>Ga0163109_10002001_pt1 | contig 16023 bp, 12 predicted proteins | sample CRUFie1St13metaG_FD_108704 | JGI IMG/M metagenome (GOLD analysis project Ga0163109, IMG submission 108704) | Marine microbial communities from the Costa Rica Dome - CRUD Field 142mm St13 metaG | ecosystem: Environmental > Aquatic > Marine > Oceanic > Photic zone | place: Costa Rica: the Eastern... | reverse complement strand
CTTTATTACAATGTATGAAATCTTTAAGAAAGCTGAAACAAAAACATTATTTGGTCCGGCTCGTGGTAGCGGTGGTGGTTCTCTTGTAAATTATCTACTTGGCATTACACAGCTTGACCCTATTCCTTATAATCTTCTATGGTCACGGTTTCTAGGTCGTCACCGTGTTTCTTGGCCTGATATTGATACAGATGCAGGTGACCGTGATGAACTAATTAATGCAGCCCGCGAACTTTATGGAGATGATGCTGTTATTCCTGTATCTAACTTCAATACTCTCAAGCTTAAGTCACTTATTAAAGATATTTCTAAGTTTCATGGCGTTCCGTTTGATGAGGTAAATAAACTAACTGGACCACTTCAAGAAGAAGTAATGGCACTTGCCCGTGATGAAAACCAAGAAAAGTCTGTCTTTGTTCTTAAACATGAAGATTGTATGAAGTATTCTCCTGCGTATCAGGAATTTATGGAGAAGTATCCAGAAGTTGGTGAGCATGTGGCAACATTGTTTATGCAAAACCGCTCTGTTGGACGTCACGCAGGAGGTGTTATCGTTGCTGACCCAAAAGATCTGCAGGAGTCAATGCCAATCATCGGTGTAAGAGGTGATCTACAAACCCCTTGGACAGAAGGTATGAACTTTCGAAATCTAGAAGATAATGGCTTTCTTAAGTTTGATTTTCTTGGCTTGACCCTGCTAAAAGATGTAGAAAATTGTATTTATCGTATCCTTAAAAAACAAGGTAATTCTAATCCTACGTTTCTTGATGCAAAAGCTTTCTTTGACGAACATCTTAACTGTAGATTTGTTAAGCAGGACGATCCTAAAGTTTGGGAACACGTCTATCATAATGGAAGATTTTGTGGTGTATTTCAATTTACAGCAAGCGGCGCTAGAAAGTTTGCTTTGGAAGCACAACCTGATTGCATTGAAGAGTTGGCAGCACTAACTGCTATTTATCGTCCTGGCCCACTTAAAGCAAATGTGCATAGAAAGTATGTCAAAGCCAAGAAGAATGCAGAAAACATTAAGTATGATCATCCTATTATCGAAGAAATTCTAGGACCAACATTTGGTTTTATCACTTTTCAAGAGCAATTCATGCTTTTGGCCCAAAAGCTAGCAGGATTTGACCCGGGTGAAGCTGATAAGCTTCGAAAGACACTTGTTAAAAAATCGCTTGACACGCTTCACTCTAAAGGGTCTGAAAAAGCTGTTGCACGGGACAAATTTATCAAGGGTGCCAAAGAACTAAATGGTGTTCCAGAAGAAGTATCTGCAAAGCTTTGGTCAGAAATTGAGTTCTTTAGTGTTTATGGCTTTAATAAATCACATGCTGTTGCATATGCTATTGATTCTTATTACGCTGCCTGGCTACATACGCATTATGAAACTGATTGGTTGGCAACAATTCTTCAGTCTGAAAATGGCAATCCGGCCGCGATGTCTAAAGCTATTAGCGAAATTAAATCATTTGGTTATGAAATTGCTCCTGCAGATATTAATCACTCTGGCGCTGACTGGCAATATTCGGATGAGCTCCAGGCGTTTGTTCCTCCGTTGACGTCTCTAAAAGGTGTAGGTGATAAAGCTGTAGATGAAATCTTTGAAAATCGTCCATATCAAACACTAGATGATCTTTTCTTTACAGAAGATGGTTCTTGGCGTCATTCGAAGCTTAACAAGACAGCATTTTCTACATTATGCAAGATGGAAGCGTTCTCTTCATTGAAAGAGATTAAGGAAGGTATCTTAAATAATCATCGTCAGCTTTTTGAAATGATTATTAGTAACTATGATAGGTTGCGAAAAGGACGTTATGGTGTAACAAAAACGCAGCAAAAACGAGCTCTTAAAAATGGCGAGGAGCTTATTCCAGTAGTTAATGACATTATGAAGGTTGTAAAAACAGTTACTGATTGGAATCGTACAGAAAAGATACAAAACTATATGGATCTTTCTAATGACGCTTCTATTGACTTACTCTTTCCTCAAAGCTTTGTAGATAAGGTCGAACAAAAGAATGTAGGTTCTGTCTTTAAGATCCCTTCAGGTGAAAAAGGTATTGGATGGTTTTGTATCTTAGAGACAATTAAGAAAAAGACAAAGAACGGTAAAGACTTTTTGCGTCTAAAAGTAACAGATAATCAAAGTAATACAGGTTGGGTTCGTGTTTGGGGAACTCTTGAAGACGATATCAATTATACTCTTTGGTTGTCTGAAGTTCATAATGATGCAAGTTGGGGTATGTCAACGTCGCTTCGCAAGATGAAGCTTATTAACGCATTTGAGTAAAAAATGAATAATGATTACGAATATTACGTTGCAGCTGGCAATAGCTTTAAGTTAATAGGTGCATTATGCATAATTGTTAGTTTTCTGTTTTTTTGCTTAGGTTACGATATAAAAAAAATAGACTATGTAGATCTATTTCTAACAGGAAGTTTTATCTTTGCATGTGGCAACTTTTTAATTAAAGGATGCAAATAAAAAAATTGTAAAATTGTTTATCTAATATTATAATTTAATTAAAAATAAGGTGATAAACAATGACAAGCCTGTTAAAATTAAACACGCTATCTAAAAGATTTGCTCTGAACATTTTAAATAAAAATAAAAGTGGCAAAAGCAAGAGAAAGCTCAATAAGGTTAGCAGTACAATTTCAGGATTAATTGTCTCGTTAATTGAGCAAGATGAAGATGTTGTTGATCATTTAGAAAAAATTTATAATTTGTATATAGATGATTTACTGATGGTTAATGACATATATAACGTATCTTCTTTAGAAGACATGTGGCCTGAGAAATACAAATATATTGCAAGTCAAATCATTAATACACCCTGCCAAGGTCTAGGAACACCAAATGCAGCTAGTGGATGTGGCGAGTTGTTTCTATTAATGTCGTCACCTAGATTTACCTCTCCCACTAAAGGAGATATTCAGTATCTAGATAAGAAAATTGAAATTAAAATGGGAGGCAAACTAGATACTTTGCCAGCAACTGGAAAAGAAGTAAATGACGCAGTAGTTGCATTTGTAAAAAATCAGTTAGGTAAATATAATGAATTACCTGGATGTACTCGCGGGGGTAATAAAGGCAAAAAGCAATTTTTACTAGCACAAGATAAAGAGGATATAAGAAGATTTTTAAGTCATTTGTCTAATGATGAAAAAGATTTAGTAATAAGAAAATGGTTTAATAGTCAAAAATTAAATTGTAGCTTACCAGAAAACAAAAAATATCTTTCCTGGAATGATATTAAAAGTGACTGGTTAAGATCAGTATTGAAATACGAGTTTGATAACAATGGATTTGATGTAATATGTGTTTTAGAGCAAAATGAAAGCTTTACTTTTTCTAAAATCTTTCAAAATCATAATGTCTTTCACGACTACTTAATTAGTCATCTTAATGTAGAGTCTAGAGCTTTTCAAAAAAATAAAATTTCTCCATATCTAGGAAGTTCATATGATAAATAAAAAGCAAAAGCTAGGTGACTTAGGGCAACATTGGACACCTAATTCTATTGTTGATTTTATGTGGGGACTTGTTTCCAACAAAAATGGCAGAATTTTGGAGCCTTCATCAGGAAACGGTGCTTTTGTTAAAAAATTAATTGACGTCAAGAGTCAATTTACAGCTGTTGAGTTTGACAAATCTGTAATCCCAAATAACTTATCTAGTTATTACGACAACATAGACTTTTTTAGTTATAATAAAGATCAAAAATTTGATGTTGTCATTGGCAATCCTCCTTACGTTAATGGAAAATTAATTGATACAAGAACAAAAAACATCTTAGACAGCAAGTTCTGTTCAGCAACAGCAAATTTATATTTACATTTTATTGAAAAATGCGTTGTAGATCACTTAAAAGACAAAGGTGAAATTGTATTTATTATACCATCTACATTTTTGTCAAAGACTTCTAGAGGATCTAAGTTAAGAACATGGATGCATTCGAATGGTGCTTTAACTCATTATTATGAAAAAGATGTAGAGTGGGAAAATGCAAAAGTAAAGACATGTATTTTCAGATGGGTAAAAGGACAAGCACAAGGTAATGTTATTACAACAAGTGGAATTAGATCTTTTTTTATTGATAAGGGAAAAATAAATCTTCTTGACTTCAAGCCTAAAGGTATTTTAAGCGACTTCTTTAATATTGGCGTTGGTGCTGCTCCAGCGTCTAAAGATAAAGATCCAGGCGGATCTTCTTTTATTAAAAACAAAAAAATTGTTTATTACAATATGAGCAGTGCAAAAGAATGGCCAAGATATAGAATTACTGAATCAAAGCATAAAATATTATTTAACGGTGGTTTAACAAGAGATCATAATATTTTTTATGATACAACTACATTTGGTGACGAAAAACAGTCGTCAAGACATACGTGCAATTATTTACTACCAAAGTTTCCTTATCAGAACAATGAATTAAAACAAATATGTAGAGAGCTAAATAACTATATTAACAATTATAAAGAGCAATTTAACTTAGTAGATGACAATAGAATAAGTATTGGAATATCTGAATGTAAAAGTTTGCCTTTGGACGATAAGTTATTTAACTATTTAAAAACCTTCTTATTAAGGCAGGAATAGAATTAGGTGAAATGCTGTCTCTAACTAAGCTAATTTCTTCTGATGATGATTCTTTTGCCTTTTCTAATAAGCTAAGTTCAGCTTCTAGATTTTCATCTTCAATAATCTTTTTTATTTCTTTGTCTGAAATTTTTTTATTTACTTCACTATCATCTTTAGACTTTTCTTTTTGTAAGTCTTTTATTTTTTTATTAACTTTTTCAACTATTTCTTTTTTTCTTTTTTCAACGTAGCCTTCGTGAGTAATCATATAAACATACTTTTCTAATTGGCTTTTAGACTGACCGTTTAATATTATGTCTTGTGTGTTTAAAATTGTTATTGCACCTGCAATATCATTAGATGCTAAATTTATTATTTTAGAATATTCTTGGACAAATCCATAAAAAACATGCTTCATCTCTAGAAGATTAACTTCTCTTCCCCCGGACTTGCCTCGCGACTTATTTCTTTGATTACAAACATAGAAAGGTGCATAAACTCCAACAACTAAAATGTCATATCCTTTTGATTTTAAAGGTTTTATAAAGCTGTTATGAAACCATTCGTAGCTACCTTCTCTAGAGGCAGTTCCTTCTATAACAATACCTAGATTATTTTGTGCAGACTCATATTTTTTAAGTTTTCTATATTTTTCTGGATTTGTTTTTTTTATGTTTTCTTCGTCACCAAAAATAATACCTGTGTATAAAGTAAGCCTTTCATCATTTAACTCGCCTGCTTTGTCACGCATGCTTTTTAATTGATCAGAATATTCAGGCATTGACATAAAATCTGCTCTGCTAAGTTCTTTACTTTCTTCTTTGTTGATAGAAGATAATTTTTTATCAATAGCTAATTCTAAGAACTGATCTGAATTTAGGTATTTTAGCCCAGTGCCACCAACTATTTCATTTATAGTTGAGGACTTTCCTACTCCGGCTGGCCCTAATACAATAATACATTTATTTGTATTTTGGTCGTGTTCTCCTTCGTTTAAAAAAGCTCTTATATACTGCTCTAGTAAAATTTTACTCATTTACTAATTCCTTAGCTTAATAACATTCTAATGTATTGACGTAAAAAGTTATCTACAAGACTATAATCAACAGGACTACCATGATAGTCTTGGTAGTCTTGTCTTGCAGCGAGATTAGCCTGTGCCTGAGTTACGCCTTGATACCTTCTAGAAGTTTCTTTTGACCTAGCCTTGTCGTGCTCATCTCTTAATTTCTTAAATTTCTTAAGAAAGTCTCCACTTCTAATGTCATTGATTTTAGCTTTAATGCTGCTAATAACATCAATAGTTGCTTTAGCTTCATTGACAATTGCAAGTTGCACAACTGCTTCGGACTTTCCAAATAAAGCAGCTATTTCTAGCAAGAATATCTCGAGGTCTCTAATAAATTCAAAAAACTTTTTAAACTTAACACCTTTTTTAATAAGACTAACACCTTGTTTAGCTACACTTTTTGCAGCGTTGCTGCTAGCAGACTGAAATATTGATATTCCTACAATTATAAATACAATTAGTTTTGCTAGCTTTGCAACAACAGACGAATAGAAGTCTCTGTTTCTTGTTTCCAAGCTAATGCCAGGATGTCTATCTATAATTTCAATAATTCCTGCAGCAACTGTTTCAAACATTTCGTCAAATATTAATTGTAAGTTTTGCCTTATGGACATTATCATGAGAGAAATCTGATATAATGGATCATCGCCTCTTAATTTTGCAATTTTGGTTTCTTGATGGCCTACAATAGGACTTGACTTTTCAAATTCTAATTTATCATCTTTATTATTATACCTGTTTAATCCTTCTGCAGCTTTCATGCCGTACTTATTAATAAACTTAATAATATTTTGAACCGATTTTGGCGAGTACTTTATATCTTCGTCACTAACTGTGCTTTCAGCATTTCTTGGCTTGAGTATAGAAGAAAGAGAAGGATCGTCCACGTCTAGTTCAGGTAAGTAAAATTTAAATTGAAAATAGTTGAATTTTTGCAGTGCTAGCCTTATAAGATCTAAAACTAGTGGGACAGATGTTATAGCAGAAATCATTGTTGCAACGTCTGTGATTCCTTCGTCAAGTCTTTGTTCTTCTTCTTTTATAAAGCGTTCTAATAGTAATATATCTTTATCAATAGTTGTCATAATTACCCCATCGCTATATAATTATTTTCAGTATATTAAATATTATATGTAATTTAGAATTCTTAATAATATAATACTCGAAATTGGAGGAAATTATGAAAAATTTATTTCTTGTTTTAATTCTAGCTTTTACTTTTGGATGTGACGACGATGACGGAGAAGTTGTTCATCGTGAAGGCGATGCAAGATTTATTGATGTCGAAGCACCTGCTGAAGACAGCGGAGCAAGCGATGCTGGCGATTTAGATAGTGAATTGCCTGTTGCAGACGGTATTTTACCACCACTTGATATGGAGCTTCCACTTGCAGACTCAAGTTTAGTTGATGCTGAAGCACCTCTTCTAGATGCAGAGGTTATGCCAAGTGATGATGCAGATGCCCCTATAGCTCTTCCAGCGCTAGATGGCGGACCTGCTGTTGATGCTAGCCTAAGTGACATGTAGCAAATATTTTAGACGTTATTATATAGAGACCCGGCTGGCTTATGCTAGTACGGGTTTTTTTATACAAAATCATTTTATGTCTGTTATATTAGACTAATTTTAACTATAATTAGTACTAAAGGAAAATTATTTATGAACAACATTTACGAAAGCATTCTAGAAAAGCTTTTATTAACAGAGGATTATAAGTCTTCTAGGAAAGAACTTTTTGCAAGACTAAAAGAACGAATAGAAGGAATAAGAGGTCGTAGTCCTGACGTTGAAATTGCAGATTTATCTGCTTATATATATAGCAGCATTCTAAGAGTAGGTGGTATAAGAGACGAGCTCAATATAAACGTAGATGATTTTGATTCAATTCCTTTAGATGAAGATGATTTTAAAGAAAATTTTAAAGAAGCTATTAATTCTTTTAAAGAATCGACTTCAGATCTTGACACATCTCCTGGTGGCGGTTGGTTTCAAGTAAATTTTAAAGATGCTCCTGGTCAAAAGAGTCAGACTGGTGGGAAAACCAACGAAGAAGAAAAATTCTGGAATTATCGAACACATAACATTTATTTTACCTTTCAATATGAAGATCTATTGAAAGGTAAAAAATTTGATGAATATGTTATGTCTTTTGGGGAAGCAATTGCAGAATTTGCAGAGTGGTGTGATGATTTTAACCTTGACTCTGATAGGAATAAAGGCATTGGAATACCAAACTTCAAGACGCTTGACATAACTGAAAAGAGTGAGAGTAATTTATTTAACAAGTCAAATCCTGTAACTTTTATACAGTATTTTACTGACGCTGATAATTTTAAAGTTTATCTTTCAGGGATTAATAGAAGCAAAGATAAAAGTGACGTTGAAAGTGTAGTAAATGAAATAAAAGACGAAGTTAATGAAATATTTAAAAGAAATGGCTTTGAAACCAGCGCCAGAGACAGAGGAGACTTTGGCGTTGATTTTACAATACAAGGCCAAGGCGGAAAATTTAGTAAAGTATCTTTTGGTCAAGTTGTTTCATTTTTATTGGCAAATACTTTGGTAAGAAACGAAGCTATCAAAAAACTAGTTTTAGATGAAAATACAGATAAATTTCAAGAAAACTTTTTTAAACTAGCTAAAAAAGCTGAAGAATGTATAACTAATAGTGCTAACTCTTCAGCAATAGCAAGAATAGTAATAGACAAAAAAAATAAACAATCATTTCATAGCAGCTAACATGACAAATAAATTGTAAAATAGACAAAATTATTTTATTATAATAATAAAAGGGTCAAAATGATTATTGATAATATTGTCTTAGAAGGTGCTGATTGTAGTGGTAAAACAACTCTCTATGAAGTATTGCATGGAGACACAAATTATCGGTATAATATTCAAGATCGATCGAATCTTAGTATGTATGTTTATTCAAACTTTTATGGCAGAGAAGATTCAAACAAATGGTATAATAACTTCTGGAAAGAGATTAAAAGTTTTAATACGTTATATGTTATTCTTTTGCCTAGCGACAATGTTATTAAACAAAGAATTCTTGAAAGAGGCGATGACAAACAAACTGTAGAGTCAGCGATTGATTTAAATGGTAGGTTTAGAAAGCTGTCAAAGTTTTATTTTCGCAACATGTTTCCTAATATTCTAGTTGTAGATATTGATGAAGAAACAACTGCAAACAATATATCAGATCTTGTTATGCAAAGACTTTTAAACTTAGAAATAGCAAGTCCTGCTGATATGATTCGTGATGTTGTTTTTGCAAGTGGTAAAAACGAACTGGTAGATATAACTACTAGTGAGCTGGTATTTTCTAATAAAACAAAAGTTAGACCAATCATGTGGGATGTATTAGACTTTCCACAAGAAAAAGAATACTATGCAGGAATTAGAGATAAAATAATTACAAATATTGAAAGAGTTTTAATGACTAATCAAAAACTCGATTCAAGGCGTTTTATTTATGCAGATGACTCATGTATTTCTTTAATTCATACAATGTATCGTAACAATATTATTGATGTTAATGTTACAATGAGATCTTCAAATGTTTCAAATACATTATGGGCTGATTACGAGTTTTTGCGAATTCTTTGTCTAGATATTGCAAATGCTATGCAGATTCAAACTTCTGATATTGTTTTAACGCTGAATATTAGATCAGCACATATTAATCCTTAGCAATAATCTTTTTCTAGAAAACGGCCGGCATCCATACTATCTAAATTACGTGATGGTTTAGTTTGTCGTGCCATTACGCTTTGTGTCATTTGAGTTCCACCGCAACGATCAATGTTTAGAACAGAAACCATAACTTCAACACAATCACAGCAAAGATCAGCATCTTGGCCATTTTTAATGCACATTAAACATTCATTAATACAACCAATAATTTCAGATGGTTCGCAAACACCTTGACAATATTTGTCATAAATACAATGCGCAATTTCTTTAATGCCCATTTCAGGACACTCTCTAAGCATCTTTTTACAGCATTCTAAAATATTACCGCAATCTGAAAGACTGATATCATGTGAAGACGGGCTCATTTGATGTCCATAAGTTTCAGTAATAACGCTTTGAATAATTGTTCTTAGTTCTTTTTTTGATATATTCATTTTTTCCCTCTTGGAAGTCTTTATAATAAATATTTTATTACAATATAAAAAATAAAAAATAGTATATAATATAACTTGAAGGAGAAAAAATGGTACCAACATTTACAATTTATACAGGCCCCATGTATGGATCAAAAACATCTAGGCTTATTGCTGATGTTGATAGATTTTCACGACAAAAGAAAAGAGTATTAGCATTTAAGCCACAAATTGATGATAGATATAGCGACTCAAAGATTTGTTCACATAGCGGTGCAGAGGTTGCAGCTTATCGAGTAAGTAGCGGTCAAGATGTTATTCGTATTGTCGACGAACAAAAGATTGAAAACCCTAGAGAATGTGTCGTTGCAGTAGACGAAGCTTTTATGATTGATGGAATTGCAGAAGTCCTATTAGAAGTATTTAGAAGAGGAATAACAGTTGTTGTATCATCAATTCAGTTAAGCGCTAACTTTAAGCCTTTTCATGAAATTAAAGAAATGATGCCCTATGCTACAAGAGTTGAAGTTTGTCCTGCTGTATGTCCTGTAACTAGCGAAGATGCTTATTATACTTTTTCTAAACTAGAAGTTGGCCATGATCCTGTTATAGGCGGTGAAAACATGTATGAGCCAAGGTCGTTTTACGCACATCCAGCTTTATCATCTTAGATATTAATATTTAATCATATGATTAAATTAAACTCACCAATAGAAATTAGAACAAGAAAAGACTTCGACTTAGAAGACCTCGTGTTTATTCATTTAAGCAGCGACTACTATTCTAATTTAAGGCCTATTACATACAAAGAAGTAGCTAAAAACAGGTCTTCTGAATATATGAAGGATCGCAAAAGCCATGAAAAAAAGCACTATCATCCTAAGTTAAAGAATCATGATTCTAATAGAAGCTTTCTATATGCTTCTTTGGCTTCTAGATCAAAGCTTCATGATTTAGATTCTTTACTAAAGTATCCTGGCTACGTTTATTATTTTAAACTTACAACTTCTATCATTAACGACTGTATATTTGAAGTTTGCGGAGGCAAAGATTATAAACAAAAAGAGCCTATGAAAGGAATGACTGGCCTTAAAAGTGCAATAAAAGAATGGGATAATAACTCTAAGAATTTTAAAAGGTATTACGATAATGTTGTTGGAGATTATATTGAACCTAGGATCGAAGTCGTAATACCACACCAGATCAAACCTTTTGCTTATATTCCGCAAATTGAAGATAGAGTATTTTATCATGGTAGTAGAACAAAGTTAAAAGAACTTCGAAAAGGTAGTTATATAACACCATTTAAAAACGATGCGTTTATATTTGCAATTCCATGGTCGTCAAATGACTTGTTAATTGACTATTCATTAAGTACAATAAAAGGTCGTCCTCCAGAGATGATATTTCTTAAAGATAAAGAAAGCGTGGATGACTTATCTCTTTATCTTTACAAAGTAAAAAATGTAGAAAGTGAAAGAGCAAAGACAAACACAGGATTTGACTACGCTTGGAATAGAACAACTTCGGAAATTGCTTCTTTAGATAACGGAAAGCTTGAGCTAATAGAAAAAGTAGATTCTTGGAAAGAAAGATTTTTAATATGACAAGACCTTCATGGAATAGTATCTGGATGGATATGGCAAGAACAATCGCTAAGAGGAGTCATCACCCTACATTTCAGGTTGGCGCAATTGTAGTATCTGAAGACAATACGCAGGTTTTGTCTATCGGTTATAACGGTTCATATCGAGGAGGTCCTAACGAGCCTCTTTCTGAAAAGCCTGGTTGTAGCGGTTTAATTCACGCTGAAATTAATGCCTTGTTAAAGCTTGATTATAACAATCCCAAGAAGAAAAAAATGTATGTTACACTATCACCTTGTCCTGATTGTGCCAGAGCTATTGTCAATAGCAATATAGATACCGTAATTTACGCAGAACAATACAGGAACGTAGAAGGCATAGAAATACTTAAGGCCGCAGGTCTAAACGTTCTGGGGTTAAATAAGAACACTAAAATGGACTGCATATTTTTTGACAGGCCTCCTGTCTGGTAATACAACAATTTACCTTGCATATTTATTTATAGAGTTTATTTTAATTGATATTAAAATAAAATAAGCTATAGATATTTAGATGTAGATAAATGCAAGGTGAAAGAATGAATTATAGCAAAAGTCTTTCAGAACTATTATTTGAAGAAAAAGACGAGAAAGTCGCAACAATAGAAGAAGTAGGATCTGTTCCTTTTCTTTTAGTTCCTCCTGACAAGCTTAAAACCTTTATTGAAAAGCTTAGGAATCCAAGTGCTCTTAAAACTGCAGTTACACAATTCTTTGCTGGTGAAGCAAGAATTAAAAGTCAATCTACAGATAAGCCTGAAGATGTTAAACAAGATACTACAGCACAAAACGTGCCAGGCTTAGATAGAGGTGAAAAGACATATGATATTGCATATACTTTTATTGAAAACAAACTAGACTCAGGTATAGCAGAAAAGTTTCAAGCTGCATTTAAAAAAGCAAAAGGCGAAGCTAGCTTAGGTCTTCTTAATGCAATGCAACTTCCTTACATAACAATAGGAGGCAGAAAATTTAAGTTTGACTTTATCAATAGGACAGGAGAAGATACTTTAAAAGCAACTTCAGCTGATTTTAATTTATTCGATAAACTAGGTCATGCATTTTTCGTTTTAGTTCTTCAAGATCCAGAAAACCCAAAAGAAGTAGTTTATTATACAAACGGCGGAAATGTGGTAGTTTTTGCGCACCCAATTACAGAAGAATTTAATCAAATTCAGCTTAATGTACATGATGCCTTATTTGATATTGAAAAGGTTGAACCAGAAGAACAAGGTAAAAGCACAGAATCAGAAAATATTCAAGATAGCTTTGTTCATACAAAAGACTTGTCTTCTCTTCTCTTTGAAAACGATAATCTTGATGAATCAGAAGGATCATCAAGAGTTATTATTAATACAATTAGAGGAGTCCAAGGTTTAATTAGTGGAAAAGGAAATATAACTTCTGCGCTGAGAAAAGCACCTTATTTGTATGATTTTGTTATTGGAAAGAAGAGTTTTGAAGATTTATACGGAAGCGAAAAATATTTTCTAGAAGTAGGATACGAAGAAGAGAGAACCGCAACAGTTATTAAGCTAGATTCTAAAAGATTTTTTATATTATCTGCTGGCCCAGGATCTAAAAGTCTTGTAAGCTTTGACGAGTTAATAGATAAAGCTGTTTCTATTACTCCTAAAGATTATTCAGAAATAGGCGAAGAATTTGACGATGAAATTCAAAAAAGAATTAATTCATTATTTTATGAAATATATTTTACTAAAAAGATTTTTGACATACAAACTGATATTTTAATTTTTAAAGATGACACCGAAAAGGCTATAGGCGCAAGATTTCATAAACCAGGAATTTCAAATATATTTGAAATGTGTTACTTAGATAGTGACAATATTTTTTATGATGGTTCAAAAGAAATTGAAGCCAACAAAGGAAAAATTTTTGGTGAAATATCTAGTTATTCTAGTATAGAGCGTATTAAACAAACAGAGGAAAATTTTTTAAGAACAGATGATATAGGCTTTTATCGCGATAAAAATAATCTCTTTGATGAAAAAATAAAGCGTCTTAAAGGCCAATCCTACGAAGTAGCAAAGCTTACACCGGCGCAGATTGTTTATAACAAGGTAATAGAAGATTTAAAAGATGCTAACAAAGATGAAGAGAATATCGTAGATGTCGAGTATGGTGACAAATCTATTAAACTTACAGCTAATTGGAATGAACTATCACGGAAATGGTTGCTTAAGATCATTAAAAAAGATAGTAACAATGAAGCATTTATACATCACGTAGGATTAAGTCTTTTACTAGAAAATAATGACCCTAGTGAATTATTAGATGATATTAATAATTTATTATTGGATTTTGGTGATGACAAGCCTTTTGATGAAGACAGTATAAATACTAGTCATAGAACAAGGACTGGTATAGATAAATTTTTACATGATCTAGACGAAAAAAGTGGTAGTTTTACTAGCGATAAAATGCATGATGCAATACCTTATCTTATTGACAAGCTTGATAGTGGAAAAGAATCAATTACGTTTGAAAGCGAGAGTAATTCTGTAATAGTTTACGGAATCAAAAGTGACAATGATGATAAAAGAATAATCTTTAGCATTTCTCCTGATCACACACAAACAAAAAATGAGTCATGGAACAATGATAATGAAAAAAGTAATTGGGTTAATGACTTAAACTTCAAAGATAGCGAATCAGTTAGTTACAAAGTTAATAATTTTGATGATGTAATAGAAGATGTTGAAGCTAGTGAAGATGTTGAAGATATCGCAGACATAATTAATATTGAAGATGGGGACGGAGATGGAGAAGAGACTTCTAGACCAGCTGACGACTTTATAATTGGGTATTCTGAAGCAAACAAAATCTATTACGTTTATACAGAAGAAAATGAAGGTCATCTTAATGGTAAATGTGTAAGTCTTGATAAAAATAGTAATAAAGTTCAAGTTTATAATATACCTAAGTATCATACAAAGTTGATAGGAAAATTTTCAGACGTTAGTGACCTTAATGTAATAAGGGATGTATATAATCAATTATTTAGTGATGATGTAGAATATCAAAGAAGTACCGGACTACAGCTGCCGGTTATTGAGAAGATAGAAGCGTATTACAAAGAAATAAAACAAAAATTCTTGTCATACTTTTCTGATCAAATAGAACGTATAAAGCAAGGTGATACAGAGGCTGAAGATGCTGGCGATCAGTCTCCAGACACTGCCGTTCAAGATTCGGATGAAGAAGGCGCTGGAGATGGAGATGCTGAAAGTACTAGTGAATTTAAAAGTGACGCTGAAGATAAATTATTCAAAGTAGCTGCGGAAAATGTTCCTAAAGACGAAGAAGAAAGAAAAATTACTATTAGTCTTGAAAAAGAAGACGAATCTAAGAACATAGAAGGTTTAGTCTTTAGAAAACGTGAATCAGATGGCAAGCACAGCAGTATATTTATAAAGTTTAATAAAGCAATCACGCTTTCAGAAGTGTTTATACATCGACTAGGTCTAAAAGTTTTGCTTGAAAATACTGGTGACGCTGTCATAAAAATAGAGGCAGGTAAAGAATATGATTATGCCGGTCTAACTGACATTCTTAATAAGTCTGGCTATAGCATAAAAAATGTTGTTTTAGGTGGAACTTTTGCTGAGGAAAAAGATAAGGCTGCTGCAGAGAGTATTAAAAACGAAACAAGCGGCAACATTTTAGAAATTAGCAGCGTTGATCTTAGAAAAGAAGTAGTATCTAATATTATTGAAAAAAATATTTTATATCCAGACGGAGAAGACAAAAAAATAATTATTTTTGAAATAGGAGATGGTTCCGGGAGTTCTTTTAAAGTTACTGTATCTCAAGGAAATAAAGAAACAATACTGTCTTATGCAATAAACGGAAATCACCCTGATCCCGCTTATCAAAATAAAAAAGAATCTTTTGAGTATTTTGCACAGAATGATGGGGGAGAACATTTTATAAGCAACGTTCTGCTTTTAGATAAAGATACAATTAAAACTTTAACTTTTGAGGTAAAAGATCCAGAGGTATCTCAAGAAGAAAAGCAAGAAGAAGATACTCTTCCGCCTCCCCCTGAAGAATCTAAAGAAGAAGAATTAAATTTAGACTCTTTGGACCCGTCAATATTCCTTTCAGACGCGGGTGAAGGATCAGATGTCACTCCTAAAAGTCCTACAGGTCCAGAGCCAGAGCCAGAGCCAGAACCAGAGCCAGAACCAGAGCCAGAACCAGAGCCAGAACCAGAGCCAGAGCCAGAACCAGAGCCAGAACCAGAGCCAGAACCAGAGCCAGAGCCAGAGCCAGAGTCAGAGTCAGATGGAACCTTAAATGACGTGTTTAGTATAGCCTCACAATATCCGAACGAAACGGTTGAAGTTCAAATACAACTTAAAGCTAAAAGTACTGGCGCGACATATGCTATTTCTGGTAGAATTGGTATAAGAGGCAGTGATTTAGAACCAACTATTAAATTTAATAATAACTACACTATAAAAGGCAATCTAACGGACGGTTTTATTTATACACAAGGTTTAAGTCTTCTTGTTGAAAATGAGTCTGGCAGTGATAGTGCTATTACGCTTGAAAAAGATAAGGCATATACACAGGGTGAATTAGAAAAACTCATTACAAAAT
>Ga0163109_10002000_pt1 | contig 16025 bp, 12 predicted proteins | sample CRUFie1St13metaG_FD_108704 | JGI IMG/M metagenome (GOLD analysis project Ga0163109, IMG submission 108704) | Marine microbial communities from the Costa Rica Dome - CRUD Field 142mm St13 metaG | ecosystem: Environmental > Aquatic > Marine > Oceanic > Photic zone | place: Costa Rica: the Eastern... | reverse complement strand
CGGATGGCCGGGCACGCGTCCTGACGTCGCTTCTGGCTCAGGGCCTTCGAGTCTCGGATGTCCGTCGGTGGCGTTCCGCAGGTTCGATCCACAGCCACCGCACCGATGGTCACCGGACCGGCGAGCGCTCCCCGGCCGACCTCGTCGACGCCGACCACCACACCTGCCCCTGACGGCGCCAGCAGTGACCATTCGAGGTCGAGCGTCGGGGCTTGGGATGTTGCCACTATCCGAGTGCAGGGTTATCGAAGATGGAGGGAATCGACTCCAGGGCTAGGCGGGAGAACGGCCACACCACCAAAACGACCCGACCCACAGCATTGGACTCCGGCACGGCACCTTCGGACAAGTCGAGGTGGTAGCGCGAGTCCCTCGAGTTGGCTCGGTTGTCGCCCATCACGAACATCGACGCGGGTGGAACAGTCACGTCGAAGCGGACCTGGTCCGTGCGGCCGACGATGTAGTCCTCATCCAGCGGTACTCCATTGACGACGATTCGACCCTCCGCGTCGCAGCACGCCACCCGGTCACCCGCGACACCGATCACCCTCTTGACCAAATCGTCACCGGAATCACTGGGGAGAACACCGATGAAGGTCAATCCATCCCGAACACGCGCGCGCCAACTGGCTCCCCCGGGCACCGGATCCGGTAGCCAATCGCCGGGATCTTTGAAGACGACTATCTCTCCCCGGCTGACTCCGGAGATTTCCGTTGTGATCTTGGACGCGATGATCCGGTCCCCCGGTCGCAGCGTGTCCTCCATGGAGGCACTGGGAACGTAGAAGGCCTGGATGAGGAAAGCTCGTAGCAGGGCCGACAGGGCAAGGGCGACCACAACGATGATGACGATCTCGCGGAACCCTCGCCAGAACGGGTGGGCGACTTCCTTCTTCCGGGCATGCTTGCCGCGTGGCTTCTTCCCCATCAGGTGATCACGTCATCCTCGGCGCAGATCCATCACTCAACAACGCCGACGTCACTCGGTCGTCGCGTAGTCGGGCAGGGGGATGTTCTGGATCCGCGAAATCGGCCACACCACCGTCATGGCTCGGCCAACCACCGAGGACTCCGGCACGAAGCCGCCTCCCGGGTCACCCATGTGCGAGCGAGAGTCGGCCGACGCGGAGCGGTGGTCACCCATAACCCACAGCATGCCGTCTGGGACTTCGACATCGAAGGGTTGCAGGCTCGGCGCGTCTCCCGGAAACAGGTAATCCTCAACAAGCGGAGTGCCATTGACCGTGAGTTGCCCCTGTTCATCGCAACATGTGACCCGGTCTCCACCGGTTCCGATCACCCGTTTAATGAAGTCGGTCGAGTCGGGGGCGACAAGACCGAAGGACTGGCCGACCCAGACCAGCGCGCCGGTGATCGGGTCTCGGTCTGGCGCTACCTGAGGCGGAACGAACGACCCGGACCCATCGAAGACGACGACGTCCCCGCGTTGGATATCACGAACTTTGAACACGGCCCTGTTGACCAGAACCCGATCACCAACCTGGAGCGTGTTCTCCATGGAGCCGGACGGGATGGAGAAGGGCTTGACCAAGAACGTGGTGATGAGAAGGACCACTCCCAAGGCAACGGCAATCGTTACCGGGATGTCCCACCAAGGTTGCCGACCGCGATCGGCCAATGTCAGTTCTCCGAGGTCGTGGGTGCGACGTCATCCGACGGCGCGGCGTCATCCGTCGACACAGATTCCTCCGTCGACACGGCTTCGTCCGTCGACACGTTGTCTTCCGCTGGTGCGGCGTCGTCGGTCGACACGGCGTCGTCCATTGGCGTGGGGTCGCCTAGTGGCGCCGCATCGGTTGTCGGTGCCGCAGCGGCGGTCGGTGCCGGTGAGTTGTCTCGACGCTCACGGATCTTCGCGGCTTTACCGCGCAAACCACGCAGGTAGTAGAGCTTGGCGCGACGAACGTCACCGCGGGTGACGACCTCGATCTTCTCCACAATGGGCGAGTGCAACGGGAAGGTGCGCTCGACGCCCACGCCGTAGGAAACCTTGCGAACGGTGTAGGTCTCACTGGCTCCGGAACCGGAGCGGGCGATTACGACGCCCTGGAACACCTGCACACGGGTTTTGTTGCCTTCGACGACCTTCACGTGAACCTTCACAGTGTCGCCAGCGCGGAAGTCGGGAATGTCGTCGCGCAAAGAGGCGGCGTCGACGGGATCGAGGGTCTTCATCGTTGCTTCTCTTCCTGCAAGCGCCACAAGTCGCCCACGGTTGTGTGGAATGGAGCCGTCCTCATGCGTCCCTTGTGGCAGACGTCGAACCGGCCGGCCAAGTGTGCCACATCCTCCCCGTACCCCCGTGAACGGGCGGCTGAGACAAGGTGAGACGACTCGATCGGCGTCAGGGGTTGGGGAGGTCGGGGCGCCGGGCACGCGTTCGTTCCTCGGCCTGCTGCCTGCGCCATGCGTCAATCCGCGCATGATCACCAGACAGCAGCACATCCGGGACCTCGAGGTTCCGCCAGGAGGGTGGCCTCGTGAAAACCGGGCCTTCGAGGGCAGCGCCGTCGACCTTGCTAAAGGAGTCGTCCACCGCGCTGTCCGCATTTCCCAACACACCCGGCTTGAGGCGAACCGCCGCTTCCACCATGGCGAGCGCAGCGGCCTCACCGCCGGCGAGAACGTAATCGCCAATCGAGTACTCCCTCACACCCGCCCAATCGTCACGACCGGCGTAGTGCTCGGCCACCCGCGAGTCGATTCCTTCGTATCGCCCGCACGCGATCACGATGTGCTCGATGTCGGATACCTCCGCGGCCGCTTCTTGATCGAATCGAAAGCCCGAGGGGCTCGGGATTACGAGAACGGGAGCTTGCTCCACAGATGTTCGGATGGCATCCAAGGCCACACCCCACGGTTCAGCAAGCATCACCATTCCGGGGCCACCGCCATACGGGGTGTCATCCACGCTTCGGTGCTTGTCGGTCGCGAATACGCGAAGGTCGTGCACCCGAATGTCAACGATGCCGGCTTCTCGAGCTTTCCCCACGAGGGACAGCTCCAGCGGTGCCAAGTACTCGGGGAAGATCGAAACGATGTCGATACGCATCAGTCATCGTCTCCGGACTCCAGGAGACCCTCCGGCGGGGTGATAACTATGCGCTTGGCGCTCACATCGATCTGGGGAACGAAAGCGGACACGAACGGGATGAGCACTTCTCGCTCATCCGGAGTTGCGACAACCAGGAGGTCTTGCCCCGGAAGGTGCGAAACCTCACGCACGACGCCGATCACGCCGGCGTCGGCAGCGCTGCCGTCAAGAACGACCTCGCACCCCTCGAGGTCGGAGTCGTAGAACTCTTCCGGGTCCTCCGGGCGCTCGTCGGCCGGACGATCGACGCTCACGAGCGCATTGCGCAATTGCTCCACAGCGGTGCGATCGTCGTACCCCTCGAAGGTCACCAGGAGACGGCCGCTGTGCCAGGTAGCAGAAGCGACCGTCAGATCGAGTCCGGAGTCGGTGAGCAGTCGCGCGCCCACCGCGAAGCGCTTATCTGGCTCGTCGGTCCGAACCTCGATGGTCGCCGCGCCTTTCACCCCGTGCGGTCGACCGATGCGCCCGACTACGACGAGCACGGTGGGACTTAGCGTTCGGCCACGTCGAGGAAGTCGACGCGTACGCCACGGCCACCGTTGATCGACGTGATCACGGTTCGTAGCGCTGTGGCTGTGCGACCACTTCTGCCGATGACGCGACCCATATCCGCAGGGTTCACGCTCACTTCCAGCGTGGTTCCGCGGCGGCCCGAACGTTCGGACACTGAGACGTCGTCGGGGTTGTCCACGATGCCGCGGACAAGATGGCCGAGCGCCTCGTCGAGCATTACTCGGACGCTTCCTCGGCCGCTGCCTCGGTCGCTGCCTCCGCAGCTTCGGCAGCCGGCTCTTCGGCCGGCGCGTCAGCCGGCGGATCCGCAGGTGCGTCCGCCGCTTCCTCTGCAGCTTCTGCAGCGGGCTCTTCGGCAGCTTCTTCGCTTGCCGCGTCTTCCTTGGGCTTGGCTTTGGCCGGTGCAGGTGTCTTGGGCTCGGAAGCCGCTTCCTTCACCGCTGCCTCGTAGGCGACCTTCTTATCTGCCTTGGGCTCGGCTACTTGCAGCGTGCCTTCGGCACCGGGCTCACCCTTGAACTTCTGCCAGTCGCCGGTGACTTTCAAAATGGCGGCGACGGCCTCGGTCGGCTGCGCGCCTACCCCGAGCCAGTACTGAACCCGCTCTGAGTCCACGCGAATAATGCTGGGGTCCTCGAGCGGCTGGTAAATACCGATTTCTTCAATCGCGCGGCCGTTACGAGCCGTTCGCGAATCCGCGACGACGACGCGGTACTGGGGTGCGTGGACCTTGCCCACGCGCTTCAATTTGATCTTGACTGCCACGGGTGGCTGCTCTCCTGACGTGTGGTGGACGGCTTCGCACCGGCGTGGGGTGCCGTGCTGGGCCGACTCTCGGACCGACGCGGGCGAGGTGAGAGGGCCTGGCCTTCGTCGAGAACGTGCTGAGTCTGCCAGAAGTGGCGGCGTGTAGGCCGCCCGGGGCTAGGAGAGCAGCTTCTTGAGATCGTCTGGGAGATCGGATAGGTCCGGCGGCGTCATCGGTGCTGCGTCCGCCCCGGTAGTAGCGGACTGTCCCGCCTCCTGGGCCGCCCTCTTCGCCGGGTTTCCGCTCCGGCCCTTCTTGGCTTTGCGTCCCGCCTGCTTGGGCATCTTTCCCTTGGATTTCTTTCCGCCCCCTGCCCCCGGGGCACCCGGCATGCCTGGCATGCCCGGCATGCCGCCGCCTTTGCCCATCTGCTTCATCATCTTCTGCGCCTCACCGAAACGATCGATGAGTGAGTTGACGTCGCTGACTTGAGTGCCCGAACCGTTCGCGATGCGGGTCCGGCGCGAGCCATTGAGGATTTTTGGGTCCTGGCGCTCCGCGGGGGTCATCGACTGGATGATCGCCGACACCCGATCCAATTCGCGATCGTCGACCTGGTCCAACTGGGCCTTCATGTCCCCCATGCCGGGCAGCATCCCCAAGATCTTGCCCAGGGATCCCATTTTCTTGATGGATTGCATTTGCTCGAGGAAATCCTCGAGGGTGAAATCTTCGCCCGAGGTGACCTTGCGGGCCATCTTCTCGGCTTGTTCGGCGTCGAACGCCTTCTCAGCTTGCTCGATCAACGTCAGGACATCGCCCATATCCAGGATGCGATTGGCCATCCGGTCAGGGTGGAACGCCTCGAAGTCGGACAACTGCTCGCCGACCGACGCGAACATGATCGGTTTGCCGGTGACGGTGACGATCGACAACGCCGCACCACCGCGGGCGTCACCGTCGAGTTTGGTCAAGACGGCGCCGTCGAAACCGACCTGCTCACCGAATTGCTCCGCCGTCGTGACAGCGTCTTGACCGATCATCGCGTCGACGACGAGCAAAACATTCTCCGGCTGCACGGCATTGCGAACCCGACGCAGTTCATCCATCAACTCCGCATCGATGGCCAAGCGGCCGGCCGTGTCGACTATGACGATGTCGTGCAGGGCGCCCTCGGCATGTCGACGCGACTCGCGGGCCACCTGCACCGGATCGCCAACCCCGTTCCCCGGCTCAGGGGCGAAGACGGGAACGTCCGCCCGCTCCCCCATCACGCGCAACTGATCCACAGCGTTGGGACGCTGCAGGTCCGCGGCCACCAACAACGGCGTGTGACCGCCGGCCTTCAAGTGAGCGGCGAGTTTGCCCGCAAGCGTCGTCTTGCCCGCACCCTGCAGGCCGGTCAGCAGAATGAAGGTCGGCCCCGTCTTGGCGAACTGCAGCGGCCTGGTCTGACCACCGAGAATGTCGATGAGTTCTTCATGAACGATCTTGACGACCTGCTGCCCCGGATTGAGCGCACCGGACACTTCCGATGACAGTGCTCGTTCTTTGACTCGCGCCGCGAACGCGCGGACCACAGGTAGGGCCACGTCGGCTTCGAGCAGCGCCGTGCGGATCTCCTTGACGGTGGCATCGATATCCGCCTCGGACAGGCGACCTTTGCCCCGCAGACCCTTGAAGGTCTCGGACAACCGGTCCGACAGCGACCCGAACACACCTGCTCCTCGAACGACGACGACACTCACAACGCGCCGAAAGCGCCCTGTCAGACTAACGCGCCTCCACGGCCGCTTGAACCGTGGTTCGCACAGCGTGCGCGTGATCGTCACTCAGCGGTGCGCCGAGGCGATCGGTCACGAAGAAGGCGTCCACGACCTCCGACCCGAGCGTGTCGATCTTCGCACCCGTTACCCGGCAGTCGGCGGCAACGAGAGCGGACGTGATGCGGTGCAGCAGGGCCGTCTCATCGTGGGCGCGCACCTCGATCACCGTGTGAGTTGCCGCCGAGTCCTCGACGATGACCTTCGGCGCGGCACCGGTGGAACCCGATGCCGGCGACTCGCTGCGTCGACGCAGTCGATCCTCGACATCGAGATCGCCGGCGAGGGCTGCTCGAAAATCCGAAGCCATCGCCCGGACGTCCGGAGGATCGCCGAACAGCGGCTTGACGAGCCATTCTTGCGCGGCCCTATCCGATTCGGTTCGGATGCGCGCCCCTCGCACTTGCAACCGGTGCAGGGAGAGAACTCCCGCGACGAGAGCGAGGAGACCGAAACGATCCGGAGCGGACACCACGATGGAGAAGCCGTCCTCGACCGGCTCCAGACGAAGCGACGGTTCACCCCGTTCGGCCAGCGCGTTCACCACGGCGGAGGACTCCTGCACGGTCGATCGCGCGTGCCCTTGCATCTGCGCTCGTGATTCGGTGACTAGGTCGGTGATCAATCGACGACGCCACGAACTACGCACCGACGGTCCGGTTGCTTCGGCGTCGGCCCAGGTCAACGCGTGAAGGAGTTCCAGGCTCTCGACGTCGGGCACGAGGTCCACGACCGTTGCCACGGTGGTCGGGTCGTCGAGGTCGCGACGGGTGGCGATGTCCGGCAGCAGGAGGTGGTGGCGCACCAGCAACTCGAGGGTGGCCACATCGGCGGGGTTAAAGCCCATGCGCTCGGCGATGTCACGTGTCATGTCGGCGCCGACGACGCTGTGATCACCCGGGTAGCCCTTGCCGATGTCATGCAGGAAGGCCCCCACGAGAAGCAGATCCGGTCGGGCGACATCTCGTGCTCGCTGTCCGGCATGCACAGCCGTTTCGACCAAGTGACGGTCCACCGTGAACTCGTGGATGGGGTTGCGCTGCGGGAGGGATCGGACCGCCTCCCATTCGGGAATGAGGCCGGAAACAATTCCCTCTTGATCCAGGGCCTCCAATACCGGCACCGCAGCCCGACCTGCACCTAGGAGCGACACCCACGATTGGCGTACGTCGTTGTTCCACGGTTCTGGGATCGGAAGGCATTGCGAGACTCGCTCCACCGTGGACGGCGCCAGCATGACGGATGCTTGCGCAGCAGCGGCGGCGGCCCGCAACAGCAAACCGCGATCGTTCTCCGGTGAAGCACCGCGCGCCAGCGCGACTTCTCCCTCGACGAGCACCACCCCCTCCGCCAAGGGAACGCGCTCGGGGCCCTTCGACGGTGAGGCGGACCGACGCGTTAATCGCCGCAGCACCCGGGGCGCCAGCGATGCGGGCTTTCGCGTTGCCCGTAGTGCGCGATACCACGAGACATCGCTCGCATAGGCGATGTCGCGTGCCGCCAAGTACACGGTCCGCAGGAGATCGTCCGCCGTCGCCTCGTCACCCAAGAGTTCGGTCATCTCTGCGGCGATGTCGTCTTGTTCCTGCATGGCCAGGCGGTCTCGCAGCCCCCTGGCGTGCAGGGCGTCTCGCACGTCCAGCAGAGTCGAGACAGCAGCCGGCCATTGCGTCCGAGGGACTTCGACCGTCCACGACGCTGCGAGAGCCCGCAGCAGCACCGCATCGCGCAATCCCCCGTAGGCCTCCTTGATGTCCGGCTCCAACAGTTGAGCGAGATCTCCTACGCGTGAGCGCCGTGCCATGGCCGTTGCGTGCAATTCCACGAGCCGATCTCCCGCACTCGCCCGCCAATCACCCAAGATCCCCGTTCGCAGCGACTCCCCTAGCTCGGTGCTTCCTGCCACAACCCGTGCGTCGATAAGCCCGAGCACCACCTTGAAGTCTCCTTGCGCGAGAGTTCGCGCCTGGGCGATCGTTCGCACGGAGTGATCGAGCGCGATTCTCGAGTCCCATATCGGGTACCACAACGACGATGCGACATCTTCGACACGAAGTGCAGAAGGCTCGTGAACCAAGACGACGTCTATGTCGCTTCCGAGTGACATCTCTCGTCGGCCGTAACCGCCGACAGCAAGCAGCGCGAACTGTGTGGGATCCGCGCGGTGCTGGGTGATCGCATCGGTCAGCAGACCCCTGAGCCAACTATCCGTGGCATCCGACAGCAGCGCTCGGCGCTCGGACCCTTTCAGATCCGAGCGCCGAGCGATGTTTTGCCGTTCCTCGACGAGCTGGCTCATCGAACTAAAGGGCCTCCGCTCCTCGTTCTCCGGTCCGGACACGAACGACCGTGTCGACGGGAACAGACCACACTTTGCCGTCGCCGATCTTTCCCGTTTGGGCGGCACCCACGATGGCGTCCATCACATCGCCAGCGCGGTCATCGTCGACCACGATCTCGATGCGCACCTTGGGTACCAACTCGACGGTGTACTCGGCGCCACGGTAGACCTCCGTGTGACCGCGCTGCCTGCCGAAGCCTGACGCTTCCGACACCGTCATCCCGTGGATGTCGAGCGCCTCGACGGCGCTCTTGACGTCGTCCAGCTTGAACGGCTTGATGATTGCGGTAACCAACTTCATGACTACTCCACCTCCTTGGCGCGGGCCGTATGCCCGACACCTGCAAACGCACCGCCAGCGCCGGAGTCGCCCAACTCGTAGGCCGTCTCCGCGTGCTCCGCGACGTCGATGCCATTGACTTCGTCCTCCTCGTCAGACCGAATACCAATCGTGGCCTTCAGAGCGAGGGCGATGATGCCGGCCAGGATGAGGGAGTAAACCATCACGCCCGCTGCGGCGATGATCTGGACGATGAGCAGGTTCAGGTCGCCGCCGTACAGCAGGCCGCTCTGACCACCTTCCTCGACCAGGTCGGAGGCGAGGAACCCGAGGGCCAAGGTGCCCACGAGGCCACCGACCAAGTGGATCCCGACAACGTCGAAGGAGTCGTCGAATCCGAGCTTGTACTTCAAGGTTACCGCCCACGCACAGACCGCGCCGGCAACCAGACCCAGAAGGATGGCTCCCATCGGAGTGACGTTGGCACACGCGGGAGTGATCGCCACCAGGCCCGCGACGATGCCCGATGCAGCACCGAGCGACGTTGCCTTCTTGTCGCGGATCTTCTCCACAATCAGCCACGCAAGACCAGCGGCGCAGGTCGCCAACAAAGTGTTTGTCGCTGCGATTGCTGCGGTGTTGTCGGCTGCGTACGCCGAACCCGCGTTGAAGCCGAACCATCCGAACCACAGCAGACCGGCGCCGAGCATGACCATGGTCAGGTTGTGGGGGCGCATTGGCGTCTTCGGCCATCCGCGGCGCTTGCCCAGGATGATGCACACCGCAAGGGCTGCCGCACCAGCATTGATGTGAACGGCGGTACCACCGGCGAAGTCGATAACTCCAGCGTCACCGATGCTCAACTCGCCGATCCAGCCTCCGCCCCACACCCAGTGGGCCACGGGGAAGTAGACGAGGGAAGCCCAGATGGCGGCGAAGATGATCCACGCGCCGAACTTCATCCGGTCGGCGAGGGCGCCGGCGATGAGACCGACGGTCAGGCAGGCGAACATCGCCTGGAACACCACGTCAACCATGGTGGGGAAGGTGTCGCCTTCTCCCGGCGGAGCGAGTGCTGCCTCGAGTCCGAAGTAGTCGGTGAAGCTACCGACGAAGTAGCCGGCAGTGGAACCGTAGGCCATCGAGTAACCAAAGATCGCCCACAAAATGCCTACAATGAATAACGCGCCCACGACCATCATGAGCATGTTGAGAACTGATTTCGACCTATTCATTCCTCCGTAGAAGAACGCCAGGCCGGGAATCATCAAGAACACCAGCGCGGATGATGTCAGCAACCACGCGGTTACGCCCGAATCCATAAGTCCTACCTCCTGTTGTGTGTCCCTAGCGGCGCTAAGGCAACAGGTGAGGGATTTCAGGAAGTAACGCGAAAGGTTTCGCGCGGGTGACGAAAGGGCCCCGCATGTTTCGGGTGCGTTACATCCGGCGTTTAGGCCAGGAGTGCGTCGACGAACTCTTCTGCTTCGAACGGCGCGAGGTCATCGGGGCCCTCCCCCAAGCCAACGAGCTTGACCGGCACCCCGAGCTCGCGTTGCACAGACACCACGATTCCGCCCTTGGCGGTCCCATCGAGCTTGGTCAACACGATGCCGGTGACGTCCACGACCTCGGCGAAGACCCGGGCCTGCACGAGGCCGTTTTGGCCGGTGGTGGCATCGAGCACAAGGAGAACCTCGTCGACCTGGCTGTTCTTCTCCACCACCCGCTTGACTTTGCCTAGCTCGTCCATCAGGCCCGTCTTGGTGTGTAAGCGCCCCGCAGTGTCCACGACCACCGCGTCGAGGCCGGCGTTGCCGGCTACCTCGACCGCCTCGAAGGCGACCGATGCGGGGTCTCCTCCTTCCGGGCCTCGAACCACGACGGCTCCCACTCGATCGCCCCACGTTTGCAGTTGCTCCGCGGCAGCCGCGCGGAAGGTGTCGGCGGCGCCGAGGAGGACCGTGCGTCCGTCGGCCACAAGAACTCGGGCCAACTTTCCGCTCGTCGTGGTCTTGCCCGTGCCATTGACCCCGACCACCAAGATGACCGCGGGTCGTCCGTTGACCTTGGTCTGCACAGCGCGATCCATGGTCGGATCGACCAAGGCCAGCAACTCGTCGCGCAGCAAGGAGCGCACGGACTCCGCATCACGAGCACCCTCTACCTGGATGCGACTGCGCAGCCGATCCATCAACTCGGTGGTCGCCGCGACACCGAGGTCCGCGGTGAGCAAAATCTCTTCGACCTGCTCCCAGGTGTCCTCGTCGACATCGTCTCTGGCGAGCAGCGAGAGCAGGCCCTTACCGAGGGCGTTATTGCTTCGCGCGAGTCGCTCGCGAAGTCGGTGCAGGCGACCCTTGGTCGGCTCGGGAGCCTCGACCTCCCAGACCGCCTCCGTGGAAACCGCCTCCGTGGAAACCGCCTCTTCAGCATCCGCGTCGGTTTCTGGCTCGTCCAGCACGCTGGTTGCGACATCGGTGACGCTTCGCCTCGGTGTGTCACGCGGAACCGAATCGTCGTCTCCAACGCCCGGGGCGTAATCAATGCCGGGCCGCGGCTTGTCGGGCGCGGAGGTGGTCGACCCCCGCCCGCGCATGAGAGCGATGCCCGCGCCAATCACGAAACCAAGAAGCACGACGGCGATCACTACGTACCAGGTCAGCGACTCCATAGTTGATCAGTCTCTCAGGGGTTGGCCGTCACGCACTGACGGCTTCGCGAATTCGCTGCCCGATGACCTGAGTGACGCCATCCCCGCGCATGGAGACGCCATAGAGGGCGTCAGCGATTTCCATGGTGCGCTTTTGGTGGGTGATGACGATGAGTTGAGAACTGCTGCGCAACTCATCGATCATGTCGATGAGTCGGCCGAGATTCACGTCGTCGAGGGCGGCCTCGACCTCGTCGAGAACGTAGAACGGGCTTGGTCGCGCCTTGAACAGCGCCACAAGAAATGCCACCGCGGTAAGGCTGCGCTCGCCACCCGAGAGCAGGGACAACCGCTTGATGCGCTTACCGGGTGGGCGAGCCTCGACATCGATTCCCGTCGTCAGCATGTTCGCCGGATCGGTGAGGACGAGCCGACCTTCGCCTCCGGGGAACAACCGCGCGAAGACCAGTTCGAACTCGCGCTCCACGTCCCGGTAGGCCTGCGTGAAGACTTCTTCTACGCGTGCATCCACTTCTTTGACGATGCCGAGCAGGTCGTCCCGCGAGCGCTTGAGATCGTCGAGTTGCTCGGTCAGGAAGCGCTGGCGCTCCTCCAACGCCGCGTACTCCTCCAGGGCGAGCGGGTTGACTCTGCCGAGCAACGCGAGACCGCGCTCGGCTTCCTTGAGTCGTTTCTCCTGCTCGCTTCGTACGTAGGGGTAGGGCGCAGGCTCGGGCTCGCCCTCGGGTATCTCGTCGCCCGGCGCCCGCGGGGACGGGGGAACCATCTGGTCGGGGCCGTACTCGTCGATCAGGACATCGGCCTCCACCCCGAACTCTTCGAGAGCCTTGGTTTCCAACTGCTCGATGCGCATGCGTTGTTCGGCGCGGGCTAGTTCGTCTCGATGGACGCTGTCGCGCAATCCATCTGCCTCGATCGCAAGCGCCCTCAGTTGCTCCCGAACCCCGGACAATTCCTCGCTGCGCTCACGAGCAGCCTTCTGCAACTCATCGCGTCGTTGCTGCGCCGCTGCAACCGATCGTCCTACGTGCGCGCGCACGGTGGTGATCGCCTGGACAACCGCCTCGGCGACAAGCAGGTCGCGGGCTCGCCTCTCGCGTCTTTCCACGGCCGCTCGGCGACCCTGTCGCTCAGATTCGGCATCGGCCTCCAGTGCGGCTGCTCGCTCACTCACCGCGGCCGTCCGCTCCTCCACCGTGCGCATCGCCAACCGGGCGTCCACCTCCGAAGCACGGGCGGCCTCGGCTGCGGTCTGCAATTCCATTTGCTTATCGGGTCCGGTGTCTTCTTCCGGCGCGGACTCCATGCTGGCCAGTCGCGCGCGCAACTCGACAACGGCGGCCTCATCGGCTTCGAGGGCCTGCGTGGCCGCGGTCAGCGCCTCCGCGAGGCGCTCGGCCTCGGCGGTCGCTGATCGCGCCGTCTGCCCCAACTGCCCGAGTTGTTCGGCGACAGCGGCGAGTTGGGCGTCGGATTCATGAAGCTGCTTCAAGGCTGCTTCGACCTCTCCGGAGGCGGCCTCCTGTCGATCCCGGGCGGCCGCAAGATCGAATCTCAGTCGTTCGCTGCGCTGGGTCAAGCCCTCGACCTCGGCACTCGCGTTCTCGTAGGCCGCGCGTACCTCGACGAGGGAATCCTGAGCACCCGATCCGCCCCTCAGCGTGCCGCGTGAGACCACGTCCCCACTGCGTGTCACCCACGTCAGCTGTGGTGCCTGTCGGTGCCCGGCAACGGCCGCATCCACATCATCGACGAGGACTGCACCGGCGAGAAGGGTCTCGACAACGGGCCGCATGCCTTCGTCACTGCGCACAACTTCGCGAAGCCAACGACCAGCCGGCGCCGTGTTCGCTTCGTCCGTCGCGGTCTCAAGCGCCTCGTCGACGATGACCAGGGCGGCGCGACCGGAGTCAGACTCCTTCACCACGGCCAAAGCGTTCATCGCAGCCGACCGTCCTCGCACAACGATCGCGTCGGCGAGATCGCCGAGCATGGCTGCCACTGCTCGCTCGGCGCCGTTGTCGATATGGATCTGCTCAGCGAGGGCGCCCACCACCCCCGGCACAGCCGCGTCCATCACAACGGATCCGGCGTCCGACCGCTTCAAGCTAAGTTCAAGTGCCTGGCAGGTGGCTTCGGTGGCGGCTCGCTCGCGCTCCACGCGAGCCTCCTCCTGTCGCAGCCTCTCCACCTCGGCGTCGGCGTTCTCCAGACTCTGCTGCGCGCGTTCATGTTTCTGGTCGAGCCCCACCTCGCCTTCACCGAGGCCGACGATGTCGACCTCGACCCTGGCGAACTCTCGCTGCGCCGTCTCCGCGCGCTGCTGCGCCTCGTCGATCTGGTTCGACAAGCGCGTGATCTCCGCCGCCCGCGCGTCGCGTCGTGACACGGCCGCGTTGACCTTGCCCTCGGTCGTCGCCAACCCCTCGCGCCGGTCGGCCCTCGACGCCTCGACGGCCTGAATTCGCCGCTGCTCACCTGCCAGAGCTTCCTCGGCGCGCAGTCGAGAGGACTCGGCCACGGCGAGAGCGTCGCGCAAGGCCTGCACTTCGCGACCGAGCTCGAATTCCTGGGCCCGTAGCGATCGAGCCTCGGCATCAAGTTGCTCGGGGTCGCGCCCGGACACGGCCAGCTCCTCGTCTTCTGGCTGGAGGTGGCGAACGGTCGCCCGCGCCAGTTGATCCAATCCATGGAACCGCTCTTGGGCCGCAGATAGGGCGAACCACACTTCCTGCGCACCCGACAGCAACGGACCTTCCGTGCGCTCAGCATCGTCGGCCGCCTGCTCGCGAGTTTGCAACTCCGCGATAGTGGACTCCACGCTCGCCTGCCGCTGACGCAGAGCCGTCTCGTCGGCCACCTCGGCCTCGAGAGTTTCTCGCACCTGGTGAAGATCGTCCGCCAACAGTCGAAGTCGAGAATCACGCACGTCGGTTTGGATAACTACGGCGCGGCGGGCTACCTCCGCCTGCTTACCCAGCGGCTTCAGTTGACGACGAAGTTCGGTGGTGAGGTCCTGCAACCGCGTGAGGTTGCCCTCCATCGCATCGAGTTTGCGTAGGGCCTTCTCTTTGCGCTTGCGATGCTTGAGCACTCCAGCGGCCTCTTCCACGAAGCCGCGACGGTCCTCAGGTGTTGCGTGCAGGATGGAGTCGAGTTGTCCCTGCCCGACAACGACGTGCATCTCGCGACCGATACCGGAATCGGACAGCAGTTCTTGAATATCCAACAGCCGACACGTTTCACCGTTGATCGCGTACTCGGATCCTCCGTTGCGAAACAGCGTGCGGGAGATCGTCACCTCGGTGTACTCGATGGGAAGGGCCCCATCGGTGTTGTCGATGGTGAGCGCCACTTCCGCTCGGCCCAGTGGCGCGCGGCCGGACGTCCCGGAGAAGATGACGTCATCCATTTTTCCGCCACGAAGGCTCTTGGCTCCCTGCTCACCCATGACCCAGGCGAGGGCATCGACGACGTTCGACTTTCCCGAGCCGTTCGGCCCGACGACGCATGTCACGCCCGGCTCGAACTCCAAGGACGTGGACGACGCGAAAGATTTGAAGCCCTTGAGCGTCAGCGACTTCAGATGCACGGTCCGGCCAACTCCATTCGGGTGCGTTCCCGCCGGAGGGCGGAAACTCGGTGCGGGGAGGGCGCTCGCAAATGCTACCCACGGACTATCCGGTACCTGCACCACCACGCGGGGCGCGCTGGCATCGGGGGCACCGGTAACTGGACCGGTTCATGAAGGCCTCCCGCCGGATAGCCGCCCCGCACCGTCGGCATGGCTCGCCTTCTCGGCCGTAGGCGTCCAAGGCACGCTCGAAGTAGCCCGACTCCCCATTCACATTGACATACAGCGAGTCAAAGCTGGTGCCGCCCTGGGCGAGTGCTTCGAGCATGACTTCGCGGGCGTTCGACACGACGGTGCGGACCTGCGCGGACGTCAGAGCCGAGCCCCGCCGACGCCCATTGATCGAGGATCTCCACAGGGCCTCGTCGGCATAGATGTTTCCGATTCCTGAGACCACCGACTGATCGAGCAGAACACGCTTCACTTCGGAGTCCTTGTGACGAATAGCACGGACGGTCGCGGCTGCGTCGAAATCGGGGTCGAGCGGATCGCGGGCAATGTGGGTGATGCTCGACGGCACCCCGTCGAGCACCTCGTCGACGTGCATCCCGCCGAACGTCCGCTGGTCGACGAACCGCATCTCGCGATCATCGTCGGCGAAGCGGACGCGCACGCGCAGGTGCGTTTCGTCGGCCTCGCTCGGCGGCTGCATGAGCACCTGGCCGCTCATGCCGAGGTGCACGACGAGCGCCTGATCCTTCGTGCGTGTCAGCGGGAGCCACAGGTACTTGCCTCGGCGACTGGCACAGCGAAAGGAATCTCCTTCGAGCGCGGCGCGCAATTCCGGCGCGCCCCCCTCGCAGCGACGGATCGATCGAGCGTGCAACACGTCCACGCGACTGATCGTTCGATTCGTCGCCCACGCGTCGATGCCCCGACGCACCACTTCGACTT
>Ga0163109_10001999_pt1 | contig 16027 bp, 15 predicted proteins | sample CRUFie1St13metaG_FD_108704 | JGI IMG/M metagenome (GOLD analysis project Ga0163109, IMG submission 108704) | Marine microbial communities from the Costa Rica Dome - CRUD Field 142mm St13 metaG | ecosystem: Environmental > Aquatic > Marine > Oceanic > Photic zone | place: Costa Rica: the Eastern... | reverse complement strand
TTTGATATATACTAAATCCTCTTTTTGTGTTCTATTTGGTAAATTATTTGGATCATATACAGATGTTCTATTTACATCACCTCTACTATTTAATACATCTCTAGTAAATACTAAATCTTCTTTATGTGTTCTATTTGGTAAATTATTTGGATCATATACAGATGTTCTGTTTACATCACCTCTACTATTTAATACATCTTTATTAAAAATCAAATCTTCTTTTTGAGTTCTGTTTGGGATATCATTTGGATTATAATATTGTGTATTATTAATTTCTGATTTTGTATTAAGAGAATTTTGATTAAATAATAAATCTTCTCTTTGTGTTCTATTTGGTATATCATTTGGATTATAAAACTGAGTATTATTAATTTCTGATCTTGTATTAAGAGAGTTTTGATTAAATAATAAATCTTCTCTTTGTGTTCTATTAGGTATATCATTTGGATCATAAAATTGAGTGTTATTAATTTCTGATTTTGCATATCCTGATTGTTCATTAAATGATGTAGTTTGTTTCTTAGTAGTTTTTAAAATATCTTTTGGATCATAAGTTTTAGTACTATCAATATCATTTCTAGCATGTCCTGATTGTTGATTCATAACTGTTGTTTCTTTAATAGTTTTCTTTGCTAAATCATGTGGATCAAATTTAACAACTCCTAATGAATATTTATTTGGAGGATTTAAATTTAATGTACTTGTATCATCCCTTTGATTTTTTGTTAACATATAAGAATCTAAATTTGATTTAACTTTATCTATTATAGATTTGAAATTTGTAAAATCAATTATATGACTCTCCTTTTTATTTGACTCCCTCACTTTAGAATTATTCTTTTTAGATACACTTTCATTTTGATATTTGGCACTACCAATTACCATCTGACTAGTTTTTCTACCAGTATCTTTTAAAATTATATTGTCCCTACTTTTCTCTTTCTTATACTCACCTCCCATCTTTTGTAAGTCATCTACCTTTAACTCTCTCGTCTTCTCTGGTCTTCTCTTATATACCTTTCCTATAGTACTACCCTTAGATCCCTTCTGTCCTGATTTCATTACACCTTCAAATGTTATTTTTGGATTATCATCTGATCTTAATTCATCAATTGTTTTTGGCATTGGTCTATATTCTTCAAATGAACCACCATCTGGTCTAGAAGTTTGTGATGGATCTAAATTTAAACCTGGACCAATTTGTTGTTGTTCAAAAGGTAAAACATTTCTTTTTTGTGTACTAGGTAAATAGTATCCTTGTAAGAGTTCAATATTATTTTGTGATCCATTAACTAAATTAACATCTTTTTCTAGAGGAGTAAAATTCTCTTGAAGAGATTCTTTTTTAGGAGTAAAATTTTTAGAAGAACCAGAAAATAATTCCATTCTATGAGCAAATGTTTGTTCATTATAATCATTAATTACTTGTTTTTTAGAAAAATGTGGTACCATATTATTATTATCTAATTCTTCTTCATTCATGATACCATAATTCATATTATCATTCAAATAAGAATAACCATTTCCCACTGCTAAATCTCTTTCTATACTAACTTTATTATCTTTTTCTATTGAATTATGAGATTTATTAAATGATACTGGATTAGAATCATTATCAAAAGTTAAAGGTCTAAATTGATTTTCAAAAGATAAATTATTATTAAAAGATTCTAACATCTCTGAATCTTTTAACATTTTTTTGTTACTTTCATAAAATTTTGAATTCATATCCTTATAACTTAATGATATATTATTTACAGATTTAATATTATTATTTATTATATTACTCCTTACCGGATCTTTACTACTCTCTACTAATTTACTTAATTCATTCTCTTTTTTTTTTATTAATTCTTCCTCACTATTATTATACATTAAATTCACTTTATGATCTTCTATTTCATCTGAATCTTCATTTTTACTACTAATTTTATTTCCTAAATACATTAAACCACCTAATAACGCTAATTCCATTATATAATCTATATATAATTATATAATAAATTATACTCTTAACTTTTTACTATATTCATCCTTTGCTTCTAATCTTGTCATTTTTCCTGCTCTTGAATTTTCTTCTTGATTTACTAAACTAGTTTTATTATGACCATAAAAAACTCTTGCTACTGGATCGATAATTGGAAACTCTACTTGCAACTTTAATGTTGATAAACCTTTGTACTCATCCATTGGAGTATCTAATCTACTATTAATTGGATTTAAAAAATTGTTACATAATGCACTAGTCTTTAAATCACCCATTAATTTTTTATTCTTCTCATCTAATGTATTTCCACTGGTACATCTAGATGCTTTTTGATCTCTTAAAGATAAAACTGATTCTAAATCAGTTCTAGCAGCTAAATCTTCACTTTGTTTAACTTCAGAAGAAATACCGTTTCTATTATTTCTAGGTCCTAGAGTTGAAAAACAAGAGTTATCATTATTAGTTTGTCCGTAATAAAGTTTATAATCTCCTGGTTTTGTACTTTGATTTGTTTCTTGATCTAAAAAACACTTATCATAACTTAATCTTGAGAAATGTCCTGACATTATAATAATATTAAGATAAAAATATTATTATTAATTACAATTCTATATATTTAATATCCACATGACTTTGGCATTTTCATATTTGTTGGTACAATATCTCTCTCACAAATAAAAGGATTTGCTGTAATTCCTGGATTACATCTTTTTTCTGTAGATGCATCACAAATTGTATGTTTATCATGAACACAATTAGATCCTTTTACTAAATATAAAAGTTCACTCTCAATATCGGTTCTTAAACCAATAGTATTCCATTTATTAGAAATTGTTGAATTTGTGTTTTTATCACAATATTCAGAACTCAATTGATTCTCAAATACTCCTGAATATAATTTATATTCACACGGAGAAACACTTTCTTTTAGTTTTAATTGACCTTGACAATTATCATATAATTTTCTATTATAACTTCCAGACATATATATATATATAAATTATTTTTTTATAAAACTATATATTAATTTTTTTCTAAATTTCTTGTATCAATTCCTCCTCTTGGAAATGGTAATACCACATTATCCTCATCACTAAAATTTATCATTAAATTATTAAATTTTAAATCTTTCAAATCATGTGATCTAGCTGTCTTTTTCTCGTCTCTACTATTTTTCCCATATCTTAAATCTTGACTTATATTTACATCACCAAATCCTCTTCCATTTCCTTTATACCCATTGTTTACATAATCTCCATGATTTAGTGTTTCTCTCACTTTTTCACTTTTTAAACTAAAATTTCTATAATCTTTTCCCTTGTTATCTTTATCAATGTCTAACTTTGTTATTTGTTTCATTTTATTCGTACTCTCTGAATTTCTTAACTTGGTATTTATCTCTATATCACTGTTCTGAAAATTATTACTCCCTTGCGGTAATTTCCCCCTTACATTTATAATATCTTTCAAATCTAACTCCCTATCAAAACTATTACTATTAAATTTTAACTTTTCCAACATATAATATTATTAGATAAAAAAAAATAATATTTTTATATATAAATATGAGTTTTTTTTTGGGAAAACAAGGTCCACCTGGACCTCCTGGATTATCAGGTCCACCTGGACCTCCTGGACCTCCCTCGACCTCGTCAGGACCACGTGGACCTACCGGACCACAAGGACCACCTGGCTTGCAAGGACCTATGGGACCACAAGGTCCTCCTGGTAATATTGATGATATATTTGCTGGAGATAGAGCTGAAAATGCCTTTGAAACTATAAAAGATAGATTATATCCAAAATTATTTTATACCTCCGCAGGTGAAATTGGTCTGAATAATAATTATCCTGAATCACATTTACATATTACATCCAATGTTGATCAAAAAAATGGTTTGATCTTTAATCGAACTAATAAAAATTCTAAATTTAAAATTTCTATTGATGAAGATGATCAAGTTAAACTTGATATAGGAAGCTCTGTTATTGGATCAGATAATATAAAAAATAATCTGAATAATCTTACCATTAATAATGATCTTACTATATCTAATGAAAATAATGATAAAAATACTGTTATCAACTCTAATAATAACGAAATTTTTGGTAATACTAACTTTAATAATGATGTATCTATTAATGGTAATACTAACTTTAATAATGATGTTTCAATTAATGGTAATACTAACTTAAATAATGATGTCTCTATAAATGGTAACTTTAAAAATAAAAATATTGATAATAATAAAATTATTACTGATATGTTCCTTCAAAATAAAAGATTATATTATAGAGCTTCTGATGATACTAATCATTATACTTCTTTTAGTTCTGATGTTGACGGACCAGTTATTATGGGTAATAAAGGATCTAAATTATCTTCACAAATGTTCGGTGATCATGCTACCTTTTATAACGATAATATTAATTTACTTAAAACTACATATCTAAATAATAATCCAATCTACTTTAGAAATACTGGCGATAAAAATCACGGAATTGGACTTGATTCTTCTATTGATGGACCTAAAATGATGGGATATAAAGGTGTAAAACTTAGTACAAAAAAAGATGGTGATTACTTAGTTTTAAAAGATAATAAAATTGATGCTAAAAAAGATTTACACGTTCCTAAAACTGTACCCTCAACAGCTGGACAATTAATTCATATGGAAGTTTGGACATTTAATGATGTTGAGCGGTTTAGACATGGTACTAATGCATCTAGTTATAATGCTTTTGATAGCAGAATATTAAGAAAAGGTTATCAACCTAGATCTAATAAATCTAAAATTTTTGTTGAAATTTCATCATATTATGATGCTTCTGGATCAGGAAATGATAAATGGGAATCAGAAATTCATGTTTCTGAAGGTAGAGATCAATATACATCAGGTAAAGGTGGATCACGAATTTCTATAAGAAAATTTAGATTTCAAGAAGCGAACGGAGGTGGTGGTGGAGCAAGAATTGCCCCATTCTATCAAACTGGTATTTTTACTAATTCTAATACTAAAGTAAAATATTTCCACTTTAATGTAAAACGAGAAAGCGCAGATGACAAATTTCATTTAGGAAGAGGTAATTATGATAATGTAGAAGGTACATTAAAAATAACTGAATATTCAAGATAATTCGTTAAAAATAAAATAATTTAAAATTATAATAACTATGAATAATGATGTCTTATTTTACAGTAACAAATGTAAATACTCAAAACAATTAATTGAATTATTATCAGATAACGACCTAATTGAAAGTTATAACTTAATTTGTATTGATAATAATACTGAAAAATATCCATATATTCAAAGAGTACCTACATTACTTGTTGATGATGTAAAAAAACCTTTAGTCGGTGTTAACGCATTTAACTGGATTAACGCTAAAACTAACTTTAATAAAAATACTAATAATATTAATTTAAATCCTAATAAAAATTTAGATAAAAAAAATAACCCTTTATTATTTGACCAAAATAATAAATTTAATAATAAAAAAGATTATACATTTATTAATGATAATGATTCATATAATATTGACAAATATTATGATAATAAAATATTCACACTACCAGATAGTGAAAAAATTAATTATAATGTACAAAAACAAAAATTAAATAATCTAATGTTACAAAGAACTAAACAAGATACAAATATTTTTAGTGATACTAATACACAAATGTCCTCAAATAATGATTACACTATATCAAAATTTAATCAAATTAATAAAAAAATGAACGAAATTAACTTTTCTGTACCCTTACAAAATGATTTCAAAACTACCACTAATGCACAATTTTTAGGAAAACAAACCTCTAAAGTTGTTATCGATAAAAAGAATTTAAACGTTTAAAATTATATTATAAATATGGATACAAATCAATTAGCAGATGAATTTAATAATACATCAATTAATTTACTAGATCTTCTTTATTCTTTTAATAATGATGATAGTATTATATTTTATAAAACTACTGTAAATAATTTAATTAAAATTGAAAATAAAAAAATGATTGAACTATTTATTATTCATTGTTTAGAATATAAAGATAAATTCGAAAAAAAAGATAAAGAATTTTTTATTAATTTAGATTTAAAAAATCAAATGACAAGTAAATCATTATTAGAAGTAATAAATATAAAAAAACAAATATCTAGTTTAGATGATATTAAAATAAATATTATATTTGAACATTTAGATTTATTATGTTATTTTTCTAATGAATACCTTAATACTAAATTATAACTCTTCCAAATAATATTAACACTATTACTGATATTAATTTTCTAATTATTGTTGAATTTTCTATATCTACCCCAAATATATTAAACTTACACCAATTTAATTTAAGTATTTCAATAAATATTATCCAATCTATTGATTTACTATTCTCTATATCTATAAAAAAATTCTTCACTTCTAACTCATTTTTATTTAAATTATCTAAATCATCTTGATCAGTTTGAATATGATACACATTCTTATTCCTTAAAATATAATTCTTAATATAAGAATTACTCGTACATAACGAATTTAATAATTTTAAATTACTATCTAACTTACCTAAATAATAATTATAAATTAAACAAAATATTATAAAAAATACTAAATGACAATAACACATAAAATCAAAATCTTTAAACTTCTCTATAAAAATATATAAAGTTGGAATTGTATAAAATAAAAATAAATTTGATATTATATCATTGAAACTATTTATTATCTTATTATGATACTGTCTTAATATTAATAACTCATTCGATAATTTGTATAACTCACTATTTAAATTACTCTTTATATCTTTTAAAAAATCATCAAATATACTTATAAAATTATGAATTATTCCAAAAAATAATGTAAATACACTCAATTTTAAATAAACTGTATAAAATATAAAAAAATATAAACAATAATACTCAAAATCTGTATTCACTAAACTATTTATTAAATAAAAATTATACTTCATAAAAAATTCACTTACTATTATACCTACACTTATAAATACTGTTATTATTAAAAGTAACACTAATAATAATTTAATTTTTACTTTTATCTCTTTCTTTAATATCAAATCATAATTCTTTCCAATTGTTTTTAAAAATTCTATTTTGTTTGCATCATATAATAAAAATACATCATAAATTAAATACGATAATAACATTAACTTCTTATTTGTATAATTCACATACACATCATAACAAAATATAAAAAATATTAAATAACATATTACTCTATTCACTAAATTTATCATAAATAATAAATAGTCAAACTTACTATACTCATAATTCTTATATATTATATTATTTACTAATAATAAATATTTCATACTCTCTTTATTCAATATTTTCTTATATATTTTGCGATTATTTCTACTCTTTTTTATAAAAATATATATATAAATGGATAAAACTATAGAAATTAAAAATAAATTTATTGAACTTATTGATATTATTAATAGTATCTCTGATAATGATGATATTACACAATTTAAAGATACACTCAAAGATAACCAAATTAATGATATTGTTACATCTTTTTGTACTAAAATTGAAAAAAATTCTGATCTATTTAAACTTCTAACAAAAAAAAGTCCTAAACTATTTAGCAATAAAAATAATATTATCCTTATTGAAAACTTTAATCTAAAAACTTTCCTTGAAAAAAATAGAAACGATGATATCTGGGAATGTATACAACTACTATATGCAATTCATAGAGCTGGTGATAATACATATAAAAATAATGTTGATAAAATTATCTCAGTTATTGAAAAAAATAACCTCTCACCATCATTTAATACAGATAATATGATACTTGATATCGCTAAAACTTTACGTAATAATATTGTTAACTCTTCTAAAGGTAATAATAAAGTTAATCCTATCGAAAATATGCTCAAAACATCCGAAGATATATCTAAAAAATACTCAAATAAACTTAAATCTAATAATATTAATATTAATGATATGTTTAATTCACTCTCAAGAGTTATGAGCCAAATTGATGAAGAAACTACTAACGATCAAGAATTAAAAAATGTAAATATGGATGAACTTAACGATCCTAAGAAAATGATCTCTGATTTAGGTATTGATTTACCTAAGGATTTTAATCCACTTGATATTATTAACCAATTTATGGATAATAATAAAAATAATAAAAAATTAACTCCTGAACAAATTAAAGAAATGGAAAATTTTTACTCTAATATTAAAACCGATGATCTTAAACTTTAATAAAATTATCCTTATATTTTTTTACCGCTTTTAAAAAAGTATTAAAAAAATCCTTCTCAAATAATTCTTTACTTTCAATTATCTCATCTAAACTAAACCATTTTACATCTGATTCTGTTGTCTTATTTATATTACTTCTTACCTTATTTACTGTTTCTAATACTGAATCACTAATATCATTCTCAAAAAAATATAATTTATATTTATATTTATCATTCTCAAAAAAATAATTCTTCTCATCATCCTTAAACTCTAGTAAATTAAATGTATGATCATTAAATATTTCCTTTACCTTATCTAAATTATCTTCTTCAAAATTACCACCTAAATCTGAATACAAACTATTATTTAAATTTAAGGTTTTTAAATTCTTCTTTCCTAATAAAAACTTAAATTCATTATTCTCTCTTTTAAAATAGATTAAACCAATATTCATATACTTTTATTCTAAATTATTTTTAAAAAAAAAACTTATATATTTATATGAATAAATCTAAATATAATTTCCTTAACTCACTTCTACTTTATAGTATTATTATTACTATATCATTTATTACTTTTAAATCAAAATTGATTTGGTACATTATCCCACTCTCATTTTTTATTTCATCTATTTTACTAAGAAGTAAGTTTACACAAAATGATGAATGTTTAAATAATAATATAAATGATCCTTACCTTAACCTTTCTAACTCACCATACACTAATATTTGCAAAATTAACCCTAAAAAATTTTTTAATTTTAATTTATATACTAACCATAATGATATTTTCCTTAACAAAAATTTAGAAAGACAATTTTATACTATGCCTAATATTTTTAACCCCTCAAATAATAAAGATATCTCTAATTGGCTTTACAATACAGTCGATAATTGCAAAAATAACTCAAATTATTGTACCCCATACAAAGATACACGCTTTCATTAAAATTTCCAAGAATTACCACAAACCTGACAATCCACAAAAGTTGTCATTGGCTCATCCGCACTCCTCGTTTGTAATTGATAAAATGTACACTTCCTCTTACCACACTTCTTACATAAATAAATATCCGTTGTTGCCATATTCTTTTTCTTATACTCTATCCACTCCCTCTTGTCTATTATCGCCTTCCATAAACTCGGATTTAACTTGTGTGGAGCTAAAAAACCTACATTATCTATATTGTTCTCTAATATATTACTTTTTAAATATTTATTACTTTCATCTTTCAAATTAAAAATAATATCATCTACTTTATGACCATAAATTTCAATTAATGAATCTTCATCTAAAAAATTATTCGATTCTGCATAGGATACAGAAAAATTATATATACTATCCTCTATCTGTTTTGATTTATCCTCCTCATTAATACTTTTATTAATCTCTTTTACAGCATTTAATCTTAATTTATCCATATTTATATAAATAATCTTATTTATTTAAATAATTAAATTATCAATTTTATCTATATAAAAAAAACATTATTTCACAATCTTAATACTCGATAATTTACTCTCTAAACATTCATTGTCAGAATCACTGTTCTCTGATAAATTTTTTAAATCAATTTCTTCATCTGAATCCTTATCAATTACCTCTTTTTTCTTTGTAACTTTCTTCTTTGATCTCTTCTTTTTAACATCTTCCTCTTTTTTCTCATTTAAAAAACATTCTTTCCAACTTTCAATTAAATAATCATCACATTCATTCTCTAATTTATAAAATTCATCTTTACTAATTTCATCAGTAACTTTATAAATGTCATCTAAATTTAATTTATCTCTTTTCTTTTTTTTAATTTTGTAATTATCTTTATCAAAATACTTTTTATTTAATTCCTCTAATTTATTTTCATAATCTTCTTTATGCATACATAAATCTACAGCACTTGATAAAAATAAAATTCTATTCTTATTTCTTTTATCGAAAAAATTATTTATTTTATACTCTAATACTTTTTTAATATTATCATGATTATCTAAACTCATTAAATACTCCCAAATCATATAAATATTATCTTTCCTATTTCTAAAAATTCTTTTCTTACCTGAATTATTATTCTCTGATATTTTATACATATACATTAAACAATCATTATCCTTACTCTCAAATAATTCTTTGAATTTTTTAAAAGAATCCTCATCAGTTAAATCTTCTGAAAAATCATCTGATTTTAAATAAAATGCTTTTCCATAATTATTTCTCTTTGAAAGTTTACTATCAAATAAAATATCTGTTACAATTTTTAAAAACTTAAAATCCTTCTTTTCACTAAATTCTTTTAAATAATCTCTAATCATAATATACCTATCTACCTCTATAAACGAAACTTCCTCCTCATTTAATAAAATTAACTTATTTACTATACTACTCAAAATACCATTTGATATTTTTTTCTCATCATCACTTTCACTAAAATTATTAAATAAAAATAACTCCTCTAAACATAATATAAAATTCTTCTTATCACTTTTTCTTAAAAAAATTTCTAATCCCTGCTTTAACTTAATAACATCATATCCACTATATCCAATACTATTTATTAAAGTTGTAAACTTTGTTTGATTTTCTATATTACTAACCATTTTATATAAAAAATTCTTAAATTAACAATATTTTTAAAAATCAATTTTTTTTTACATCAAATAACGCTTCAAAATACCATTTTTTAACTGGTTTTATATAACCATTTAAATCTACGAAATTTAAATCTAATAATTTTTCTAAATCTGGATTTTCTATATCATCATCAAGAAATTGATTAAAATCATTCCTCCATTTCGAATCAACCTTCACATTTATATAATTTAAATCTACAGGCTTATTATTTAAATAATACTTTGATAAAATATCCCTAGGATTAAAAAATTTATCGTTTACATCAAAATAACCTAATATACCATCTATCTCTTTCTGCTTTCTTATACTCGGATTATTATACATTAATGATGTCCTATCTAAACTTAATACATATTTTATAAATTTTATTTTCTCTGAATCATTTAATATCGTACTATAACCCCTCATCCTATATTTATTTATTATCTCTATCGGATCAACAGTTCCAGCAAAATATTTATAATCTAAATTTATTAATGTATTCGCTGCACTTATACACGATGGTAATAAATATACATCATCACCATCATAATAACCCCTCACACATGGCAAATGAAATTTACTTATTACTGAAAAAAATGATACAGGATATTTCGTTTTGAAAATTTCAAAATTATGATTCAATTTGACCCCAAAAATTTTAAATTTAATACTCTCATTAAACAAGAACATCTCATTACTAAAATTAAATTTTTCATTATACTCTGAACCTGATTTTATAAATACTATTCTTAAATTCTCTAGTAACTCTATCTTAAATAATATATTATATCTATCATCTAACCATTTTTTATTATTAAAATATTTCTCATTATCTTTTATCTTCTCACTTAAATACCTTTTGTAAAATAATCTCTTTACACTTAAATTATCCAAATTCTCTAATATATAATCATAACTTAAATCACTACTCACAATATTATTATTTATAAAAATATCATTCACTACTATAACAGTGTTCTTATATGCATTTATATGTAAACTGTCATTAAATAATTTATTATAATTACTTTCCATACTATTAAAAAACTTATACACCCTCTCTATAAACTCATTATTACTTTCTAAATTACATATAACATCTATATCAGAATTACAGTAATACTCATCATAATAACGAGCAAAAGTTTCGAATTTAGTTTGTAAAGGATTAAATAATGTAATACATGCAGGTATTATACTACCAGTTAAACCTAAATTTGACATATCTACACCCTCTAAAATATTTATATTCTCATTACCTGATATAAATATATTACTTCTTCTCTTAAACTCTAATAAATTACATACTCCTAACCTCATATTTTCTATATTCACTCCCATTATGTTACTCTTTAAATTAACTATATCCTCTGAAACTAAAAAAGAAAAATAAGGATTTGACCTTAATTCATTTATTTTAAATACAAATTTTGGTAAATTATGAGCTTCATTAATTTTAAATACAAATCTATCCTCTTCGTTAATATAAGTTTTCTTTATACATTCCTCTGAATACATACATAACCATCCATAACACATAGCATATTTTATTGCTGAATTGTATTTTTCGATTATATAATCAAACTTATTTAATAATTTTATATTTTTTAAAATTAAATGACAATACTTTTTTGATATTAATAAACTCACTATTAAATTATAAATCTCATAATCATTATTTAAATCATCTATAACATTATTCAACATTTCTGTTGTTAAATCCAAATTATTATCTAAATAATATAAATTATATCCATTCTTTTTTAATATTAATGATATATCTACATGCACATCATTCCTATATATATAATTTAAATAATTATCTCCCTCCTTCGGAATATCATTTAAATTATTTAATAATTTTCTTAACTTAATATCTCTTATCTTATCACTTAATGTTAAATTAAACTCCCTCTCTATAAATTTTCCTGTTAAATTTAATTTATTCATTTTGACCCAATAATCAGTTGTATCCATATTCATTAACAATTTACTTAAATAATACTTATTACTTTCATTATTATTATTATAAAAATTATTTATACTTTTTATATTTAAATAATCATCTATTCTAATATCATTTATGTATTGTTTCATATATTTTTTATAATTTGTTTCTGATAAATTTATTAATGGTAATAATAAATTTATCTCATCATAATTATTACTATTTATCTTATTTAAATAATAATCATCTATTAAAACAACTTGAGATTTATGCACATCATTTTTTAATAACTTTAAATTACTTCTAAATATTAACATATTATTTTTTATATACTCTAAATCTTCCAAACATAAATTGTCTTTATAAATTCTATCATCTATTTCATGATTATCCTTCAAACATAAAATATATATTTTACTAAAATTATTATAAATCTCATTTAAACTAATCTCATTAATAGATTTATAATTTCCATTTATTAAAATCTTGTTGTCATTATTAAAAAAAGGATTATTAAATATACATTCCATTTTATATATTATATTAATTTAGTTTATCTATATATAAATTCAATTTTTATTCAATATATTTATAGAGATCATTGTCATTTTCTATATAACCTAAAATTTCTAATCTCTTTAACCTATCTAATATTTCTTTTTCCGATGGAATAAAAAATTTACTAATTTTATTCCTTAATAATAATAACAATTTTCCATATTTTAAATTTTTCTCTACCTTTAAAAGCTTGCATATATTCGAATCTAATAATATATTTCTGTCATATTCAATATTCTCTATTACCCTCTTCTCACTTTTTACTATATTACTTAAATCAAACATCAACTCCTGATTCTCTAAATCACTGTTTATTACATAAATTTTATCCTCTGAAATATTTAACAAATTTAATAAAATATCATCAATTTTATAAACACTATTTACTAATTCTAAATTGTTCACTTCTATATACTTATAAAATATGTCACATAAATCTTCTAAATTATTAAATTCTATATCCTTACAATTTATTATTTTTAAATTATTAAAATCATTGTTATCATAATATTTATTAATATAATTATTTAATATATCTTTACTAATTATTAATAACTCATTTATTAAATTCTTACTTTTAAAAATATTAATTATTTTTAATAAATAATCTTCATCATAATTTAAACACTCTTTTAAATTATTTAATGTATTTTGTGACTCTTCTATACTTACTTCACCTATTTTGTAAAACAAATTATAATAAGATAAGGGCATTATTATTTTATTTTTAAATAAACTTAAACTTATAGTACTTTCTTCATAAGATATATCTAATTTTCTTTTTTTGGAATATTTACTATCATAAAATTTATCTAATATACATCTATAAACGTCAATATTTTCTATATAATCGATTTTATTATACAAATTATTATTATTATTCCATAAATTATTTGAACCTATTAATATATTACATTTATTTAAATCAAACTTTACATCTTTAAAATTATGATTAGTCTCTACATTTAACTTTTTTAACTCGTTATTACATAAATTTGACAAATTTATATCATCTAATATATACTTAATATCATGTATTATTTTATCACAATCTTCGAAATTAAAACAATCTAATATTTTATGAAAACATTTGTTCTCTAACTCGTAATCTCTTAAAAATAATGATCTATTCTGCAAATTAATTTTATAATACTCCAAAAAATCTAATTTAGGAAAATTATTACTACTATATAATATTAATGTTTCTATATTTGAATAATTATTATCTAATATCCAATAATACACCGACGCACACATGTAATCTAATAATAAATTAAAATCTAAATCATTTAATATTAATATATTATTTATACTGTCAGTTAATAAAAAATTAAATATTATAATTACATTATTCGCTAAATTAATACTCGATATACTATTATTATTTAAATTTTCTATAATCTTCTTTAAAATACTTTTATTTAAACTTGATCTTGAATTTAAATCAAACTTCTCATAAAATTTTTTAAATAAATTAATCTTTTTTAATAAATTTGATAAAATATCTATCTCTATACTATTAATAAATTTTATAAATCTTTTACTAATATTATTAGATAAATTTACGTAAATAATATTTATTACATCTTCCATACCACCAATTTTTCTTATTTCTAAAATTATTTGATCAATCTTTTTTACATCATTTAAAAAATTATCTTCTTTGAATTCATTTATTAATAATAGTACTCTATCTTCATCATATTGTAATGTTTTTAAGAAACTATAAATTAAATTATTAATCTTTTCTGTTTTAATAAATTTTAAAATATTCTCTTTAAAATCATCATTATATTTACTTATAAATAAATCATTTAATTTTTTAAATAATACCAAAAAAACTTGATCTTTATCTTTTTTATAAAAATTATATTTTAGTTTTACAATTTTATCATATTCTTTCACGTAATTATTTATATTTCCGTTATCTATACAATATTCAAATAAATAATTCTTATTTAAATAAGATTTTTCATATATTGACCATGATGATAAATAATTATTAACATATCTAGGAAATTTTATTACATCCATTATATAAATTAATTATTTTCTCTTCAATTATTTATATTTTCAATTTATTACTTAAAAAAAAATTGATTTTTTTTTAATTAAAGATATAATTATTATAATATAAAATATGAGTCAAGAATTTACTAATTATTTAGAAAATTTAATTAATAAAAATAAATTTGTTAATGGTGAAATTACATTTGGTAAATTAAATAATAGCTTTTTTAATTATAATATTAATAAAAAAAGTTATTATACTTTTAAAAATTTTATTAATAAAAAATACAAACAAACCACATTTAAAGAAAAAGTATACCAATATTATGACTATTTATTAGTTAGTAAAGATGATAAATCACATGTTTGTTTTAGAATAAATTATACTGATTTTAAATATGATATTAATAATAATTTATCACTATGTTATAAAACAAATAATAACTATATATTAGATAATATTAATTTCCCTTCTATTGAAAAATATCATTCAGAAATTAATAAAGAATATGAAAAATACTCAATTAAATATAAAAATTCTATTATTAATATTGAATTTATCGAAATAAATAATAATATATTATCTATTAAATTTATTTTTAACTTAAATCAAAAAAACTTAGAAAATTTTAAAATTAACTTATCCTTTTTACTTAAAAAACTATTCCATAATTTTAATTAATATAAAATATA
>Ga0163109_10001998_pt1 | contig 16034 bp, 17 predicted proteins | sample CRUFie1St13metaG_FD_108704 | JGI IMG/M metagenome (GOLD analysis project Ga0163109, IMG submission 108704) | Marine microbial communities from the Costa Rica Dome - CRUD Field 142mm St13 metaG | ecosystem: Environmental > Aquatic > Marine > Oceanic > Photic zone | place: Costa Rica: the Eastern... | reverse complement strand
TGAAATATATCCCCATTCTCCCACATTAATTTTTTCATGATTTCCAAAAGCAAAGTCCCATCTTAACGAATAAGGTTCGCTATCACTAAAATGATATTTATGTATAGTATATGTTATTCTATCTGAAAATGGTAAATCATATTGATCCATATTATGAACATTACCACCCCAATTTGTTCCACCCACATAGTATTCAAAACGATCTGGAAAATTTTCTTCTAAATATAATAAAGTATCTTTTACAATACGATTCCACTCATTATAATCTGGTCCTTGATATTCATTAAATATATCTAGTGCAATTAAATTATCGTAATTTTTATAACGTTCCGCAATAGTTTTCCATCCTTCCAAAAAATCTTCAAATTTATATCCCGATACTCCATCATCATAGGGTCTGAAATTCTGTCTATTATTATGAAGACGATGAAAATCTAAAACAATTTTTAAATCCTTCTCTTCTGCCTTATCAAAAAAAATATCCATATTTTTCCAATCATCATTTTTAACAAAATCAAGAGAGAATGGAAGACGAATATGAGAAAATCCCAGTTGCTTTATATTATCTAAATGCCAGTTAATATCATGTGTCCAAGTACATTGAAGGTTATTATACTCGGTTTCAAATCCAAACCAATTAAGTCCTTTAATTATCTCTTTAGAAGAAATTAAGGAAATGGATGATAACAATAAAAACAAAATTTTTTTAAAATTCATTGGCTATATCTAATTAAAATAAAAATTTTTTTTTTGAAATTTTTATTTTTATTTAAAAGAATTCATACATTATAAAAATGCGAATTATTTCATTTGATATAGGCGTTCATAATTTTGCCTATTCTATTATTGATTTTGATGAAAAATGGGAAATCAAATATTTACATTGTCACGATTTTCATAAGGATAAAAAGATTAAGGATATTATTTTTGATAAGTATTTTTGGATAAAATATCACAATTATTTGGATTCAATTCATTATTTGTTAAAAGATTGTGATGTTTTTTTAATAGAAAAACAATTAGGATTCTCAAAAGTAGTGAATTATAAAGCAATACAAATGAGTGCACAGTTATTTTCACATTTAGTTATAAAATATCCATCCAAAGAAATCATAGAATATATAGCTTCCAATAAAACTAAAATATTTAATGTAAAACTTTCACAAAAAAAGGATAGAAAGAAATGGGCTATAGAATATACAAAAAATATTTTAATAGAAAAAGGAGATGAAACATCTTTAGAGTGGATATTATCCTTTCCAAAACAAGATGATGTTTGTGATTGTATTTTAATGATTCTATCGTATCTTGTAAAAACGTTTAAAATAGAAGTTTAAATATTTTACAATATTTAAGTTAATAGAGATATTTTTTATTTTTAAGGTATTGTTTGTCTCTCTAATTTGGTTGAAATACAGCATTTACTTGATAATTTTTATCATTTACTTGATAATTTTTATCATTTACTTGATAATTTTTATTATTTACTTGATAATTTTTACTCATATTATTCATTCCTAGAGAATTACAAAAATTTTTTACATTATTATTTTTCATTTTTTTCATCCAAAATTTCAAACCAAAATTACAATTTTCAATATCTAATGCAAGTATATCAACAAAAGATAACCAAGCAGCTTTCAAGATTTCATTACTATCTGGAATTATTGTAGTTTTTTGAATTAATTCATTTGGATTAGATATACTTATTTGAAAGTATATATTATTTTTGATTTGAAAACGATTCTTCAAATTCTGATTTTTTAATTCAAAACCAGTTTCTTCATAAAATTCTCTTAACGCTGTTTCTTTTTCAGTTTCACCGTTTTCCATATGACCTTTTGGAAAACCCCATTTATTGGATTTTCGACCATATACTAAAAAATATTTCTGTTCTTTTTCATTAAATAAAATTATTCCACACTTTTTCATTCGGAAGTGTAATATTATACCCTTTTATATAAATTTTATATTTTTTAAATTATTTTTTTTTAATTTTCAAAAACTGAAAAAATTATTTTATTTTTCTTAAAATAAAAAATGCAAATATTTGTAAAAACTCTTACTGGAAAGACTATCACTTTGGATGTTGAAGCAAGTGACACTATTGACAATGTTAAACAAAAAATTCAAGATAAGGAAGGTATCCCACCGGATCAACAACGACTGATATTTGCAGGGAAACAACTCGAAGATGGTAGAACGCTTGCAGATTATAATATACAAAAAGAAAGCACGCTTCATTTAGTTTTAAGATTACGAGGTGGATTTTAAATTCATTTTGCAATCTCTTTTAAATTATTACTTTTTAAAGTAATAATTTTTTTAAAAATTTTATTTATTTTAAATCATAATATGGAAATTCTCTGCTTCTATCTTTCTTCCATATTTTTACTTCTGGACGGTTAAATAGATTATGTAATCCAAATCCAGTAGCTAAACTTAAAGAAGAACCTACAAAAAAAAAGAGAGGATAAACACTTTTATCAAATTTTAATCTCATTTGATTAAAACTTTTTTCTTTTTAAATTTGTTTCAACCAATCAAAAGTTTTTCTCAAGCCAATTTCAATATCTGTGTTTGGACTGTAATCCAATAATCGCTTAGCTTTTTCAGTATCTGCAAAAGTTATTGGAACATCTCCTTTTTGATTTTCAATAACTTTTATATTTGCCTTTTGGTTGGAAACTTTTTCACAAGTATCTATAAAATTTTTTAATGTAATTGGTTTTGAATTTCCAAGATTAATAACTTCACATTGTATTTTTTTTTTGTTTTCGAGGGCAGCAACTACACCTTCCACAATATCTTCTACATAAGTATAATCTCTTTCTGAAGACCCATTTCCAAATTGTTCTATTTCCTTATTATTTATGATAGAATGTAAAAATTTATATGGAGCCATATCTGGTCTTCCATATGGTCCATATACAGTAAAAAATCGTAATCCAATAATTGATATATCACTATATAAACGATGATACATATCCGCAAATAGCTCCTTACACCGTTTTGTAACTGCATATGGACTGTTACATTTATCAATTTTTAAATCTTCCTTAAAGGGAACCTTGTCCTCCAAACCATAAACACTGCTACTACTTGCATAAACAAAAGTATTGACATTTGCTTTACAAGCTTGGTCCAATAAATTTATAAATCCTTCTATATTTACTCTCGAATATAAACAAGGATTTTCAATACTATAACGAACACCTGCGCATGCAGCTAAATGACAAACCTTATCTGGTTTATATTTTTCTATTATTCTCGTATTTACAATATCTTCCTTTACAAAAATAAAATTATCGTATTTTTGTAAATTTTTCAAGTTCTCTTCTTTTTGTTTAACATTATAATAATCATTCAGATTATCTATTCCTATAACTATATTATTTGGATCTTGTAATAATTTTCGTGATGTATGGGAACCAATAAATCCAGCGCAACCAGAAACAATAACTTTCATACAAATTTTTATAATTAACTTTTCATTATTTAAATCTATTAAAAATTGAATTTTATTTCTTTATTATTAATAAAATAGCCAATAAAGATGTTAAAGGTCTTGCGATCAAATTTGGTAGTTTTTTCATTAGGATATTTTTTTTTTAAATGGGTATTTTGTCGTCCTCCGTTGCCGACTATATATATGGAACAAAAGAAAGTAAGAAAAAATTATGATTCCGATGAAGAATGGGGACAATTTATTGATATTGATATTTACAACTATTAATGGAATAATTTTACGTAATCAGTAAAAGATAGTAATTTATTATTTCGGGAAATTATATTTTGAATCCCAACTTTTTGAAGAGAAAAATTTAAAATCATTCTACTGGTTCGTCCATTGCCATCTTTGAATGGGTGTATATATTGAGTAATTGTAGTAAAAATATAAAAATATTTATATAATAACGGATAGGACTGTGAAAATATAAAATTCAATGCCTTTTTTATTTCCTCTGGAAATACAAACATTATGGGTTGATAACCTGTTCCAAACACATTTGTAGTTCGTATATCTTTATTTCCAGTCAAAATTGAATTCACTGTAGAATAAATATTAAAATTAAAAAAATCCGTAGTATTATTTAAAATATAATTCAATTTTTCTTGTTTATCATTATCAATGGAATAACCAAGAATACTATAAAAATCAAAAGTAGATAATTCCATTTTTTTGGGTTTTGATAAGTTATATTCAATATTTTTTGATAAATCAAGTTGATATTTAAATAACTCAACTAACGGAAAAGAATCATCATTAAAATTATTTTCAAACGAAATAGTATCAACTAATTGATAAAGAGGTCTTACATTTCCAAAAGGAATCAAAATTTTCTTATAAAATTGTGCAATATTCATTAAGGACTGAAATGTTGAGTCATGTTCCAAGTGAAAATCTTGTATCTTATTGAGAAAATTAAAAGTTTCTTTTAAATAAGTGGGATGAATCATTCGACCTTTAATCTTTTTTATAATTTTCTGTGTATACTCTAAAATCAAATTATGATGAATATTTAATTGATAAATTTTTGGAGAAATACTCAAAATGTCAAAATACTTTTCATTCATAATACTATTTAGTAATGAATCAAAATTCAAATCACTAAAAGGTTCATCTTCGACTGTCCAAATTACAAAATAACCAAGTAAAATACCATCCATTTTTAGTGGAAGAGTATAAATATATTTTATATTATTCAATTTACAGAATGGATAAATAAATAATTCATTTTGATTTTTAAAAGAATTGATACATAATCTTCTTGTTTGAAAAATATGATAATTATTCTCAAATAAAAGGTTAGAGGTATATCTCATTAATGATGGTGATTTGCAGACATTTGTAGAAAACGGGAATAAAAAAGGACTGTTGTAAGTATTATGATAGAATTGAATAATTTTAGAATGTTGAAAAATATAAGATAAATTATCCAAAATAAATTTCAATTTTTCAAAATATTCTGTTCTTTTTCCAAAAATAATCTGTTCAGAATCAACATGGAATTTGTAATATGCCTTATTTTCTTGCAATAATTTGATAATTTTTATCAATTCTTTATTATTAGTGTTGTAAGTTTGCAAATGTATAGCTTGTTCTAATGGCGTCATATTCCATATATTTTCCTCATTAATATCACAAATCCTATTTTCTACAAGATACTTGCAAATATTAAATTGCTTTGCAAAAATTCCAAGATGTAATAACGAATTTCCCTTTTTATCCTTGTAATTTTTTTCAACTTCATTTGTGATTAACATTAATTTTACATTTTCTAACTTCCCCTCTTTAATATAATCTCCAATACTACTAGGAACATAAATAATAGAATTACACGATTTTGGAAGAGTTGGTCTTTCCGGACTATTACAAAAAGATTTTGTCTTTCTCATTATTAAAAATTTTAAAAAAGAAAATTTTATATCAGTTTTTAAATTCAAAAAAAATTGAAAATCTATATAATTTTTATTTTTTTTAAAATGATTATAGGTTTATTGGGAGATACAGAGTTAAATAAGGAATTTATAAATTATGTGGTTCAAGAAAAAAAATTTCTTTCATATGGAATGGATGATTGTGTAAATATTATTTGTGAATTACTTAATGTTGAAAAGGAAAAAATTCGTCTTGTTTTGGAAAAAAATATAGACAAGGATATATTTTATAATGTATTACGGAAAAAAATGTTACAAAATAAAGAAAAAAATATAGTAATAAGCGGTATTTGTCAGCAACGAGATATTGATTTTTTAATTTCATTTCCAAAAATTTTATTTTTAAAAGATATAGAATTTGAAGAAACAATGAAATGCACGAAACCGATTTATTTCATACGAATGGAAGCTGATAAACATGTATTTTATCAAAAAATTAATGATATTATTGAAAAAATAATTTTTTAAAAACTGAAAAATCTAAAAATAATAATTACATTTCAAAAAAAAAATGAAATTAAATCTATTCTTTTTACTTTTTACCTTACCAGTAGCAGTAGTTTCACAACATACAAATGAGCAAATGGAGAAGTTTTACAATTGGATGCAGGATTTTAAAGTTGAATATAATAATGGAAAAGAATTTGTAAAGCGTTTCCATATTTATTTAGAAAATGATAAATATATTAATAGTGTTAATTCGCAAAATTTAAGTTATACTTTAAAACATAATCAATTCTCACATTATACCAATGAAGAGTTTAGTGAATTAAATAATTTAAATGAATATAGCACTTTGAAACAATTACCTTCGGTAAAAACAGATTTATTACATACAAAAAGAGTTCTTGGAGAAGTTGGCGATTTTGATTGGACAACCAAGGGTGCTGTTACGGATGTAAAAGATCAGAAACAATGTGGTAGTTGTTGGGCATTTTCAACAACAGGATCATTAGAGGGAATATATTATTTGAAAAATGGGCACTTGGAATCTTTTTCGGAGCAAATGTTGGTTGATTGTGATACAAATGATTATGGATGTGGAGGAGGATTGATGAATAATGCTTTCCAATGGATACAGGATAATGGTGGAATTGAGAAAGAAAGTGATTATCCTTATACAGCTGAAAATGATTTGTGTAAGGAGAAAACTAGCGAAATAGTGGAAGGAACAGCGCCAACAACTTGGGTAAATGTTGAATCCAGTAATGATGCTTTATTGAGTGCAATTCAACAACAGCCAGTTTCAGTTGCAATTGAAGCAGATCAGGCAACTTTTCAATTTTATTCATCAGGAGTGTTAACAGGAAAATGTGGAACGAATTTAGATCACGGTGTATTGGCTGTTGGTTATGGAACTCTAGATGGAGTAGATTATTATAAAATTAAAAATTCTTGGGGAAAAAGTTGGGGTATGGATGGATATGTATTGTTAGAAAGAAAAGATACTCATGGGGGACAATGCGGTATTTTATTATCGGCAAGTTATCCAACATTGGATTAAATTTTAAAGAAAAATGAATAAAATAATTTTTAAAATTATCAAAATTTTAAAAAATAAAAAATTTTCCTTTATTAAAGAAGGTGTTATTTATGAATTACAAAAAGAAGCTCGTTGAATGTAAAAATAGAAATAAGTGGCAAAATTACACCATTATTGCTTTGAGTATTTTATTTTTAGCTGTTTTGATTTATTTAATATTTGTCCGAGTTCATGAATACTATCAACAACTTGATCCAATGTTACATAAAATTAAAATGAATCTTATACCCTTACATCCTAAAGTAAAACAAATCTCTCTTTTTGAAGGTAAGCGTAGTTATACCATTAACAAAAAAAGAATCTATATTTGTTTACGCGATGAGAACAATGAATATTATAATTTAAACATGTTAATGTATGTAGCTATTCATGAATTAGCTCACGTAGTATGCAATGAAATTGGTCATACTGAAAAATTTTATAATATTTTTGGAAAATTACTTCAAAAAGCGGAATATTTAAAAATTTATGACCCAAAAATTCCAATTATTAAAGATTATTGTAATTACTAAATCTTTTATTTATTTCAAAAATAAATAAAATTACAACACTATATATTTACAGTTTACAGGACAATCAACAATTTTACCGTAATATGATTCAAAATTTTCTCTATTATATATATCATAAGTATATTGAAATGTTTTTCCTTCCAGTATTTTTTTACTTTCTTGAATGGATAGTTCGTGTTTTTTTGAATTATAATAATCAGTAAAAGTATTTAAATCAATTGGTTTCAAATTACTTATGTTAGATTCCCATATACTTTTTTTACCAACAAGGTCAAATTCCAATGAAGATGGAAAATATTCTTTTACATCAACAAATATTTTTTGAAGAGAGTGTGGTAATAAATTTTTACTTTGTGGAGGTAAAATCATTAATAAGTGAATGAAACAATTAAATGGATATTCATCATCATTTTGAAGAAATGAATCAAAATTTTCTTGCATTGATTTTGTATAATAAAAGTCATTTAAAAAAGGAGTATAGGAGAAATGATAAAAAAAATCCCATTTTATTCCTTTTAAAGTAAACAAGTTGATATAATTTTGAATAGTTTGCAAATATAATGAACAATATTTTTCATTTGAAAACTTATTCATCATTTTTTTCTTTAAAAGTTCTTGATATTTTGAAAATACGAATTCTTTTTCTTTTGTTAAAGAATTTTCATATACTTCATCAACAAATGGTGAATTACGATACTGCATTTTGCATTTAAACCACTTTTCTTCAAATACTGAAATAGTTTGAAAAAAATGACAAATGTTTGGAAGTATAAGAATAAATTCCCTATCTACCAAATGCATCTGATTTTTTTTATATAATGGTAAAATTTCATCGTATAGAACATCTAGTCGGAAAACAGATGGTGAACTATTTATATAATCATTTCCCAAAAGAAAAAAAAGAATCATTACATCAGCCAATAATCTTTTTTTGTTATAATTTTCCCATTTAACATAGTTAATTAATTGATTTCTGCATATATCTATATTTATAAATTCCTCTCCATAAAGAGAACTATTTCTACAAATTACAATTTGGTATTCACAAAAAATTGATAATAGTATCAAATCTGAATCACAATTGTAAATGAGAATTTTGTCATTTTTAGTTAATTCTTTTTGAATAAATTTCAAAATCTTAATTTCACCTTCTCCAATCACTTTTTCATTAGAAAAATAAATTTCTAAATTTCGTAACATTGGATCACTACTTATTTTATACCGCAAAAACCAGTCAACGTATTTGGTCAAATGTCCTAATAACTTTGTTCCTGGAGAAAATGAATTCAAATCAAATCCTTTATATTTATTTTCTAAAGAATTTTTGAATCTTCTTTGTCTCTGTTCAATATTTTTCATCATACCCGGAATTCCATCAACAACAAGAAAAATTTTTTTCTTGGGTAAATATTTAATAATAATTTGATATAAATTTTCACAAATTTCTTGATATAATTTTATATTTATATCATTATTTATTTTTTGATATTTGAATGAGTTAACAAAGTTATATATTTTTTTAGTTGCTGCGTAAAATAAGCCGTTTAATTCTATAATAAGAACATCGTGTTCACATTGTGCCGATTTGGTAATGGCATCTTTAAACTTGTCTCTAAAATTATAATAAAAATTCTTTACACCCATTTTTATAATTATTTAAAAATATATTTATTATATAAAAAAAAAATGGAGTTTATAAAAAAATATGGAAGTTACCAGAAAAACCGAATTTATATTGATAATTCCAAGTTAGAAAATGAAAGTATTAATATGAAAGAATTCCGAAAATTAAAAGGACGATTTTATAAAAAAACCAATCAATGGATTTTTCCATTAAATTTAAATGAAAAAACAGAACCTCAAATAATTATAGAAGAAAAGGTCAGTGCAGAATCACAAAGTATAGAGGGAAAGATTGAGAGCATAACGGATGAAGAAGTAGAGAGTATAGAGGAGGATGAAGAAGTAGAGAGTGTAAAGGAAGAAGCAAGTATACAGACAGAAGTTATTGTAGAAAATCAAGAAGTAGAGAGTGTGGAGGAAGTTATTGAAGAAAATGAAGAAATAACTATAAAGGAAGAGGAAATCAGTATAAAGGAGGAAGAAATAACTTTAAAGGAAGAAGAAGTCATTATAAAAGATGAAGAGGAAATGAAGAGTGTGGAAGAAATCAGTATAAAGGAGGAAGAAGAAACGGAGAGTGTGGAAGAAATCAGTATAAAGGAGGAAATGGAGAGTGTGGAAGAAATAAGTATGAAGGAGGAAGAAGAAGTAAGAGAAAATAAATATTTATGTGTAGATGAAGTGGAGCATACAGAAAGTGAAAGTGATGTTTGTAGTTCTATATGTGTAGATGAAGTGCAGAAATTCTCTTATACAATGAAACCGCCGCAGGAACTTTACGATACGTTGGATGATTTTTTAAAATTAATTGATAAAAAAAATATTTATAATAAATGAAAAAACAAGAATTACAGAAAAAAACAATTCTACAACTTCAAAATATTTGTAGAAATAAAAATATACCAACAAGTTCTCATTGGACAAAAAAGGATTATATAGCGGCAATTATACAAGTTCAGAATATGAAGAACAATCAAATGTTATTTAGTAGTTTTGAAAATCCTTCCTTTATAACATATCAACCTGTAGATTATAATGATTCTATGCCACAACAATCAGATTTTTATTATCCACAAGGACAACAACATGTTGCAAAAATGTATCAAGAATATTTACAAAAGTATAACCGATTAGGAAAAAAATAAATATATTATATAATAAAATGACAAATTATTGTAGTTGTAAAAATAGTGATGGAACGCTTATGGGAATGTTTCCAATAGATAATTGTTCTCAATGTTCTCTTGACTTTTGTAAAAATAAAGATGGTTTATCAGACACAACAATGACAGATTGCTCTTCAGATGCACCGATTTTTGGATTGAGTGTTGCTTTCTTTTTAACAATTGTTATCATTCAAATTGTAATTTGGTTGATAATGATATTTTTTTCAGTTACAGTATATAAAAAATGTAAAAATAAACCCGGTGTAAGAATCGCAATTGTAACCTTATTGATATTATGGATACTTTTTTCTTGGATTCCATTTTTGGGTTTTGTGTTATTCATAGTATTGTTAGTTATTTTGATTGTTTACAATAATGAATGTAAGAAAAAAAAGTAAAGAACCGTCAGGACCGTAAGGACTAAAAAATAAAATTAACTCCAGAGGAGATAATTTACTTTTTATTCTTTAAGTTTTTCCAAATCATTGACAAGATTTCTTACACAAGATAAAAGATTTAAAATATAATGAGGAATTTTTTCATTATTATTATTTTGGACAATTTCTTGTATATAAGTATTAACAGTTTCATCATGAATCGGTGCATGAATTTTTTTCATCAATTGAAACATAAAGATAAAAAGTTGATTGATTTGGTGAAGCGATAATACATTGTGTTCAAGTTGTTGTTGAATAAATGAAATATCTAATTTATTGTCAATTTCCTTATCTTGTAAAAATAATTTAAAAAAATTTTTAAAAAAGGATAAAATTTCAATAAATTTGTTATATTTTTGAAGTGATAATTCAGTAGTAAGGAATTCTAAAAATTCTTGTGAATCAAAATATTTTAAATTAGAGAAATCTTCTCTTTTTATTTTTAAAAGATCCATGGAATCAATAATATTCTTTTTTGCCATTTCCAAAAGTTCAATGAGTTCTGGATTCGTAGTAGTTTGTAATTCATTTTCAATTAATTGATACTCACGAAATAAATCTCTCTTGAGAATTTCAATATCATTTTTTTTCCATTTGTTAAATTGAATGGAAAATTGTAAGACATTTTTACGAATATCATTATCAACTGTATTTATTAATGAATTTGTAATTTGAAGTAAATCAGAGGGAGAATCATCAAAAATTTCATTTCCTAAATAATAAATAAGAAATGCAGATAAAAAAACACGAGGTTTTACAAGCTTATCCAGTTTATTTTCTTGTAAAAATAATTTTGATTGATCCAAAATTAACTTTTGTTGCATTTTTTTCGTAAATTGAGAAAAATCATTTTTTAAAGGTTCAAATTCATTTATAAAATGTTGAATGGATAAATTTTTTGACATTTTTATTTTCAAAAAAAAATAAAAAATGATAATATTTTTTTTTATAAATCAAATTAATAAAATGGAAGAATTAAATCAATTTCTGGAATCTCATCGTGTTACGGATAAAAATATAAAAATAACGCATACAAGAGTAAATCCATCTGGAAAGTTTCATATCTCTGACGGAAAAGACTTGATTGATTTTTATAAATATTATAATAAATGCTTAAAAAATAAGGAAAAATTATGCTTTTTAGAAACTCAAAATGCCAGCACAATTCCTGTAATAATTGATATTGATTTAAAAAATAAAGAAAATCTTGGGGGTGAGAGATTATATAATAACCTTCAAGTAAAAAAAATTGTAAATATATACCAAAATATATTAAAAGAGGTATTAGATGATTTAAATGAAAATGATCTTATTTGTTTTTTGTTAGAAAAACAACCATATGTTGATAAGGGTGTATATAAGAATGGATTTCATTTACATTTTCCGCGAATTTTTATTCCTCGTTCTGATCAGGAGAAGATTATTTTTCCTAAAATTCAGGTAGAATTAGAAAAGCAAAAGGAGTTTTTACCGTCTGCAAATGAATTGATTGATGAAAATATATTGAGAGGAAAAGGAACTCCTTGGTGTTTATATGGTTCATCAAAGGGGCAAAAATATAAACCTTATGAAATAACAATGGGATATAATTATGTGGGCGAGGAGGTCAGAGATTGGAAGAGTTTATTATTAGATTATCCTATATATAATAGTGTAAATAATGATATAAAATATGTAGAGGAGCATTTACCTGAAATTTTTTCATTACACAGTTTTGAGGAAAATAAAAAAACTGATTTTTTTTACAAAATTAAATCAATCTATAAAGAGGAAATTAATAACAGAATGGAAGTAGGACAAGAAAGTAAAAAAATTGAGTATGAGAATAAAGAAATTAGCGACGATGATGATGAATTTATTGATAATTTATTAGATGCGCTAACAGAACCATATTACACGGAATTTAATAAATGGATGTATGTAGGATGGATATTATTTAATATTTATAATGGTTCTGAACATGGATTGGAAAAATGGGATTCTTTTTCTATGCAATGTGAGGATAAATATGATGCAAATCGTTGTCGTTATGAATGGGAAAAAATGGAAAAGAAAAATTTGACATTGGGTTCTTTGAAATTTTTTGTTCAAAAAAGTAATCCTGGAAGATATTTTGATATTATGAAAACATATGCTTCTTCTTATTATGAGAAAGCATTAGAATGCGATGAACTTACTCATAATGATATAGCCAATTTATTACATATACAATATGAAAATAAATATGTATGTGCTAGTGTTTCTAAAAATATTTGGTATGAATTTGAGGGGCATACTTGGAAAGAATTAGATGATGGTGTTACATTAAGAAATAAGATTTCTACTGAAATTGTTAAAGAATATGAAAAACAATTTGAAAATATAGATTTGAAAGGTAATACAGATAAAAATGCGGTGCAAGAGGTTAATAAGAAAATTCGTAGTATTCAGAAAATTATATTAGCATTAAAATCATCACCATTTAAGAAAAATGTAATGATGGAAGCAAAAGATATATTTTATGATCCTTATTTTCTGAAGAAATTGGATTCAAATAGAGATTTATTTGCATTTCGGAATGGAGTTTTTGATTTGGAGAATTTGTATTTTAGAGATGGATTACCTTCTGATTATATTAGTTTATCTTCACCTGTTAATTATAGAGAGGATTTTAAATTTAATGATCCAGAAATGTTATTAGTAGATGATTTTTTCTTAAAAATTTTTCCTAATCCGGCAATTAGAAGATATTTTCTTACAGCTAATTCATTTATATTTTTAGGAGGTAATGTTCATAAAAACGTGCAAATATGGACAGGGGTAGGAGACAATGGAAAATCAGTTACACAAGCTTTTTTTGAAAAACTATTAGGACCTTTATGTGTAAAGTTGCCAACAAGTTTAATAACTGGAAAACGAACTCAATCCTCCACAGCATCACCTGAATTGGTTCGTGCAGGTTCAGGAGTTCGTTATGCTTTTTTACAAGAACCATCAAAATCTGATGTTTTAAATACAGGTATTTTGAAAGAATTGAGTGGTAATGATACTTTTTATGCCCGTGGTTTATTCAAAAATGGTTCCGATATTACACCAATGTTTAAATTAGCACTAATTTGTAATGATCCACCTAAAATGGAAGAAACGGACCAAGCAGCATGGAATCGTTTACGAGTTATACCTTTTGAATCTTGTTTTTGCTCGGATGCTCCCAATACATTAGAAGAACAGTTAGAGAAAAAGCAATTTCCCATTGATAGACAATTTGATAAAAAAATTCCATCAATGTTGGAAGCATTTGTATTTCAATTAATTGAAATTTATAAAAAAAATAAAAATGTTCCTTTATTTGAACCAGAAGAAGTTCAGGTAGCTACAAAAGAGTATAGAATTAAAAATGATTATTTTGGTAAATTTGTAGATGAATGTATGAAATTTGAAGAAGGAGAATTTATAGATGGAACAGAATTATATTGTTGTTTTAAAACTTGGTTTCAAAATAATAATCCTGGAACAAAATGTCCTGTTAAACAAGAATTGGAGGATTATTTGAAAAAGAAAATTGGTAGAATGGAAAAAAAAAGATGGAAAAATTATACATTAACTAGTGTTTTTGATGATGAATAATTCTTTTTAAGGTTTTTTAAAAATAGATATAATCTATTTTTATTTATAATCAAAAATATTTAAAGAAACGAAATATAAAATAAAAAATGGACAACGAATATAACAAGTTGAAATTATTGAATGAATTTAGAACGCAATTAGTTAGTTTTTTAGATGAATTAATAGATCAGTTTCCAATGGAAGGCGATTTTGTATTAATTCGTATGTTTATAAAGGATCAAATTCCTGTTACTGATATATTGGGAAGGTTTAATAGGGATTTGTTACCATTAAAAAGGGAAGTAAAGGACAGAAATGAGAAATTCTTTTTAGACAATACTATTTTATATACAGGTGGAAAGATACAAAGTAGTAAGATTGATCATTTTAAGAATTTGTGGTTGTCTGACAAATTAGATAAAAATGATAGAGAGATAATTTGGGATTGGATGGATTTATTTATGAAAATAGGGGAAACATATGAAAATAGATTCGGTGTTATTAGTGGATGGAGCAGATAAATAATAGAGAAATTATTTTTTTTTATTATTATAAAAAAAATGGATAAGTCACAAAAAATTAGTAAAAAACCAACAAAGAGAACTATATCTTCATATCATGTATGTCGTGGTCCTACGGGACCGCGAGGTAGAGAAGGGTGTCGGGGTCCAATAGGGGTTCAGGGACCAAGAGGTCCAGTAGGTCCAACTACAGGGACCGGACCAATGGGACCAACAGGTCAGATAGGACCAATAGGACCATCAGGGATTACTGGACCAACTGGTAATAGCGGTTCAACAGGATATACAGGTTCTACAGGTTGTCCAGGACCTTTGGTTACAACTACAACATGTACACCTGGGTGTATACCAGCAGGAGAAAAGGGAATTGTAGAATTAAACGAAAATCCTAATAATTATTATATCACAGCTGGATTAATTATTGCTATTTCTGATGTAGGAAATGATACAGGTTATTATCGTGTGTGTCAATTAATATCTTGTCTTCCTTATACTATTGAAATTTTAAATTTAGGAAGTGGTCCAGGATATTTTTCTGCATGTGCAAAAGTCACTTTGGTTGGTCCAGAAGGACCTGGAGTAACTGGAGAAATTGGTCCTACAGGATCTACTGGACCAGCAGGTCCACCAGGTCTCTTTAGAACCTGCACTACAAGTGATCCAGTTTTTACTCCTATTCCAGTAGATGGTGGAACTACATCTACAATTGTGGATGCAGGTTTAGCATATATTCCAGGAAATTCTGTTGTGGTTGTGGCTGACTGCACTGGTTCAGATACAAATATATTGAATACAAGGTTCGAGGCAACTGTTTTATCTTATGACGATGTCACCGGAAATATGACTTTAACTGATATTCAAAATTTAACTGGAGATTGGAATGATACAAATATAACTTCTGCCGTTATTAACATTGACGGTATTGATGGTCCACCTGGACCAACTGGTGCAACAGGAGCTGCTGGTATCACAGGTGCTACTGGATACACTGGTTCAACAGGAACAACAGGTGCTACTGGTGCTATTGGTGCTACTGGTTCTACTGGAGCTATAGGTGCTACGGGTGCTACAGGTTCTACTGGAGCTACAGGTCATACTGGACCAACTGGTGCTACGGGTGCTACAGGTCATACTGGTTCTACTGGCTCTACAGGTGCTACAGGTGCTACAGGTGCTACAGGTGCTACAGGTCATACTGGTGCTAC
>Ga0163109_10001996_pt1 | contig 16053 bp, 14 predicted proteins | sample CRUFie1St13metaG_FD_108704 | JGI IMG/M metagenome (GOLD analysis project Ga0163109, IMG submission 108704) | Marine microbial communities from the Costa Rica Dome - CRUD Field 142mm St13 metaG | ecosystem: Environmental > Aquatic > Marine > Oceanic > Photic zone | place: Costa Rica: the Eastern... | reverse complement strand
ATCTGCCATCCAGCACTGGAGTCGTGGCAGATGGCGTTTTTGGCCCGCTATGGCCAGGGTCGCGGTCTGCCAGGGGATGTCATCCAGTAAGCTCTCAAAGAGCCTGCCAGCCTCCTGAGCTGTGAATGCATTTGCGACATACTGAATATCCGAATCGCCAAGCACAAACGTCTGACAGGTCGGGGTATCGGGCTCGTTGTCAAACAAAGAGGGTTGATTCATGGCGCCTCGGGTTGGATTAGGTGTGTCGGTCAGTTGGGATTCTACAGCTCTAAGACAAGGTCAGGCATAATAGATGCTTCGCAGGCTGTCAGGAAATTTAAAGAAGGTACGTGAAGTTGGATAGCTATGATTATGATTTATTTGTGATTGGTGCCGGTTCAGGTGGTGTGCGCGCGAGCCGTATCGCGGCCAATTTAGGCGCCCGGGTTGCTGTTGCTGAGGAACGTTACTTCGGAGGTACATGCGTCAATGTGGGCTGTGTGCCTAAAAAACTATACAGCTATGCAGCGCATTACAAGGATGATTTTGAGGACAGCAGAGGTTTTGGCTGGGAGTGCTCTGATGCGCATTTCGACTGGGCAGTTCTTAAGAATAATAAAGATATAGAAATCAATCGATTAAAATCAATATATGAATCTTTGCTTGTAAAAACAGATGTGTCAATTTTCGAAAGCCGAGCACGACTTTTAGGCCCAAATGAAATCCAGGTAGGCAATAAAACCCATTCCGCTCGCCATATTTTACTGGCGGTGGGCGGCTGGCCTTATGTCCCTGATTTTGAAGGGTCGGAGCATGCAATTACCTCGAATGAAGTCTTCGGCATGCCAAGCGCTCCGAAATCCGTTGTCGTTTTGGGGGGAGGCTACATTGCAGTCGAATTCGCTTCATTTTTTGCCCGTCTGGGCGTGGAGACCACGTTAATTTACCGGGGCTCCAAGGTCCTCAGGGGATTCGACGAGGATGTGAGGGACATCATTACCGGTGAGCTCGCCCACAGTACTAAACTGGTTCTTGGGGATGATATCTCAAAGATAATTAAACAAAACAGATGCTTAAAGTTAGTACTTAAATCTGGAGTTATAATTGAAGCTGAACAGATCGTGGCTGCCACAGGTCGCAAACCGTTGACGCAGGATCTTGGTCTTGAGACCACAGCCGTAGAACTTGATGACGACGGCGCGATTAAGGTGGATTCCAGCTTCTGTACTGCCGAGCCCAGCATCTACGCTGTTGGCGATGCGATTAATCGGGTGGCTTTAACCCCCGTGGCGTTGATGGAGGGACAATGGGTAGCGCAGCGTCTCTTCGGGGAAACGACTGATGCGATGTGTTACGAAAATATCCCGACAGCAGTGTTTTGCCATCCTAATGTGGCTACTTGCGGTTACAGCGAAGAGCAGGCGCGTGCGCTTGGTCTTAGGTTTGATGTCTACGAAAGCCGTTTCAGGCAGCTCAAACACACGCTCAGTGGCCGCCAGGAGCTCAGCTATATTAAATTTCTGGTAAACCAGGCTGATGATCGTGTGATCGGGGCGCATTTTGTAGCGCCTGACGCGGGTGAGCTCATGCAGGGGGTCGCGGTCGCGATGAATGCCGGGGCAACCAAGCGTGTCTTTGATGCGACGCTCGGTATACATCCTACGTTGGCCGAAGAATTCGTGACGCTACGGGAAAAAAGAGTTTCCTGATTGTTACTCATCGCAGTTCAGCCTACGCTCAAAAGGTTTTCTAGAGTCTTGAGGCTGCTAGGCGCTTCGGTGTCTAGGAGTATTGAGGCTAAATGACTGATATGATCCCCAGTAACAATAATTCCGGTAATAAAGATTACCGGAATTAAATAAGAGAGCTTTACCATCTCAAAGGTTGTTATCAATCCTTCAGCCGCCAACTGTTATCGCGAGTGGTTCATCTTAATAAACTGATGAAAATTAGACGACCGAACTAGTTTAATCGCTCGGGGGATGTATAACGAACAAGCGTTTCCAACACAGCACATCCACAAAAAAGATACGATGGGAAGGAATCAGCGTTCGGATTCACCAAGGTAAAGAAGTACGCAGAATAACCGATTACAGAGATGAACGGCGGATGATAAAAGCCAGCATTAATCTGATATAAATTAATTAACTCAGATAGTTAAGAATAGTTATTAATGTCATCTGATAAAAATCCGGTTCCCTATTTCGATACTTTGGAAGCAATGCGCAATCCATTTAAGGAACCAGTGTCTTCCCTTGATCATCTCATGCCAGACCCTCCCGCTGATGCCCTACTCGATTATCAGCACGCCAGTGAATTTATATACAGCTACCGTGGCAGTCCAGATACATTCAGCACTTACCGACGGGAAATAGAGCATTTTCTGCACTGGTGCTGGCTCGTAGCGCACAAATCCCTTGCCCATGTAGTTCGTGAGGACATCGAAACCTATGTCGAATTCAGCAAACAGCCACCGCCGAGCTGGATCGGTAAGAAAAATGTGCCGAGATTATTGGATAAAAACGGAGAAAGGGTTCCCAATCCTGATTGGCGGCCCTATGTCTGCCAGCGCGGTGAATATGTGGCCTCTCAGGCAGCGACGCAGAGCCTTTTCAGTGTCTTAAGCAGCTTTTTCAATTTTTTAATTCAAGAGAATGCCCTGCCGGCCAATCCCGTGTCTCAAATGAGGCAAAAAAGCAAATTTATTAGAAAGCATCAGTCTCAGGGCAAAATCAGACGCTTGTCCCCTCTGCAGTGGGATTACGTGATCGAATCGGCCCAAAATCTGGCGAACCAGCAGCCTGCAGTTCATGAACGCACTCTATTCATCATGAACGCACTCTTTGCGATGTATCTGAGGGTATCGGAGCTGGTGGAGACGCCGCGCTGGCGCCCCAGTATGGGGCACTTCCAGATGGATCAGGAAGGTAACTGGTGGTTTTTGACTGTAGGCAAGGGCAATAAAGAGCGGGAAATTTCAGTCAGCGATGCCATGCTCGAGGCGCTCAAGCGCTACCGTCTCTCGCGGGGGCTGCCCGCCCTGCCCGCTCCCGGTGAATCCAGCCCTCTCATTCACAAAACCAGAGGTAAGGGAGGCATTAGCTCGACGCGCCAGATCCGAAGTATTGTTCAGCAGTGCTTTGATCTGGCCGCCGCTAAAATGCAGGCGGACGGCTTTACCGAGGATGCTGAACGCCTGGGTGATGCCACGGTCCACTGGTTGCGCCATACCGGGATTTCCGAGGACGTCAAGCACAGGCCGCGTGAGCACGTCAGGGACGATGCCGGGCACGGCTCAAGCGCCATTACCGACCGATATATCGATGTCGAACGGGCCGAGCGTCACGCCTCCGCCCGCGATAAGCTCATCCGCTAGGAATCTTTCGTCTTAATTCTCGCGTACCTGTCTTTAAGACCGGTCGCTTTCCTGCGATTGGCGCTTTTTTTGGCCTTTCGAGTGCAGTTTGGGGCCCGAGAAGTTTCAGAAAATCACTTCTCTCGCGCAGCCGTATAGCTTACTCTGTCGTCGCTCCGTCCTCTTGCATGCGTCGGTGACATAGGCTTAACGAATGATTAATAGTAGCGGGGAAATATGCGCAGTAATTTCGCACAGGCATCCTTAACAACATTTCGATCAGGTTTGATCGCGCTGGTTCTGCTGCCTTGCGGTGCAGCCCACACTCAGGAAGATCCGGTTCAGCTGAACACGGTTCTCGATATTGAGACGCTCTACGAGCCTGTTGAGCCACTGCCGATTCACGGTGAGACCGCAGTGGAGCTGCTCGAAGAGTTGCAGGGTAAGCATTATGTGTCTTTGGAGATTAATGACGGATTCTCCTCTCAACTTTTTGACAAATTCTTGGACGGCCTCGACGGCTCACATCTGTATTTTCTCAAAAGTGATGTCGATGAACTGAGTGCCTACCGATACACACTCGACGACGCGCTCAAGGCGGGCGACGTAACTCCCGGCTTTGGAATCTATAACCGTTACTACCAGCGGGTACTCGAGCGGCTGATTTACGCCATTAATCGGGTTGAGAACGCGATTCCCGAGATGGATTTTACTGTCGATGAATACCTTGTTGTGGACCGGGAAGAAACGCCTTATGCAACGTCTTTGGCTGAGCTCGATGAGATTTGGCGGAAACGGATCAAGAACAGCGTGCTAAGCCTGAAGCTGACCGGAGACACTGATGAAGAAATTCAGGAAAAGCTCTCAAAACGCTATCGCAACCAGCTGAGCCAGGTGCTGAAAACCAATGAGAGAGATATCTTTCAGGCGTACCTGTCTAATGTTGCCAAAGCCGTAGACCCCCATACTGATTATTACTCTCCCCGGGATTCTGAGAACTTCAACATGCAGCTGTCGCTGTCACTGCAAGGGATCGGGGCGCAGCTCACCACGGATGAGGAGTACACAAAGGTAGTTGAACTGATAAAAGGCGGCCCCGCTGAACGCGGTAGTGAGTTGAAGGCCGGCGACAGAATAATCGGCATCGGTCAGGGTACCGATGGCGAGATAGAGGACGTGGTCGGAATGCGACTTGATGATGTGGTGTCTCAGATTCGCGGTGAAAAAGGTACCACTGTTCGCCTGAATGTCATTCCTGCTGATGCGGTCAACGAGTCCGGCGCGACGGTAGTTACCATCACTCGGGATACGGTGAAACTGGAAGATCAGTCAGCTAAAAGCGAAGTGCTCGAATTGAGCTACAGCGGGGCAGATTACAAGATTGGCGTGGTTAGCCTGCCCACTTTTTATTTCGACTTCGAGGCCGCAGCGCGTGGTGAAGAAGATTTTAAGAGCTCTACGCGGGATGTTCGTGATTTGCTGGAGGAGCTGAAGTCTCAGGAAGTCGATGCTGTGGTTATGGATCTGAGAAATAACGGCGGTGGCAGCCTCAGTGAAGCCAACCAGTTAGTTGGTCTGTTCATTGAAACGGGGCCAACCGTGCAAATACGATATTCCGGAATTCGAAATGGGTTCACTCGCACGTTTGGCGACAACGATCCTGAGGTGACGTATGCCGGACCATTGGCTGTCCTGGTTAATCGCACCAGCGCGTCTGCATCAGAAATCTTTGCCGGCGCGATTCAGGATTATCAAAGGGGTATTGTTCTTGGAGGCCAAACCTTCGGTAAAGGAACGGTACAGGAAATTATCCCAATGGATTTCGGACAGGTGAAAGTAACCCGATCCAAGTTCTATCGGATTTCAGGTGCGAGCACGCAGCATCGTGGGGTGATACCAGATATCAGTTTTCCTGACTTTTATGATGCCTATGATGATATAGGGGAAAGCAGCCTCGACGGTGCCCTCCCCTGGGATACCGTTCGGCCTGTTGAGTATCGACCGTACTACTCGATTTCCTCCATGCTGCCGCAATTGCAAGAGCAGCATAAAGAAAGAATTGAGGAGTCCCCCGATTTCAACTACCTTATCGATCAGATAGAGCGGACGCGCCGCTATCGAGAAAGGGAGCAAATTTCCCTTAACGAAGAGAGGGTGAAGACGGAGCGTGAAAGCAATCGCCGAGAAGAATTTGATGCGGAGAATATGCGTCGTTTTCTAAAAGGTCTGCCATTAAGAGAATGGGAAGATGAGGAGGCTGACGAGGAAGATGAAGTGTCTTCAGTTGCTTCGGTCGATGATTCCGACCTGCCATCCGGCGAGGATACCCAGACCTCAGAAAATGACGACATCGAAGAAGACGATCCACTGCTTCTGGAGAGCGGCCGTATTCTGGCAGATTTTATTGCTCTGAATGGTCGGCGCCTGAGCGCTATCGACCGACTGCCGGGCGACAGATAACAGTCCTTCCCCTTGTTTTTCTGACTCCTGATAAGAAAAGGCCTCCCATATGGGGGGCGATATTCACGGTGTCGGACTTAAGGAGAGCTCAATCAACAGTATGTTGATTGACGATTTATTAAGCCACCCTATTCAGATCAAACGACGTCCCCATTGGGGCACTTTGAAGATCAATCGTGTTCTTGGTCTTTTTGCTCTTTGGTTTGCTCCTTGTATTGTTATTTGTGTAGTACCGAGAGAGCTGAAACATCTGCGCCAGGAGGCTTTTGCGGCAATACCAGGATTCGATATGTCGGCAGCTTACATGCCCTTTTCTGCGTTTGGCTACGGGCAAATTACTTGTGCGTTTTTAATAAAGCCAAAGGTTGACGTTTTTTATAAGTTAGAGAGCGCCAGACCCACTCGGCAGGACCAAATCTAAAATAGGTGAGCCACAAACTGCTGGTAATTATCTGAAAAAACCAGATTCCTAGGACTACATAATATATTTCGATCCTCTGTAACGTCCCAGCTAATCCAAGTCCCCAACCCATAAAGATAAAATTACATATCAATGAGTGGGATAGGTAATTGGTTAGAGCGAGCTGCCCAACCTTCGCCAAGAGTCGCTGTATCTTCTTAAAAAACCCAAGCTTGCATATCAGCATGATGAGTCCGATATAGCCGAGAGCGAGGGAAAGGCGCCCTAGGTCATATGTAGGACGATTGAGTGCCGCCCACTCAAAATGGAATCCCGAGTTTACAAACATCAGGGTCTCCCACGTATTTAAAGATAAGCCAACGCTTAGCCCTATTAAAGCCATTACCCCATAAGCCCGCTTGTCTCTAGAGCCATCTAATAACCCCCATTTAAAAAGCGCCATACCTAAGAGCATCATAGCTAAAGCATCCCAAAAAGCGGTTCCTATGAAACCAACCGTCTGAAGCAGAAAATTAATTGGGATAATTCCTAGGAAATTGTCTATGTAACCAGATTGCATAAGTTGGAGCTGCTGTTCTGAAAGCTCAACTGAGACGTATTGTTGATTTAGAAATTCGGCCCAATCTTGCAGTACTTCTTCTTGTTCAGAACTAAGCGCAGTGCCCGGCGGTAATGCTTGGATGGCCCTAGCCGCTCCACCAAGCTCAGCAGAAAACATATGATTCGCAGTATGTTGTATAGAAAGAAGAAGGATAATACCTGCACTTATTCCCGCCAACCTCCTCGCAGGAAGATCGCGAAACCAATACAGAACAAGGCCGGTCATGCCATAGGCGTAAAGGATGTCACCCAGCCACAGCAATATATAAGAATTGAACAAGCCAAAGGCAACGAGCAATAGTGTGCGTCGGTAAAATAATTTTTTAATTGTTTTTGCTTCAACATTTGGCTTATTGATAAAAATCAGTAAGCCTGCACCGAACAGCATCGAGAATATTGTTCGCATGCTGCCCTCGATAAAAATGTCCATGAACATGAATGCGGCAAGATTTACCCCGACGTCTGCCTCGTCAATTGGTGGTAAGTAATATGCGGCAAACGGGTTGGCGAAAGCTATGATGTTCATCAGCAAAACGCCGAGCAATGCTATACCTCGAAGCGTATCGATTGACTGGATACGAGCTTTCTGTGAGATCGGCGTGATCTTATCAGGCAGATACATTGCTTTTAATTAGGCTGCTGCAGAGCCTCACGTGTAATTACGGCCAGCAAATTAGTTAGGATGGATGGACCAAAATTGATTTGTTGATCTTCGCCACAGTAACCATTCTTCGGGATGATTGCAGCGAGTTTATCAAGGAATTCAGGGGGGTGGGTGACTCAAATTTGGGGGGCCAAGACTCAGATCAAGTGAAAACAAGGTTGACATAAAATTGACATAAATTCACCCCCAACTCCTCTGGAGGCCGCGTGTTTATTGGCGTAGGAGGAGAGATTCGAACTCTCGTCCTATCCTTCTGTGACCCTTTGCGGCACTTTCTTGCACTTATTTAAGTTATTGATCTGTCAACCAAAAGTGTAAATCAGTGCCACCTAGTGCTACAGAGGTGTAAGGGTTGTGTGAGGTCAATTCCCCTAAAAATTCTCCTATTTTACCGGACAGAACTTTCAACTATGTGGCCTTGCAAATGAGTATTTCATGGTAAATTTAGATAATGATCCAGAATAACAGAAGCAGTACCACGCCATATGAATAAATCGAATTTTGGTCGAACAAAGCTAGGTTATTAAGTGAAATTTAAGTTGCCCGCGAAATTCTATATCCAGCCTAATCGTTACTAAAATCGGCTAAGCTTGGGATTTCTTCATCCCATGCTGTGCCTTAATCAAATTTTCAAGTTTCAACTGAGGTCTATACGTTTTGAAGCTCTCCGAAGCGCTAGAGAAAGCCGTTTCTTCACATAAGGCAGGCGATCTAGCCACTGCCGATTCTTTATATACATCAATCATAAACAAGGACCCTTATCATCCTGACGCGAATCATAATTTGGGTCTGATAGCTGTTCAATTAAACAAGATTTCAGAAGCAAAGGTGTTGATGGCTCGAGCCCTCAAGATTGACAAATCGAATGTTCAGCATTGGGTGAGTTATGTTGAATTGTGCTTAAAAACAGACGGTGTAGAGAACGCTGCTAAATTAGTAGAAGAGGCTATCGATCATATTGGTGAGTTCAGCGAAGGGTACTTGATTATAGCTAATGCCTACTTCAACAGTGGTCAGACAGAATCTGCGGCTTTAGAACTCGCTAAAGCTCTCGAAGCGAACCCAGAAGATACTCGGGCCCTAGTTCTCAAGTCTAAAATTTTGCATGAATTGGGCCATTTTGATGAAGCAGGTGGGTTAATTGAGAGAGTCATTAGAAATGGGAACGAATCTTATAACCTTTGGAATGATCTAGGAGTAAACAAAAAAAGAGCCGGAAAAGATGATGCTGCGATACAGTGTTTTTCTAGGGCGCTACTTCTTGAACCTGGCGATCAAATTGCTGGTTTCAATCTAGGTGTGGCGCTAAGAAACCGTAATATTCAAAGCTGGAATGCGGACATGCCATCTGCGTTGGAGGCATTGTTAAGCTCTGATCGGTTTGTAAATCCTTCAAGTCTCCATGAAGTATTAAGCGCAGTCCTCAATGCGGATGCTACTTTCTCAAAGATTAATAGTAAATATTTTGAGGATGCTATCGTAGACCTGAATGATCTCGAATCATTAGGTAATATACCTCTACTGATTCAGTATCTGACGAGCTGCCCCATTTGTAACCTCAGATTCGAAGAATTATTCAGAGTTATACGTACTGAATATTTGTTTGAAGTTGCTGAAAGTAAATTCCAACCCTCAAATTACGAATTTATCCAAGCGCTCTGTTTGCAAAATCTTATCAACGAATTTGTATATTACGAGTCGAATCAAGAAAAGAATTTGTTAGCGCGTATTGAAAGTGAGATTTCATCTAGAGTAGAAAAATCGAATACGCTTCCAGCAAATGCGGTCTATGCTCTGGCCCTGTATCGTCGAATTAATAACTATAGCTGGAGTAATTACTTATATACCGACTCTGAGTTTGAGCTTCTTCGTCGCAAACATATCGATGAATATGATCTTGAAGCCAAACTTTCGATAACAATTCCAAAAAGTAATCCCATTGGATCGGTATCGGGAAAGGTAAGTAATCAGTACGAACAGTTTCCATACCCGAGGTGGGAAAAAACCGGAATAAACCCAAACCCTTTACCTTTCGAAAAATTCTGTGAAAGCCAAAAGTTAAAATTAGATATACAAATAACCACACCGCCCAAACTACGAGTTCTGGTTGCAGGATGTGGGACTGGACAACAGAGCATCCATGCTTCACGTTCTTACGCAAATTGTGAGGTAATCGCGATCGATCTCAGCCTAGCGAGTCTTTCCTATGCGAAAAGAAAGACCTTAGAATACGGTCTAACAAACATTGAATACTTGCAGGCCGATATCTTAACGATAGAACAATTGGGGTTTGAAAAATTTGACGTTATCGAATGCTCGGGGGTCCTACACCATATGAGTGACCCTTTTGCTGGTCTGCAAAAGTTGTGCGAAATCCTAAAATCTGGTGGGCTAATGAGACTCGGCTTATACAGTAAATCCGCCAGGGAGCCATTAGAAAAATATAGAAAAGCAGGCGTCGAAAATATAGATCAGCTTAGGGAGCTTCGCCAGCTTTACAAGAAATCAGCAAACTTTGATTTGCAAGAAATAGCTAAATCCAACGACTTTTACACGTTAAGTGGGTTAAAAGATTTGCTCTTTCATGTCCAAGAAACTCAATACGATCTTATGGCTATTGAGAATATGTTAAAACGGTCAGGGCTAAGCTTTGCTGGCTTTGACCTCGGGCAGATTGAGCGATCTAATTTGTCTGACACTGACATTTATGAGCTGTCAGCTTGGGCTGACGTTGAAAAGGTCAAGCCTGGTTTCTTCGCGGATATGTATCAGTTCTGGTGCCAAAAAGTAAAGTAGGCGAAATCGACTATTTTAACGCTGGAGCAAATATTATTCTGCAAAACCAATTTAGGGAAATGAGAAACAGTGATGTAATTGCCCGACACAGAAAAATGACGCTGTAGTTTAGAGTTTAACGACGTTGATGGATAAACGGTGTTTTGTTGAGGCCGATTATTAGATCCTGAAGTCCAAGATCGAGATCAAGTGAAAACAGGATTTCACTATTTTTTCACTATTTTGACCCCGAACTCCTCTGGAGGCCGCATGGTTATTGGCGGAGGAGGAGAGATTCGAACTCTCGGAGGGCTTTCACCCTCGCTGGTTTTCAAGACCAGTGCATTAAACCACTCTGCCACCCCTCCGCGGAGACTATATTCTATACTACCGTATTATCTAGGGAAATGCTGATCGTTCTTCAGCTGCTAATCGCCCTACACTCATAGCGACAACGAAAGCCATTGATTTGTCGCATCCTGCGGGTATCATATTGAGCAAATTTGCCGTTTCCATGCACCTGTGGCTGCCTCAGGGCTTGAATAATCGTAGTAGTGGCCCAATCTTTGGATCCGTGTCAGGCCGATTTCTTGAAACGGGCAAAACAGGCACAACGTTAGCTGTATGTAGCCCCCTTGCGCACGACTAGATGGATAAAGTGCGACCATAGTCGGTCGTTGTATTCACAAATATTTAACCGTGGAGAAAACCATGAACGAAGTTGATATGGCAATTGCTCAGAGCCAACAATCGGCGCTGGCGGTCAATAAGGTTCTCAAGAATACTTACCTGCTGCTGTCCATGACGCTGGCCTTCAGCGCTGTCACCGCGACACTGAGCATGAATGCACCTGTTCTCAGCCCTTGGCTGTTTCTGATAGGCGCCTACGGTTTCCTGTTCGCGACTCATGCGCTGGCCCGGAGCCCCTGGGGTCTTCTGACCACTTTCGGGTTTACTGGGTTTATTGGCTACGGAATAGGCCCACTTATTGGATATCTGATGGCTAGCCAGAATGGCAGTGAAATAGTGACAACTGCCCTGGGCGGTACCGCGTTTATCTTTTTCGGATTGAGCGGTTGGGCTCTCGCGTCTCGAAAGGATTTTTCATTCCTTCGGGGTTTTATCGCAGCGGGCTGTCTTGTGCTGCTGGCTGCGATTGTAATCAGTTTATTTTGGCAAATGCCGGCACTGCAGCTTGCCATGTCAGTAGGCTTCATGTTTTTTTCCAGCGCGGTCATCCTGTACCAGACTAGTGAAATTATTCACGGTGGAGAGCGAAACTATGTCCTCGCGACGATCACGCTATATGTTTCTCTTTACAACATATTTATGAGCCTTCTTCATCTTCTGATGGCATTTTCCGGGGATGATTAACAGTCTTCTCCTGTTATTGCGGTATTTGAAAAGCCCCAGTACGTCTGGGGCTTTTTCTTTTGTCGCCTAGCGAAAGCTAAGTCTCTGAAAGTTAACCGCTGTGAAATTTACCCTTCTCGTAACCACGTCCCCTGCTTCCTCTCAAGGCGCGATGACGGCTTATCAGTTCGCCAAAGAGGCAGTGTCACAAGGCCATGAGATTTATCGCGTATTCTTTTACGGAGATGGAGTTCTGAATGCCAACGCTTTAAGCGTTATTCCGCAGGACGAAATGAATCTTCCTCGGGCGTGGGAGGAGTTCTTGACAAACCACGGCATTGATTCGGTGGCTTGCGTGTCGTCCGCGCTGGTGCGAGGTATCCTGAATTCTGATGAATCCACGAGGCAGAAATTTGCAGGCGTTTCCCTGCATGAAAGTACGCAGATCGCCGGTCTTGGACAGCTTGTGGATGCAACCTTACATTCCGAAAGACTAATTTCCTTCGTCTAGCGGGTTTCGATTCAATGCAGCAAAAGAGCCTAACCTTTATCACGAGACAAGCACCCTACGGTACCAACAAAGCCAAACTTGTTATGGATTTTGCGCTCGCATCAGCAGTTTTTGAACAGAAGATAAATTTCCTGTTTATTGACGATGGGGTCTTCCAACTCGTTCAGAACCAGAATGCCGAATTTATCTTATCGAAGACAACCGGCAGGGCGTTGGAAACGCTTGAGCTCTATGGGATTAAAAAAGTGTTGGTAGATGCTGTAAGCCTGGAGGAGCGCGATCTCTCTGAAGAAGACCTCGCCATACCTGTCAAAATTTTAAAAGAAGAACAGGTTCGACAAATCGCCGCATACTCAGATGTTGTGATTAATTTATGAGTGCTCTTCATACCATCAGCGGCAGTCCAAGTAGCGGTCTTTTAAACTCATGCCTAAGGCTTGTTTGCCCGGGAGATGGTATCCTGTTTATTCAGGACGGTGTGTACCATGGTTCTCCTCCCCGTCTCTTAGATTGCGTTCCCCAGGACAATGCACTTTTTGCATTAAGAGAGGATTTAGTCGCCCGGGGGCTGTCCGATAGAACGTCAGATAGAATAACTCCGGTGGGATACGACGGATTCGTTGAGCTAACAGTTAACTATGACAAAGTCATCAGTTGGTCCTGAAGTTCAGAGTTAACTTGTCCCTTTCATCAGCCTAACCAAGTAAGCATGTCCAAGTTTAACTCCCAAGCCTTCGACGATTATCTTGATGACGAGGGTTACCTCCATATTCTGGATCGTTGGGATGAATCAGTAGCCGTCGAACTGGCCTGTAGAGAGAAAATAAAACTAACAGAAGCGCACTGGGAGATCATACGGCTCATTAGAAAATTCTATCATCGCTACCAAATGACACCGGCATCCAGAGCCCTGATCAGTTACGTCAGGAAAGAGCTTGGATTAGATAAAGGACGGAGCGTCTATATGATGCGCTTATTTGGAGGAAGTGCAGCCAAAACCGTTGCGAAAATTGCCGGCCTTCCGAAACCGGACAATTGCATCTGAGCGCCCTGGGGCTGCTTCAGGGAGGAAGAGTTCGACATTTCCGGGCAGCGCGGTAATTTACCCTATCACTTCAAGCCCGTTCATATAGGCTCTGAGGCAATCCGGCACGCGAATGTGTCCCTGCTCGTCTTGATTATTCTCGAGGATAGCGACTAAAGTTCTGCCCACTGCGAGCCCGGAACCATTGATGGTGTGCAACAGTTCTGGTTTACCGGTCGCCGGGTTTCTCCATCTCGCCTGCATCCGCCGTGCCTGAAAATCCGCAAATAGGCTGCACGAAGAAATTTCCCGGTAAGTATTTTGTGAGGGCAACCAAACCTCGAGATCATAGGTTTTGACCGCTGAAAACCCAAGGTCACCCCCACATAACATGACCTTTCGATATGGCAACTCCAGTTTCTGAAGGATCGCTTCTGCATGCTGCGTCAGCTCTTCGAGCGCCTCGGCCGAGCTGTCCGGCTCTGTTATTTGCACGAGCTCAACCTTTTCAAATTGATGCTGACGGATCATGCCCCTTGTGTCCTTGCCATAACTGCCCGCTTCACTCCGAAAGCAGGGTGTGTGACAGGCGAACCGCAGTGGCAGGCTGGCTGCCTCGAGTATTTCGTCGCGAACCAGATTAGTGACAGGGACTTCTGCTGTTGGAATCAGATAGTAAGCCAGCTCCTCACCCTGAATTCGGAATTGGTCTTCTTCGAATTTGGGCAACTGTCCCGTGCCATATAAAGAACTCTGATTCACGATGTAAGGCACATTAAGTTCGGTATAGCCATGTTCATCCGTGTGGGTATCGAGCATGAACTGCGCCAATGCCCGATGTAGTCGCGCTATCTGACCACGCATGACCACGAACCGGGCGCCGGTAAGCTTGACCGCGCTGACAAAATCTAGGCCCTGCTGCAGGTTTTCACCGAGTGCAACATGATCCTTCACTTCCCACTCAAAGTCTTTTGGCTGCCCCCATGCGCTGATCTGTAGATTTTCAGACTCGTCCGCGCCTTCTGGGACATCGGGAGCGGGCACATTTGGAATCTCCAGCATATAGGCCTTTAATTCTTCCTGGATTTCGGCGAGCCCTTCTTTTTTCTGCTCGAGTTCGTTTTTAAGTCCTTCAACCGAAGCCAGAATTTCAGTAATGTCCTCACCTGCAGCTTTCGCCCTGCCGATTTCCTTCGATCGGGTGTTGCGTGCGTTTTGAAGGGTTTCCGTATCCAGCTGCAGATTCTTGCGAGCATCTTCGAGAGACTTCAGTAGCTCAACATCAAGATCAAATTTCTTCTTCTTGAGAAGTGTTGCGATTGTATCGGGTTCGGAGCGTAACCATTTGGGATCAAGCATGAGATTGTGCCGGTAAGTATGTAAGGAGCAGGGTCAAAGAAGGACTTTGGCCAGTGAGATCCCCAGATAAGCGGAGCCTAAGCAGAGTATGATGCTACCTAAAACGTTGAGAAGCGCTGTATTGTAGTGGGCTTGTTCAATCAACAAAAGGGTCTCGAGTGAAAATGTTGAGAACGTCGTTAATGCTCCGAGAAAACCGGTTAGCAGAAGGTGCCTGTAGGCCTCTGAAAGTTCAGGACGCTCACTCAAGTAAATGTATAGACCTCCTATAAAAAAGCTGCCAAGAACATTTACAGAGAGGGTGCCGAGGGGGAATGTAAGCTGACCCGACTGATTCAACCCGCTACCTATCCAGTACCGGGCGATTGCGCCGAGCGCCCCACCAAGTGCAAGAGCGAGATAGATAGGCAAGGTTCACTCCTTAGATGTGCGGTTATCAACGATATCGATCCCAGGAGGAATCCGAAAGTTAAACAAGTCCTGGGTTAATTGCCTGTTAATCTGCAGCTCGTTAAACTGCCAAAGGGTTTTTTGACCGTTCTTACTATCCAGATGAATGGAGCGCAAAGCAGTGTTGTCGAAACTGATAACAATGCGTCGATACAATGAATTTTGGTCAAGCGGCAGTAACTGAAAAACAGCCATGTCTTCACCTGTATCGTTATCGATGAAGATCTCATATTCCTCAGTCAGGCTATCGGTTCGGCCGCTTAATAATTCGGCTGCCAGCTCGGCTCTGCTGCTATCCCAATTCTCGATGACAACCTGTTCAAGATCCGGCTGATAGTTCCAAAGAACAGCGCCATTTGTCACCACCAATTCAGGGAATGGCTCCAATGTTTCCCAGTAAAAACCATCAGGTCTCATTACATACATTTGTATACTGCTCTCTTCGAGCAAAGACCCATCAGACTCCACGATCAATTGCTGAACGGTGGCGCTCATGGTGCTAACTTGCCGTAAAAGATTGCTTAGCAGTGTTTGTGGTGTTTCCTGACATAAGGCCAGCGGAATGTGGCAGAGTGTCAGCGAGGCCGTTAGGATGAGTCTATGGCTCAGCATGATGAAACTCTCAAAAACTGTTTTACTGATAAGGCTATTCACGAGGAGGCGGAGCGATGACCTCACGAGAGCCATTGTGCCCCATTTCAGAAACAACCCCCGCAGCCTCCATCGATTCTATCATGCGGGCCGCCCGGTTGTAGCCAATGCGGAGTTTGCGTTGAACCGATGAAATAGAGGCTTTTCGTGTCTCAGTGACAAATTTTACTGCCTCATCATAAAGGGCATCGTCTTCTTCGCCTTCCCCCGAGTCCGCGAATGCGGATAGGGAATCGCTATCTTCCGAGTTTTGAGTTATTGCGTTTATGTATACCGGCTCTCCGCGTCGCTTCCAGTCAGCAACCACACGATGCACCTCATCATCACTGACAAACGCACCGTGTACCCGGGTTGGCACACCACCGCCGGGCGGCAGGAATAGCATATCTCCATGCCCGAGGAGCTGCTCCGCCCCTCCCTCACCGAGAATTGTTCTGGAGTCGACCTT
>Ga0163109_10001995_pt1 | contig 16053 bp, 8 predicted proteins | sample CRUFie1St13metaG_FD_108704 | JGI IMG/M metagenome (GOLD analysis project Ga0163109, IMG submission 108704) | Marine microbial communities from the Costa Rica Dome - CRUD Field 142mm St13 metaG | ecosystem: Environmental > Aquatic > Marine > Oceanic > Photic zone | place: Costa Rica: the Eastern... | reverse complement strand
TTCAGATCCACCTACAAGACAGAGACCATCATCGCCATTACTCATATAGGTATATGTCTCATCACATTCTGCCAATATTATATCATCTGCACTTCCGTGGCAGATCACATATACATCCCCAGGTGCGACTGATGCGCCTTCAGCAAATGTATTCCAATACTCATACTCACCTTGGACAGTCGGAGCATTACCTACAGTAGGATAAGCATATGAAGAAAGATCTACAGCCTCTCCAGATGCATTATAAATCTCTAGATATTTATTATTTGAAGTTCCCTCTGCAGCCTCAGAAATAAATAGATTAGCATATTCTACCTCTGCATATTCACAGCTACCATCATCAACAGTCGCATCGGAGTTGTAGTTAGTAGCAAGTGAATCCATGCATCCTTCAACTACAGCAGGACACGCTTCGCATGATTCCCAGCATACAGTACTAAGGGTAATATCTTCGGAAGGAGTTACAAATCTATCATTTCCATAGCTACCACCTGCGCAATCTCCAAGTCCAGATCCTGACTCGTATCCATTACCAACACTATTATTAAAATTATATCCATATTCTATTCCTGGAAGAAGTGACATGGTATATGTATAAATCATATCTTCATCAGAATCATCCATCACAAACCATTCACTTGGATTGTAATTACCATCTTCAGTAGAGGTTCTTACTTTAATATCACCAGTTACTCCCTGAATTGACATATCAACTGAGAATGTTACAGAAACTGTTGGATCAATAACAGTTACAGTACCAACCATACCCTGAGCAGCATGGGAGCCAATACTGCAAATATATTCATAGGTACCCGGTGTATTGAAAGTTAGACTACCAATCAAACATGGTCCAGAACATGGGTCAAGTTCTAACAACTCAGGTCCCGATGTAACAACCACATCATGGAAACCTTGCATATTATTAAATTGAACACTTTCACCCATGTTAATAGTTAGCGAGCTAGGTGTGTAATAGTAACTTGCTGCCTCAACTATGTGATCGGCATATTGACATGATGCATCATCAGCTGTTGCATCTGCATTGTAGTTTAATGCAAACATATCCGTGCATCCGTAAACATCATCAGAAACCTCACCAGCTCCAATCCATGCGCCTGGATCAAAGTCTTCAGAGGAATCTAAATTCCCTGCACCATCTCCCTGATCATTATCAATATTCCATCCAGAAAAATCCCAGGTTGCAGATGCTGAAACATTGTCCCCAGCTCTTTCTGCTCTACCGTCCTCAAAGTTCTGACATGCACTACAATTATTTACATTAGTGCCCGGGATGCCATACATATCAACAACTTCACCTTCGGGGTTAAGAACAGCCATATGATCATCACCATTAGAGTCTGCGGGGCCACCTGTGCCTATATCCTGATTGCACACTGATCCAGGATAGGCTGAGGCAAATTTGTCTTCATCATTGCAGATAATATAGAATCCGCCTGGTACAATAGACCCATTTAGATATACAGGAGACTGTGGATCAGCGTTGTCATTGGTCCATCGTTGAATAGCCCATCCAGCCGATAAATCAACTACGGCATCACCATTATTATAAAGTTCAACATACCTACCCGCAGCACTTGAGTTCTGTGGGTCTGTTAGCTCAGTCATAAAAACATCAGCCAACAAAAATGTTGAACAAACAGAAAAGATTAAAAAAGAAATAAACTTTTTCATTTTTGCACCCCTTTTTATTTGTTATTTTTTTTAAAATTTAAGTATTTATTAGCGGAGTAAATGAGATATGCAAATAATTATGCAAATCGACGATTTTTTAAAGACTTAATATTTTCTCCCCCAAGAAATAAGACTATATTTATAAACAAAATATAGCAATAAAATGTTAAAAAGTCTAGTCTAGAATTGAAGGAGTTTATAAAAATTTTTAATATTATTCAAATTTTAACTAGTAATATTTTGATTTACTGATTTAAAATAATATTTATAAGTGAAACTGCGTCAAGAATATCAATTGAATTATCTACATTTAAATCTGAGGCAATGATTTGGCTTTGATTAAAATCAGAACTACCGATTATGAAAGAAACTAGAAGTACAATATCAATAATATCTAGGCTAGAGTCGAAATTCACATCACCTAAAATTATATCTTCAATAACTCTAGCTATATTGTAATCAATAGATTTCTCTGCATAAGAATGATACAATGGGAAAACAGTTAAATTTATTATAGAAAAATCGATTTCTTGGTTATTAGAATTAAAACTAATATTGTAGGTTCCGTATGGTTCAATTTCTATAACCCCTAGATCACCTTCAATAACATTCCCTAATATATTTGAAATTTCGTATTGATATGGCTGAGTATAGCCTGTGTGGTTAGTAATTTTAAATTCAATCTCATTATTTAAATTTGAAATTTTAATTGCATGCATGAAAGAGTCAACAGTATCTATATATGAGTAGTTTTTTGCTGAGACGCTAAACAAATCTGCATGAACTGATGGAATTCTAAATGCTCTATAACCACTTCCATTCGGCCATGACATCCCAAGATTCATATGCCATAGTACCTCTCCTTCTGGGCTAACCTCCAAAACAGTCCCTCCATCACCAGTAGAGTTTATAAAGTAATTCCCATTATCTAAAAGTTGTACACTTCCCATACCTGCACCAAATTGATATGCAGGAAGCTCATAGGACCATACTACCTCACAGTAACTATCATCAACAACATTTACTCTGAACGCTCTTGATGTAGGAACCTCTTGATTAAATACATTTTGATCAAGGTTGCCATTATCGAAAAAAAGTAAATCGCCATTATCTAAAATAGTGACATGGTGCTGAAAACTAAATTCTAAATCTGAGCAAATGTTATCATCTCCAACTCCAAATCCAGGAGGGAGTCCCATGTTCCATACAACCTCACCTGATGGGTATGCAATTTTAGTGATTCTAGATATATGACGATAAGAAACATAAATTGCACCCTCATCTTCATCAAAAAAGAACGCATTAGCATGCAACCAATCATGTGACCCCCATGTGAGTGAGTTCCACCATGTACCTCCATATAAGTCTGTTTCTTGTCTATTAAAATAATCATGAGGGTCCCAGCTCCAAACTACTTCACCGGTCTCTTTATCAAATTCATTAATCTTTTGAGCACTAAATGGATACTCTTCTGTAACTCCATCAACCTGAAATCCCATATTAATAAAATTTTGCGCCCAGCTTCCATTGGGAATTGGTCCAAAATTTCCTGAAGATGTGAAGCCCATATAATTTCCATTAGAAATTTGCTTAAATTCATGCTGATCAATATATCTATTTGCGCTCCATATAATTTCCTCATCATAGCTTATCTCAATGCCCGTATAATTTGGAAATTCAATATTACTATTTCCAAAAAGTTGACCATATTCACTGACATGATGCATCATAAATCCAAAGTCTCCGCTATTCCATACTTCATTGCCATTCAAATCAACAATTGAGCTTCTATAATTATTCCAATCACCAAAAATAGTATATTCAGAGTCAGATAAATTTTCAGAAAAAATATTTCCGTTTAAATCAAATTCACGCTCACCTATTGTAAATGAATTCACTTCAGTCCAATCACCCAAACCATCAACATAAACAGGCTGAATCCTCCAAAAATAACTTTCGCCCCAATCAAAATAAGACTTGGCAAGATATAATAAATCCTGAACATACATATCGATAATTAGTTGATTAAAATCAGATGAACTTGAGACATTTAAATTATATCCTATTGCATCAGGAGACTGCACCCATTCAAAAGGAACATAAGTATAGTTAATAACATCTCCATTAAATGGCCTAATAAGATAATCATTTTGAATAGGTGGGTCAGATATGCCACATTCGCTCCAGCTATTGAATTCAGGAAAAACATCAGAACCATTTATATTAAACCCATAATTTAGCCACTCATCATTTGGATTATAATCACAATAGCTTCCTAATGGGGCATTGCCAACTTCGCCCCAGCCAGACCAACTATCAAAATCACCAGTAATTGAATACACATATTGATAATCTCCATCTGATAAATCACATAAGGTTCCAATATAGATCCCATCTGCATCTTCATCTGTAAGCTGAACTCCCCAGCCCCAATCGTTCCATGATCCATTTGCTAGGACAATCCAATTTCCAGCAGGAGGATTAGTAAGTGTATTAATATCTACTCCAAGAGTTGCACAATATCCATACATCAAACAAATATTGGTTATAAGAATGATTAAATAATTATAATAACTCATAGGTATCCTTTAATCTTATAAGTTTAAAACATAATTGACTTAGAAGGAATTTCATAAATTAAAGTTTTAATCTGCCCTTTTCTATCTAGAATAGATTTCGTATGATTCAAATCCAGCAAATTACTTTTTTCTTCTCTTGTATCTTGATTGTAATAATCTATTATTATTTTTGAATCTTTAGAATTCGTAATTCTATAAATGATTGGAACTTGGCATAATGTAAAAACTAATTCATTTTTATTTATTTTTAAATGATGCTCATTTCTATTCAAATCTAAATAGTTAAATGAACAAGGGCTCTGATTAAACTCACTTATTCTAATCAGATGATTTTTAAATTTTAATTGGCCCTGCTCAATAAAACATCCAAGTTCACCAAATCTTACTAAAATATCCTCTTTAACCTGCCCAGTCATACCTGGTTGCTGAGGAGTTCCATGATAAGGGGTATGGGAATATGCGTCAAAGGGAAACGCTCCATATTCATCTGCTGTTTTTTCCCAACTAAGTCCACTTCTAACTTTATAGTATAGTCTACCTAACTCATGTAATTGAGAAGAATTCTTGTTTTCATCAGAAAATCTGAAAAAACTTTCCTGAATTGACAATAATAGTTTAGAAACCATATGCCAATAGATTGAATTTATTCCTTCATATCCAAACATAGATTCTGATCTTCCCATATACTTTCTATGTTTGAATGTATGATCATATATTTCTAAAATATTATTTCTAATTGAAATTTCATTAATTGACAATGAATCCATTTTTGATTTTAAATCAAATTCATTCTTAATTGTTGAATTAAACCTATAATTCATATTTCTATCACTTTGAATTATTTCTTCTAAATTATTTTTTCGTATAAAACTAGAAAACTTCTTATCAATAAGGTTTCTACTTAAAAAGCTAAAATCTACTTTATTAGGATAAAGAATAAAGCTATATTGATCTTTCCTAAAGAGACTACTTTGAAATAAACTTTTCACTAAGTTGACAGTATCTTTTAAATTTAATTTATGAGAACTCAAAACCGCTACTTGACCTTCAAGCATAAGTTTTTGATTAGAAATTTTAACCTCATCCTCATCAATATCTAAAACATTATAACTATGATAGAGATTTTTAGATGTTTTATTAGCATCAATAGTCTTATCGATTAATGATAAACTACAATTTAAATTTTCAATTAATGCATTTGCACTAATAGTTTTTTCACTGAACTCACCATTATATACATTAATACAATAATCTGTAAAATTATTACCTAGCCTTGATAATAAATCATATTTGGATATTTCTCCATTATGAAAATCATTAATATTTATACTTATCTGTTTAATTATTTTTTCAATAGGCTCAATCATTACATATTCTTTCATAGAGTTTTCATTGATTAACTGTTTTAAAAATAATACATATCTTCTAAGATAATAAGTTGTAACCATAGATAGACCATTTCCTACTGTAGCATTGTTTGCATCATTCCACTCAGGTCTTTGAGTATTTAGCCATATACCACCGTCTGGAATTAGAAATGTTATTTTTGGTATTAGTAAAACAAATAATTTCTCTAAAAGTGAAATATGAAAAACATTATTATTCTTATGAACAAGTTTTGCATCTTGACCTATATCATTTACTAATCTATTAATTTTAGAATTTAAACTGTCATCAAATTCAATCGTAGATTTTGGATTTTTAATTATTTCATCAAATGGTTTAATCTTGTAGGGAACATTAGCAGATGAAAAAAGTCTTGAAGTCATTAGTTTGTTTAACTTTGAACTAGAAACATTCTTACTAAATTCTAATAATTTCAATAGGTAAATTATTTGATGGTCGTTCCAATATCCGATATTACTCCAACTATCATCCTCCTCAATAACTTCCCAGTCAATTCCATCTTGATTTATTCTATAGGGATTAAACCCATCAATTGTTGTAGCATTTAAAAATTTTATGATAAAAGAGTTAACAAAAGTAGGATAGCTTAAACTTAAAGCTTCCCAGTTTTGAAAAATATCACGCCAATTACCCTCATAATTAATCAATTGTTTATTTTTATCATTATTAACTTTAATATTAAAATAATTCCAAGGCCTACTAGGATCACCATGTCTTCTACTAAAAACTAATGGAAGAAACTCATAAATTAATCTTTTGAAATTTTCATTTTTAATGTCGTGAGAAATTTCTAACAATTCATTAATAGTAATCTCAGCTTCTAAATTCAATTCTAATTTTTTAAAATCACTATAAATAATTTTATTGCGATTTTTTAAAAAATGATAAAATTGATTTACTTGAATTTTGTAACTATCTATAAATACTCCACCTCTCATGATATTGTATAACACATTTGATGTATGTCTATAATCATTGGATCTATGATTGGTTAACTGATATCCATCTGAAGAAAAAACATAGTTTTTCAATTCTAAGTGATTATTCTTCAAGCTATCATCTATATCAGCCATTGATAAATTTTCATTTAAAATAGTATCCTCTAAATCAAGAATTTGTTTTTGATTTTTTTTGACATCTGCATTTAAAGACCATTCAATAACATCTTTAGGATTTAATTTTTTCTGGAATTCAATAAAATAACTTAGATCCTTTCCGTAAATTGTTTTTTGTTTATTTAGAGTTGTTAAAAATGTATCATATTTAAATGGCACACATGCCCAAGCAACATTAGAATACATCGCTTCAAGCGGTTCTGGCCTATCAGAAAGTAATGTCGTTAAAGAAAAAATACCCAATTTTGATTTTTCTAATATCTCACCATATTTATATGCAGTTATCAAATTACTCATAGATTGCTGGGTTGATACAGAAATACCATATGGAGAAATATTTTGAATTCCATTTAATAATGAAATAGTGATTTTTGAACTACTAAGATTATTTAACTTAGATTTGAAAATAAAACCATATTTCCTACTGCTTTGTATTTGGTATAAATAATTAATTTTTAAATCTTTATTATATTCCTCAAAAACAATTTTATTTCCTAATGGTGATCTATATAAATTCCTGATAACGTTAAACTGTTTAATAGGATTAAATGGCTCCCAATAAAAATGCTTCCCATCTTCTTTTGTCAAATTTATTCTAACTACTGGTCCAGTTGATTTTTGCTTGTGTAAAATATTATCAGTATAGTATGGGAAAAGTGAATTATCTGGATTTTGTCTTCCAGCTGCCATCCCTCCTATCGAAGAAATATATGCCCACAAATCATCTGAACTAGTTAGTGTCATTAGAAAAGGGCCTAATGAATCATAATTTTCTATTTTATATAAATCATTCATTTTAATCTTGGAGTTTAATAGTTATAATTGAATTGGAAGGTACTTTTAAGTTAATACCTATATTATTATACTTAATTTTGATAGATTGATCTGTTTCTTTGTCATTTAGAATTACTGATGTCAAACTTGAATTAGAATCTACCGAACATACTGCACTTAAATTGTTATTATTAATTTCAGATTTTACTATATAGTCACCTGGCCGAATGAATCTTGAAAAATGGCCCATATAATAGTACGAATTTTGGAAATTGAATTCATTTTCTTTATCTATAATTAAAGAAGCGCTACAAAAATTAGATACATGATTAGGACCACCCTCATGATTTAAAACTATATTCCAATCAATCCATGCTTCTGTCCAATTATTTAAATCATTTATTATTGAATTAGCATATCTTTCACCTAATTTCCAAGAACCATCATGAGTGCCTCCTTCTTGACACCCTTCAGTGAAAATTAAATGTTTATCTGGATACATATCATGTAGTTTTTTAACATTATCAAAATTATCTCCATTATACCAATGAAAACCAGTTCCCCATGTATATTTATTTGCAATTGGATCTTCAAAAACCTTTTTTGCTCTTTTTATCATTATATCTCTATTGTGATCACAGATAATTATTTTAGTATCTGAAAGTTCATTTTTTTCAAAGGCTGGCCCTAAAAAATATTTTACAAAATCTCTCTCCTCCTCTGGAGAATATAAGCAACTATCCCAAACTTGTTTTGCTTCTGGTTCATTTTGAACTGTTACACCCCAGATTTCAATACCATTGATTTTGTATTCGTTAATATATTTACAGAAATATTCAGCCCATGTTGCTTGAAACTCTTTTTTTAGTTTACCACCATTATTCATTTGATTATTTGTTTTCATCCAAAACGGAGGACTCCAAGGAGATGATAAAATTTTTAAATCTGAATTTCTTAATTTTATTGCATCTTTAATCATTGGAATTAATGAAATCTTATCTCTTCCAATATCAAAACTATTGAGGTGTATATCATTATTTTGAACATAAGAATAATTTCCCAATGAAAAATCACAGCTATTTATATGTGTTCGAGTAAAATTATAATTATTGCCTCTTGAAGAAAAGAAAGCTTCCATTAATTTAGATTTATTTTCAGAGTTTAGACTTTTATAAATACTTGATGAAGATTCAGTGATTGAAGCCCCAAACCCCATAAACTTTTGCTGCTTATGCTCTGGATATATTATCAGCTCATCGGAGATTGTTTCATTAGCTTTAAAAAAATTGAAAGGTAATTCTGCAATTTGATGATTAGTATTTTTCTGAGTTAAGTAAATATTCATTTTAAATTTTTCTTTATTAAATTTTTATATGCCCAAAAACTTTGCTTAGGTGTTCTTTCTTGTGTATCAAAATCGACGTGAACTAATCCAAATTTCTTTGAATAACCTTCAGCCCATTCAAAATTATCAAGTAAAGACCAATGCATATATCCATCTAAACATACGCCCTTTTCTACAGCCTCCTTACATGCCATAATATGTGAATCTAAATACTTTACTCTTCTCTTATCATTTATAGTACCATCTTCTTTAGGGTAATCATATGCACATCCATTTTCAGTTACAAATATACTTCCTGGATTATATTTTTGATCAACATCTATAAGTAAATCTCTTAATCCATCTGGATAAACTTCCCATTCAAAATCAGTTTTATCACCTGCAGCTATTTCAACAGGAAGATTTTCTTCTTCAGGTATTTCTTCGCTCCTAATTATGGCCCTTGAATAATAATTTATTCCCAAAAAATCAGTTTGCCTTGAAATAGTTTCAAGGTCGCCTTCTTTATTAAAATCAATTGAGTTAATCAACCCTTTTTGAATCCAATCATGAGCAATTTCTTTGGGATAATTCTTCCCATATAATGGACATAAATACCATTCATTAAAAGATTGATTGAACAGCTTTGTAGCTTTTAAATCTTCAGAACTTTTAGAAGCTGACATACCAGGTGAAAGATTTAAAACAATTCCAACACTACTTTGCTTTGAATTTGATTTAATTATTGGAATAGCCTTCCCATGTGAAAGCAATAGATTATGACTTACTTCTAAAGATTTATAAAAATTTGAGCTACCTGGAGCATGCGTTCCATTGTTATGGCCTAAGTTTGCAATGACCCACGGCTCATTATGGGTAATCCAATATTTTACTTTATCTCCAAATTCTTTAGCTACAATGCTAGAATAATCGAGAAAATATTCAATACAATCTCTATTTTCCCAACCACCCTTTTCATGAAAAATCAAAGGGATATCCCAATGATTCAATGTCAAAAAAGGCTCAATATTACGATTTAAAAGATTATCTATTATTTTTGAATAAAAATCTAGTCCTTTTTGATTTTTTGTTTTTAAATCACCTTTTACAATTCTTGGCCAAGAGATAGAAAAACGATATGAGTTAACTCCTAATTCATCCAGAAAATTAAAGTCTTGATTAAACCTATTATAGTGATCGCATGCAATCTTTGCATTATCAGTATTCTTGATTGTATTTGGTCTATCGCAAAATTCGTCCCATATAGATTCTATCTTACCATCTTTATCATTGGAGCCTTCAATTTGAAAACTTGATGTTGCAGTTCCCCACATAAAATTTTTCTTCAAAACTATTTTTCCTTACTATTGTTTTTAAACCAATCATCCATTGATGCGCTAATTAGATTTTTTGTATAATCATGCTTAGGAATTTCAATAATATTTTCACAAGAACCTGATTCTACGATTTTACCTTTTTTAAGAACTATGATATCTTGCGAGCAAATTGATGCTGATGCAATATCATGTGTGATTAGTAGAATGCTGAGATTAAATTCTTCTTTTAACTTAATAAATAGATTTAAAATATCACTTCGAATTGATACATCAAGCATCGAGGTTGGCTCATCAGCAATTATTAAATCTGGATTTGAACACAGCGCCCTAGCAATACATACTCTTTGACATTCACCACCTGACATCTCATGAGGAAATTTGTATAAAAATTCTTCTGCTGGATTTAACTCTACCATTTCAAGCAATTCAAGGGTTTTTGATTTAATTTCATTTTTGGAGCACATACCAAATCTTAACAAAGGTCTTTCAAAATGATGTAAGACAGAATGAATTGGATTTAAGGCTGAAAAAGGATCTTGGAAAATCATTTGGACCTTTTTTCTAAAAGCTAAATTATGTTCAATATCTAAAAATTCCTTACCATCAAAATGTAAAATATTACCTGATTCTAAATCTTCAAGACCTGTAATAACTTTAGCTATGGTACTTTTACCGCTTCCAGACTCTCCAATTATTGATGTAATTTTTCCTTTATATAAATCAATACTTACATCATTGACAGCATGTAAAATCTCTGGAGATAACCATGAACCTAGCTGATATTTAACATTTATATTTTCAAGAGATATTATCTTAGTTTCATTATTATTTGTTTCATTAATCTTTTTATCTAATAGATTAATTTTTGGCATAGAATCTAAAAGTTTTTTTGTATACTTATGTTTTCCACCTAATTTAATCTCATCTACACTTCCAAAATCAACAAGCTCACCATCATATAGCACGCAAACTTTGTCTGCAAACTGTAATAACAGATTCAAATCATGGGTTATAAAAATAATTGAAAAATTTAACTTCTTTTGTAGGCCTCTAATACTGTCTATAATTTCATGCTCTGTTATAACATCAAGAGCAGTTGTTGGTTCATCCATTATAATCAACTTTGGTTGTAATGCCATCGCCATACCTATGATGACTCTTTGCCTCATTCCACCAGATAATTCATGTGGATAAGAATCAAAGTGGATTAAATCGATATTAACTAATTCAAGTAAATCCCTTGCTTTCTGCTCTGCTTCCGCTTTACTTAATCCCATATGATACCTAAATGGTAAACTCATTTGATATCCAATTTTAGAAACAGGGTTTAGTGAATTAAGAGCTTTTTGTTTTACTAAGGAAATACCTTTCCATCTAATATCAAAAATCTCTTCATCTGACATTTTTAGAATATCTTTATTTTCAAAAATAACTTCACCAGAAGTTATTAGGCCAGGAGCACTTAGTATCCTCATAACAGATTTAATTAAAGTTGATTTCCCTGACCCTGACTCCCCAACAATTCCAACAATTTGATTTTTATCAACATCAATAGATATATTTTTTAATGCCTCTGTTGAACTTTTATCACCTATATATTCAACTGATAAATTATTTATATTAAGTATTGACATTATTTTTCATCCTTACTGGAGTTACACTATTTCTATCAAACTCTCCATCAAGTTTATTGCTCAAATGTCTTTCAGAAATTAATCTGGGGTTTGCAAGTTCATCAATTCCAAAATTAATCAATGTTAAGCTCAAGCTAACTAATGCTATTGATACACCTGTCGGAACATATGTCCACCATGAACCTGTTAATAAAGCTAAATCATTTGTTGCCCAATATAGATTTGTTCCCCATGTTACTTGACTTATATCTCCCAATCCAAGAAATTCTAAGCCGACCTGCGCGCCAATACCATATATTGTAGCACCAATAAATGATGAGGCGATAAGAGGAAGCATGCGAGGTAAAATTTCAATCATAATAATTCGAAAACTTGATTCACCACAAACCTTTGAGGCAAGAACAAAATCTTGATTACTAAAAACCATTACTTGAGATCTTAGAACACGAGCATGCCATGCCCAGCCAGTAAATACAAGAACTACTATTATGGTTAATGGGCCTGGTGGAAGCCATGCAGCGAGTATAACCATTAATGGAAGTCCAGGTAAAAGTAAGAATACATTAATAAGCAATGATATCACATCATCTAATCTGCTACCAAAATATCCTGCCACTCCACCTAAAAATGCTCCAACTAAAACAACCAGGAAACCACTTAGAAAAGCTATAAATAATGTTTTTTGAGCTCCATGAAGAGTTTGAGCAAATACATCTTGTCCTTGTCCATTTGTACCAAACCAAAACTCTGTAGATGGTGCCTGAAGCGGTACTCCCACATAATCAGAAGGTGAGCCAATTATTAATGGAGCAAAAATACTTGTGATAATAAAAATAAATAAAATATATAGACCAACCTTTGCTTTAAAGTTATTGGTTAAGGATATAAAAAAATTAATAATATTGTTCACTTTCTTATCCTTGGATCTAATAGAAGTAATATGATATCAACAATTAAATTAGAAAGTAATACTGAAAATGTTATCGTTAAAAAAATACCTTGAAGTAGTGGAAAGTCTTGAGCCCTAACCGCTTGCAGCAGAAGATATCCTTGACCTGGATAACTAAATATAATTTCAGTTAATAATGCACCGCTAAGTATAAACCCTAGCGCCATTCCAAATCCTGTGATGCTTGGCAAAAGTGCATTACGCGCCGCGAATCTAAACATTAGAATTTTTTTATCATAGCCAATTGCTTTTGCGTAATTAATATACTCAGTACCAAGAATAGAAATCATGTTATTCCTCATACTAAGCATCCATCCCCCTAAACTAACAAATATTAATGTAAAGGCTGGTAAAATTGAATGGCTTAAAACACTTATTATAAAATCTAAATTATAACCTGGTGTTACGTATTGGCTGTATGCATGTCTTAATGGAAACCAGTCTAATATAAATCCAAAATAATAAAGAAGAAGCATTGCTATAAAAAAATATGGGAATGCCCCTAAAAATGATAATGTAGGAATTAAAAAAGAGTCTAGCTTTTGATCGCGATTCCACGCCAAAAATATTCCAACTATCGATCCCAGAATAAATGATATTATAAGTGAAGTACCTGCTAGAAATAAGGTCCAATAAAGACCTGATGAAATCACTTCTACAACAGGCTGGGGGAAATATGATATTGAAACACCAAAATCTCCACGGAACAAATGTTTTAAATAATCAAAGTATTGCATTAACAATGGGCCATCAGCAAATCCAAAAGTCTCTTTGAGCGCATCTAAAGCTTCGGGCTTTAGCTTGCCCTTAAACTGTGCGAACATTATTGACGCTGGATCACCAGGCATTAATCTTGGAATTAAGAAATTTAATGTTATTGCCATAAAACCAGCTAAGCAATAAAATAAAAATCTTCTAAATATGTATATAACTGATTTATTCATTTAGGTTCAACCTCAGTTAAAATAAATAAATTTTCAGGAGTTTTATTTGGTGAAATTTGCGCATAAGGATTATCTGCACTAGGAAAATTTTTAAACCTTTTTGTACTATATACACCCCATGTTGGATCAGCAAACAATGGAATTGCTGGAGCTGATTTTATAAACAACTCCTGCATTCTATAAATTAGCTTATTCTTCATACTATCATCAGATGTAACTTCAAAGATTGAAACAAGACTATCAACTTCAGACAAACCAAATCTATGCCAATTTGTTCCAGCATGTTCACCAATAGGCTTTATATTTTTAGATGCCATCAGCCCTTCATACATTGGAAAAGGATTAGCTCCACTTTCTGCCCATGCAATTGCGCCAGAAAACTCTCCTGTTTGCAAATCATTAAACCATGCTCCAAAATCTTGAGTTTTAACTCTAGCTCGTATACCAATATCCTCTAAATTTTTTGATATAATTTGACCTGCTCTAATCCAATCTGCCCAACCAGATACTATCCCTATAGAAACCTGAATTTCTTTTCCTGTACTATCTGCCCAATACCCACTGCTATTCTTTTTATAGCCTAGTGATTTTATTTTTTGAATTGATTGATTAGGAAAAAAACCAACCCAACTTTCATTAATCTTTTCACTAGATAACCTATAATTAAGAAATGAGCCTGAAATAGCAGTTTGATGAGCTGGGCTTGTATAGTCATACATCGCTACTTTTGTAATTAACTCTCTGTCTATAGCCATGCTTATTGCTTTCCTAAAATCAATATTATCAAATGGAGGTTGAGTAGTGTTTAAATATAAAAATATGGACCCCCCAGATTTAGGGAACCAATATTTGTTATGATCAGGATCTTTACTAACAAAAATTCTATCTATTGCAGGTATAAAATTTCCAGACCAGTCAACTTCACCCTTGATAAGAGCAAGAGTTGCTTGTTCATTTGATAAAAAAGCAGGAAAGCGAAGTTTATCAATTTTAGGTTTTCCTTTTTGCCAATAATCAGGATTTTTACCTAGCTCCCAAACTTGATTTGTAAATTTAACTATTTCAGTGAATGGGCCTGTTCCAATTGGGTTAGGATCTGTGTATTTAACTGGATCATCGACATTACTCCAAATATGTTTTGGTACAATTGGTTGACCTGCTAATACTTCAAACCCTGGGACATAAACTCTTGAAAAAACAAATTCAACATGACTTGAATCTATAGCTGTAACACTTTTTAAATATTTCCAGTTTCCAGTTCCATCTAGAGCTGGAAATTTCTTTTTTAGATTAAATGTAAACTCAACATCATATGCTGAATATGGTTTTCCATCAGACCATCTAACATTATCTCGTGTCTTAATTATTAACACTCTATTTTCTTTCTTCCATTTATAACTTTCACCAAGCCAAGGTACTACTTTAGAAGTCATTGAATTAGTAATAAATAGTGGTTCATAAATTCCTGCAACTGATGGCCATCTTGCATTTGCACCTGGAGCTAATGGATTGAAATTTCTGACCCATGATTGAGTCTGCTCTTTGGATATGGTCATTACACCTTTTTCAACTTGATATTCATTGTTTGAGCAACCGTGAAAAAATAAAAAAAGAAGTAATGCAGTATTTATAAGCTTCATATTACTTCATTGCCTGTTTAGGCTTTCGATTTGAATAATATACTCCCCAATGCTTTTCTACTTCATTAGGGTGGTCACCACCCTTCCACTTTTCATCAAATATTTCAAAAAAATGGTGTGAAATTTGATTCTCTGCAGCCCATTTTCTAAAATTATCATAATACAATTTTTGATTTTTTTCACTAGGATTTCCCTTAATGAGCTCATGCTGAAGACCTTCATTATGTTTCATGGTTGCCCATCCAGTTTCTCCAATAACAATTTCCTTACTAGGGTGCATTAATTTTATTTGAGCATAAATTTCTTTCACCCAATCTAATGATTTTTCAATTGATTGGCCTCCCCAAAGTGGATGTATATGCACAACAATGAAATCACACTGCTCTGCAATTTTTTTTGATTCTTCTTGATTCCAAAAGCCTAAATCATCTGCAGTTGTAAGAGGAACTCTAACTCTTTTTCGAGCATAGTTTAGATAATTAGCCATTATATCTATATCTACCTTGTGGTCAGACCAGTATACCATAGTTTCATTCCCAATGTTAACTGAGTTAACAACATCAGGATACTCATTTGCTAGTTTAATTGTATGAGATATTTCATCTTTATTGTCATTTGAAGCTTCAATCGTTCCATCTTCTTTTGCAATCCAAGCTCC
>Ga0163109_10001994_pt1 | contig 16057 bp, 15 predicted proteins | sample CRUFie1St13metaG_FD_108704 | JGI IMG/M metagenome (GOLD analysis project Ga0163109, IMG submission 108704) | Marine microbial communities from the Costa Rica Dome - CRUD Field 142mm St13 metaG | ecosystem: Environmental > Aquatic > Marine > Oceanic > Photic zone | place: Costa Rica: the Eastern... | reverse complement strand
CCGGGTTGGTCAACTCTGCCATGTTTTCTGCTGTGAGAGTGATTCTTACATAACTTTGCGAAAAGTAAACCTCCGTTCATTTATTTGATTATAAGAAAAACAGCACGGACCCATGTGACAGTTGGAAAAATTGAGGAGCCAACGGAGGGACTCGAACCCCCGACCGTCGGATTACAAATCCGAAGCACTACCAGCTGTGCTACGTTGGCGCAGACTTTCCGAGATTGATTTCATAGATGAATGCGTCGGCAGTAAGTAAGATATCCCCTAACTTGTTGGCAGGAGCATGGCAGGAGAGACTTTTCTCAACGCTGCAGGCCTAACAAAGGCCGGGAACGACACCATCTTCAGTTGGTGGGCTAAGTTTCAAGAAGCCAAATCTGCGGGTTTGCCTGCTGTGAATGGCACTATTGGAGCATTATTGGAGGATAATGGTGAACTCGCAATAAATAAAGCGGTTGATTCAGCGATTAGAAATGCTCCAGAACATGAAATAGCAGCCTATGCCCCTCTCGCAGGATTACCTGCATTCTTAGATCTATCAAAGTCGCTTGCTTTTGGAGATGCGAGAGATGAACTCGAAAATCTCGGCTTTCATTTTTCTTCGACCGCTAGCCCAGGAGGAAGCGGCGCCCTTTACCTTTCAGCGAACAATTTCTTGGACAAGGGTCAATCGATTTTGCTGAGAGATCGCTATTGGGGCCCGTACAAGGGATTCCTCCAGAATAACTCATTGGAATACGAGACTTGGCCATTGCTGCCTCCAAATGGCAATGATACTCACCCATTTTTTGCTAGAGAAGAGTTTGAGCACAAGTTAGCTGAATTGTGTTCTAAGCAAGATAAGGTAATGGTTTGGCTAAACGACCCTGCCCATAATCCAACAGGTCTTTCCATGAGTCCAAAGGGGCGCTCCGTTTGTTTGGAATCATTTGTCGAATCTGCCTTAAACAACCCAGACATTGGGCACACACTGCTAATCGATTCAGCCTACAGTTTGTATGCTGATGAAACACATGCTTGGGGAGATACCATCGTTGAGTCCTTAGAAAATGGACTCATGTGGCCAGAAAATTTGTTGTTCTGCGTTGCAGTTTCTTTATCAAAATCACATACAATCTACGGTTTGAGAACCGGCGCTCTTGTGAGCATGCATCCCGAAAAAGAAGTTACTGATAGGATGGAAACAGTTCTTTGCGTAACCGCTAGGCAAACATGGAGCGCGACCCCTAGGGTATCACAATACTGTGTCAGTGAGATGCATTCATCCGAAGAGGGTGGAGAAGCGTGGAGCAAAGAAAGAGACCGTCTCAAGAGTCTATTAGATAACAGGAGGAACACATTGATCACAGAATGTGATAAGTTGGGTGTACCGTTGAACCCGACTATGGACGGATTCTTTGCTTGGATTGAGACTGAGGATCCAGTTGCTGTCGCAGAAAAGTGTGCGGAGCATGGAGTGTTCTTGGTCCCACTAACCGGAGGAGTGAGAATTGGATTGTGTGCATTGCCAACCCAGTCTGTTCCAAAGGTTGCAGAAGCTCTGAGTAAAGCGATGAGTTGATGAGATGAAGAATCGCAGAGAGAACTTCCTAATTTGTGGGATTGTTCTTATTGTGTTTGGAGCACTGTTTTCTCTTGGAGTAAACATTGCCATGGGCGGAGTAGTCGGAATAAGCGGTGTAGTGTGTTTCATTATTGGAATGTCAATACCGAGCGATATGGAACTTAGCCCAGAAGCTGTCGCAGAGTGGACGCCATCAATTGAGAGACTACCTGATGCTGGCCGCTTCATGTACAGGGTTGACGTTACTATGGATGAACCAATAAAATCGACCATACTATGCGGGCCGTGTGGACACTTGGAAACTCTAGATGGTCCAAGGCCAAGTGAATACACGTGTATGTCCTGTGGTAGAGTTCTATGGATAGATGAGGAAGAGTGATCTCAATCACAATCCTCATGATTAGAATTTGGTTGGGGTAAACCATGCCAGCAAAGAGGTTGGACGGGAAATCCTGTGCTGAGGACCTAGAAGAGAGGTTGAAAGTACGTATTTCCAACTGTGAAGCCCAACCTCATTTGGCAGTTGTTATTGTTGGAGATGACCCAGCATCCCATGTTTATGTGAAGAATAAGATTCTATCTTGTGAGAGATTAGGAATAAAATCAACTCATATCGAGTTACCTGCAGAAACAACACAAAAAGAGGTCGCTGAAACGATAATTTCTCTGAACAATGACCCAACACTTCACGGAATACTAATTCAATCTCCACTACCATCTCATATGAATGAAGAATCCCTAACAGATTTGATTGACCCAAGAAAAGACGTCGACGGGTTCCATCCAACTAATTTAGGGAGGATTGTACAAGGAAGGCTGGATGGTATGATCCCCTGTACTCCTGCCGGCGTTATGGAGATGCTTAGATGGGCAGATGTTCAATTGGCTGGCAAAAAGGCTGTAGTAATTGGGCGCTCTTTCAATGTAGGAATGCCTCAAGCACTTCTTCTTGCAGCAAAAGGTGCGGATTCTACAGTAACAATAGTACACTCAAAAACAGTTGATGCAAAAACAGAATGTTTGAGCGCTGATATCGTAATTGCAGCGGTTGGCAGGCCAGAAATGGTGAAGTCGGATTGGATAAAATCCGGAGCAGTTGTAATCGACGTAGGTATCAATCGTGTTGATGATGAAACACGTGAAAGAGGATGGCGGCTAGCAGGTGATGTTCATCCTGATGTAGAGCAAGTTGCATCGCTTTTGTCACCGGTGCCCGGCGGCGTTGGTCCAATGACTGTTGCAATGCTAATGGCAAATACCGTGACAGCCGCGGAAGCCCAACATTCTTGAGTTACGCATACTACAACGGTTCATGGACCCGAGGCACCCGAACATCGCCTTTGCTGCGAACACGGGTGCATTGGTCGCATTCATTTCTCTACTGTTCTCTGCTTTCCTGCCAGTCGGAACACCAAGAGGTTGGGCGCTAGTTGAAACTATTTTAGCAATACTAGTCCCGATATTTGTTGCCGTTTCATGGTGGGCGAAATTAGAGCACGACACGCCTGTTGTGCATGAGCATGGGACCTCCAACTCGCAGTATGAGGCGATGGAAGACCTACCAACAATGGTTAGTTCGATGAATGCGGGTGGCAATATAAATTCGAACACTGCTGCTGTGATTGAGTCTATTGTAGGAAGACAGTCTACTCAAGATGCATCTGCTGTCAGTAATGCTATTGGCACACTCTCAAGTGGTGAAATCGGTCAATCTTCAGCGAAAGCAGCATCACAAAATATGGTACAGCATGCGGTTGTAAACACTGAGAATTTTGACTCGAGAGGTTTTCAAACATCTGGAGTAACAAATGTTCCACTTCCTCAAGTAAATTTAGTCGAAGAATCGACACTACCAACAATGCTTGACCTTCCTGAGATGCCAGATTTAGATGATTTAATTCAAAATGAAAATGAAGAACCATCGGCATTTGGTTTACCAGAACTTCCAGATTTTTGAGGCGATAAAATGTGGACTGATATGGTTGATTTACACTGCCATTCTAGGCACAGTGATGGAGTTCACACTCCTACTGAAATGGCTAAAAGGGCTCATGCTTCGGGGGTTAGAGTTTGGTCATTAACCGACCACGACACTAACACAGGATGGGCTGAAGCGCAATCTGCTTGCGATAATCTAGGGATTAGATTCATTCCGGGTGTTGAGATAACCTGTGAGGTTGAAATAACAAGTGACAAGGAGAATCCCTCCTCATGGCATTTGTTGGCATATTTTCCTAATGGCGCATCCGATGAATTTAACAAATGGTTAGTTGGGCTAAAGGATGCAAGACTGCCCAGAATGAAATTGATGTTGGAAGCAATGAAAGAACTTGGTCACGACATCCCTCTCGAAGACGTAGAATTATTTGCAGACGGTGCTCTCGGTAGACCCCATTTGGCAAGAGCAATGATAGCGCATGGGATTGTTGAGACTGTCTCAGAAGCTTTCGATGTGTACATTGGAAATGGTGCACCTGCGTTTAGAGAAAGACCTCTCCCTAGCATAGCAGAGGCCGTTCAAATGGTACACCAGTCTGGAGGGATTACTTCGCTTGCTCATCCACTGTACTATGGAATCAGTAATGATATTTTGATTCCTAGACTACTGGAATTGGGTGTGGATTGCATTGAAGCTATCCATAATTCACATCCCGATGCTTACAGATATGAATTGATGCAACAAGGAATGCCAATCTCGGTTGGTGGAGATTCGCATGGAACGGAAAATCGACCGAGTCCAGGAAAAATATGTGCTCCGATTAAGCACTTACACCCATGTTTTCGCCCCTAATTTTATCCCAAAATAATGCTGCTTCGAATAGCATGATAATTGGCAGGGAAACTAGGAATAGTGAAAGTGGGTCTGGTGGAGAGAACGCTGCACCAAGAACGAATGTGATGAACCAAATGTGTTTACGGTAAGCAATTATGGTAGGTCTGTCGACAGCACCAGAGTTCAACGAGAGCAGGGTGATAAGCGGTGCTTGAAATCCAATTACACAAGCAAGACATAGACTAACTATGAATCCAACAAATGATGATAGCCTCCATTCTGTTGATAGGCCAGCAGCCTGCGCGTCAGTGGCTAAGTATTCGAGCAGCATTGGTGTCAATAAATTCCAAGAGTATGCAATTCCAAGCCCGCCTAGCATGATTGCTACAATTACTGACACTATCACTGAGAGAGCAGGCTTGGGGCTCTTTTTGGCAAGTCCACTCTTCCACGCCCCGTCAATTATCAATGCTAATACAGCGAAGCTAGCACCCAACCAAGCGCCAATCCTTACTTGTAACATAATGAATTCAACAGGAGTTAAGACAATTATGTTAACATCGTCAGGGAGTAATCCTATTTCGAGAAGCCAATCTACAACTCTATGCGCTATTGGGATACCAATCGCGATTCCAAAAATGAATAGAGAGATAATCAGTTTCATCCTACTTCTGATATGTTCAGAAATTTGTTTGAAGAGGTCCCTAATTTCGGGGTTGATGCTGAATTCGTCATCCATTCACTCTTCCTCCCACAGGTGGGATGGAGTAGAGTCGATTAGAGAGCGACCGGCTTGTTTTAGCCTTACAAGCCGATGTAAAACAAACCCTGTCATCCACATAGAAGGAAGAGATAATGCAACTGCCCTCCACATCTCATCTTTACCATAGTCGTTAAGGATTCTTACTTCGATTACATCATCTAAATCTTCGGCATTATTGTGCAAAATCATTAGGTGCCACTTCTTTGGATCATCCGTAGTAATCTCCATTGTTTCTCCGGGTTTGATAGTATAAGTCGTGTAGTTATCCTCTATTTTCGACCAATTGATTACACCTTGGTCCATAGCATACACCGATTCTTCCACCCAAATAATTGTGAATTGAAGGTTCAGAGATTCGTCCATATTCGTGATTCTTGACGTAATTTCATCCCCATAGGACAATGACTGTAGAATCTCGTAAGTTGTATCCCCTCCCCCTAGGCGCATTGAAACTCTGTCATCGACGTTGTTTTCTTGATACGAGACTGCGGACAGAACTAGGAATAGAATTATCAGAGTTGCAGCACCTTCCCAGAAAGTATGTTTCATGACCTTCTTTTTGTCAACGCCTTCAAACATACTTCCGTGGTCATTTCTCATTCGTGGTTGCAGATGATGAATAAATAGAGCTCCAAGGCCACCCACAATCATTCCAAGAGGTATATCCACTAACCAATGGATTCCTAGGTATGCAATTGTGAATATGAATAGAATGGTGTTGACGACAATGAATAGGTGATATGGCCAATGGGTCCATTCTCTCATCTTGATGTTCTTCTCTTTACAGTGTAGCCAATTAAGCAAGATAATTCCGAATGGGATAGCAACGTGCAAAGAGGGAACTGCATTGTCTAGTGGGTCATGAGTTGCGTAAAATACAGTATACCATCCATCGTGATAAAGCAAGGCTTTCATTCCCGGAATCCAAGATGAAGTGACCTCAACGTTGAAGAACAGGTAATATGGTACTGCCAAAGCGTAGATTAACAGGTAATTCAGGGTGACCTTATCGGTCATGTCTCTCTCACCAACGTATGCGTAGTAGACGGTTGTGATGTAAATCAAGAATAGGTAAATGAACAGGTAATGGAAGTTTAAGAATTCAGTTAATGCAGCGTTTTCAAATGTCTGCTGCACCCACAATGTTACTTCGCCCTCAAAGGAGTAAACCCAATTCGTCCAATTTCCTGTTTGGTTTTTTATGGGCTCGTTCAAATCATCTGTTAGCGCTTTCCACCTAATGATTAACAAGTAACCCAGTGCGTGTAGGTAGTATCTTTTCTCGTGGATGACTTCAAACGTCTTGCTGAGAGGCGTCCTAGTATGTTCCCTGCCTAAAGTGAAAACCCAACATATAACGGGAGTGAGGATAAGAATAATCCCCATCATCACCGAGTAAGGACTCATTGTTCCACCGCCCATTGCCTACTGCTATGAGTATTTTCACTCCGCAACCTTCGAACGGTTTCTTTCGTCTTCTGCTTTTGCAACAGCGATACCGTCTTCGACATCAACTTTCCTTAGTATGATCGCACCCGCAACAATTAGCAAACTTATTGATAATATTCCCATTCTTGAATCGAATAGTACAGTCATAATACCATAGATTAGAGGTCCAAGTAATGCGGCGACCTTGCCAAAGAAGCCAAAGAATCCGAAGAATTCAGCAGACCTTGTTTCAGGAACCATCTGTCCAAACATGGACCTTGAAAGGCCTTGGCTCCCACCTAATAATGCACCTGCCAAAGCGCCTAGAATCAAGAACTGGATAGTGATACTAACTCCTAGCGGTCCCCAGACGTAGTCTCTTGCTGTTTCAGGAATGAAATCGATTGTCCCATCTCCCAGTGTTGTTGGATGGCCATCGCCTATTTTTTGTTCGCCATCGAGAACTCCTCCTTCAATACTCATAGAAAATCGCTGGTCCTCAATCGAATCTAATAATTCCATAATCAAGAGAATATCCGTTGCGTTTTGCTTTTCTGCCCACTTATACGATGTGCCTTGATTTATTTTCTCATTAACCTCAATCGGTAATACCTCTTTGAATTCCTCGGCCCAATCCTGTTCTTCATTGTCAGGGTCTTGTGCAATTTCTCCTATTGCACCAAACGTGATTAGATATGATTCGCTGTCATCATCCCAGGTGTATTGCAAGTCAAAATCTTCGTGAGATTCTGGGACCAGAGGGGCAAAAGATAACGCTCCTAAGATGACAATAACCCAGCACACTAGTGAGAACTCCAAAGCTTTCTTTGTACCCCACTTGTCAGCTAACTTAGTGAACCCAATAGCGGCGGGAGCAGCTACAAATTGAATGATTAGTATTGTTAATATCAGGTCAAATGTAGTCAATCCTAAAACTGCTTTCCCAAACACTCCCGCCAAGGCGGTTACAGAGTTTATTCCATCAATAAAGAGGAAATAGGCAAGCATGTATACGAATAGTGTCTTGAATGATTTGTATTCCTTTAGTGTTGATATCACTTCACTCATTGCCAGCTTTGCAGAACCAACCATGCCGATTTCTTCCATTTCGTTTTCTATATGCGGTTCAGGAACCCACTTGAATGTCAGCATAGCAAAACCTAGCCACCACATTCCTGATGTTGCCATTGCGGTTTGCATTGCCCAATTGGCATAGTCTGTAACAATCAGCAAGCCTAAATGGGCAACTAGAAGCAATCCGCCACCAAAATAACCGTATGCAAATGCTTTGTTTGAAATCATATCCATTTCATCTTCTGTACCCATGTGAGGTAACAAGGAATTGTAGAATACCCCTGCTCCGTTGAGACCAACATTTGCTGCAATAAAGCAAAGTAGCAACCAAATCCACTGATAGTTTACAGGTAGCCAAGGTCCTGCAGCCAATAGGATTGTTGCTCCTGCTCCAAGATATGTTAGAATTCTCAACCACCATGTCTTGATCATCCTTCTATCCGCAATAACACCAAACGATGGCGAGAGCATTGCAACAATAAAAGCAGCAATGGATACTGAAATCGAAAATATTGCATCAGCACTCCATTCGGTACCTAATATCTTTGTCGACAATCCGTTCGCTTCTAAGAAAAGTATCGTGAACCAAGCGGGAAATATTGCAGTAGTTACCGATGTTTCAAATGCGCTTTTTCCCCAGTCATAGAAACAGTATCCTTGCACTCTACGGTCTTCTGCCATATCTTGCACTGCGTCTAACCATTTATCATAGTTGGGCCGTTTTAGAATTCCGGCACATGATTCAATAATGAAATCCCCTCAAGCCAGTATAATGGTATTTCAACAACCACCAGAAAATACTCACGCATCGCTGGTGCAAGCGATGCAAAGTATGGATGGCGTTGAATTCGACCTGAGGCTAACTGCAGATGACCAACTGGTAGTGCACCACGACCACACAGTTTCACTTCCAACAGAGTTGCTCGAACATATGCCAAAAATCGTAGAGGAATGGGACCTTGCTGACTTGGAAAAAGTAGGATTTTGCTCTTTTGAAAAATTGATGTCAGACAGGGATTGGTTGACACCATGGCAAGAACACTCGAAAGTTGTTTGTTTGGAAATTAAGAGATGTTTACCCGTGATTGAAAAAGACCCCACAAAAAGAATGGCTAGAATCATGGAATTGGCTAGTGAAATGGTGGATGAAGCAGATATACATAGAGAGGCTGCTGTGTTTTATGCATTCCACAAACCAATGGCGAGGGTAGCAAAGTTATCGGGTTCAAACAGACCTTGGTCAAGGCTACTACCGACAGTTCCACGGACTGGTTCACACAATTCAAAGAGGATCAGAGCATTGCCTCAATTCGTAGCATATTCTTTCAATCGACTGATGAAAACGCAGCAGAGAGCAGGCTCTCCTATGATGCCTTGCGCAGTTGATTATTTTGAAGGAATCAAGCGATTCATCCACTTTGGCCGCCCGGTTGGATTGAAAGGTAGGCAGCGAAATCGACTCAGAAAAATGTTAGGAGATTTCCCAGTATATGTTTGGCCAGGTCATCCATACATGGAGCGAGATTTACTAAGTGCGGGTTTATCGATTCTGACTGATTATCCCGACCCTCTTATGGAGTTGCCGTGCGGTAGTAAGAGATGGATGCGCCCTGCTACAATGCCACTTAGTGATGAACAGTGGAAAGGACTAGCGAATGGAATTATTCCGAAAGACGTTGCTCCTTGGCATGAATTGAGTGATGAACAATTAGGATGGAAAGCAATTCGAATGATTGGCCACAGAGGCTGTGGAAAAACTCCACGACCTGTTATTCAGTCTATGTGACGCAATGTTTGTTGTTCTGCGATGTATTTTGGTCGGTAAATCGGTGTTCCTTTACCGCCTCTCATTACGGTTCTCTCATCTACAATTTGGGCACCAATTCCTGCAACTCTTGCCCAACCAAAGAATGTGGTATAATATTCTGGATCGCAAAGTCCAACGTAATTTAACAAAGTACCACTAGCAATATCTACGTTAGCGTTGGGATTGCTAATCTTTGGATTTTCAGATAGAACTCTTGGCGCAACTTCTCTTAAGGTCCTGATTGTCTTAAAGTACTCATCATCTGGACAAATTTTCTCCCCTAAAGCAAATTGAACGGTTGCTCTTGGATCTTCAGCACGTAGGACAGCGTGACCGAATCCGAATACAGGACGCCGAGCCTCTAACTCTCCTCTTACGAATGATTCAACTTCAACAGGGTCCGATGTTCCAATCTTCTGTACAAATTCAAAACATGATTGGTTTGCTCTACCGTGAAGTGGGCCTGACAGAGCATTCATGGCCCCTGCCATAGACGAGTACACAGTTGCATGGCCGCTGGCAACCGCTTTGCCAGCAAACGTTGAGAGATTACCTCCACCATGGTCCATGTGTAGTACGAGATATGTCGCAATTACTTTGTTCATCACGGATTTATCTATATCAGAAAAATCTAGTGTATTGGTGAATCTGGCAACAAGACCCATTGACAAATCATCTGCTGGAATGTTGTCTAATCTTCCTTCTCTATACCGGAAAATTAGTCCTAGCAATCTTGGCATTCTTGCTACTAGGTTCAATGCATCACTCTTCCAGTCGCCCTCACCACCTAGCATTCCCAAGGTATGGATGCCAATCGATAACCAGTCCATTGGATGTCCATCTCTTGGTAGTGAGGCTAGAACTTGTTCTACTCCCTCGGGAAGAGCTCCCCTAGACTTTAATTCCTCTTGGAATCTTGATGACTGGTCTGAGTTTGGCAATTCTTTGTTGAATAACAGGTAGATAACATCCTCCGGTAACATTGATGCTAGTTCGCTTATTGGATATCCGCAATAGTGTACGCCTTCGGTTGGTGTGACAAACGATGTTCGGCATGTTCCAACAGGTATGCCTCTCATACCCGTGTTTAGGTGGGATGAAGTCAATTCGAAAAGAGGCTCTTCTTCGGTCATTGATTTGCCACTGCACCAATCGAAATGACACCTGTGTATAAGGTCGACCCTGTTTAGGTCAAAACGACACAATTTAGGTGTATTTTACAACACTAGGTGTTTTGTAACTACGGACATTGCATTCGCTGTAAAAATATCATTTTCTTATGCAGGCCATTTTCGGAACCCACTAAAAGCGTCACGGTCCTCTAATATCTTCTTTCTAATCGTATTGCCATCAATGATGAAAGCCTCTTCAGAATCTAGGCCTGGGCAGCTGTTAACGGTAAGTTTCCACGATCTGTCTGAGCGAACATTTTCGGCCCAAAAAGGGAATGACTTACACTGTGCAGGACGAACTTCGTAAACTGTGCATTTTTTCTCTTCATCGAGGTATATGCAAATGTCAGTATACTCGTCTGATTTCAGTATGTATCTACCATCCATGGTTTGTCTGCAGTCTCTTTCCAGCCAATCTGTAACCCTCATACCATGATGATTAGCAAGCAACTCTGCATCTTGTTGCCTTAGATAGACAATACCGCCAGGCTCATCACAGCATTTACCACAATTAGGTTGGCAGGAGAAAGGAACTCCCGACATCCACCAAGGTTTTTTCATACTTCGTCACCCATTGGTTGCAAGACCTTTATCGGTGTAAGTTGAGTATAAACAGGTGCATTAGAAATATTTCCTAAAATTACCTCGATTTCTGCAATCCTATCTGCAATTTGAATCAATTCTTCAACCGATGCATTTTTGCTTGTTTCAGCAAGAGTATACATCTCTTCCTCTAGTTCCATCAATTGGTTAGAGTGGTCAATGTGGTCTCTCTCCATATCCGCAAACATTTTGTTTGTGATATTATCTATGCTAGCGGTTGTTTCACTAACCCTTGCTCTATCTAAGCCTTGGAGTTCAGTCTCAGAATCCACCAAAAATTTCTCAGCTTCATCGACTGTTAGAGTAGTGGTGACGTATGGTGTTAAGTTATCTGAGGTCAGAACTTCGTGAAGCTCATCCTTCTCTTGTATTGTAAGTTCGGGAACTACCCAATCATCTGATAATTCAGGTAGTGGTACATTCAACTCAACTCCACCCGGGTCCACACCTGTATATACAGTATCAAAGGTTTCCTCAATTACTCTAGCAGCAATTGCTTCGAGATTGTCTTTTTCCTCGTAGACTTCATAGTTGGATTTGACAATTGGCTTCTCATTTAGGATGTCTGTAACGTCATCTGCATTTACAACTCGTTCACCAGATTCTATTGAAAGCGCTACTTTTTCGAAAGCAGCGTTGGTTGTTCTCCAATCGCCATCACTATGGTTGACAATTCTGGCAAGCATAGAATCGTCTAACAATAGTGACCTTCCGCTTGTATTCCTTCTTAGGTGTGTGATGAGTGATGAGGAACTTGGTTTGTTAATCCACACACTTGTTGCCGACCTCATGACTTCCCACAACCTTCTAGCAGGCCATTCATTCGATTCAACTCGTGATGTTGCAATAATTTGGACACCTAAGTTGAGAGCATAATCGATTAGCATACCTAGCTCAGTTGCAATTTGTTCATCTGCTAAATGTAAGTCATCTACCGCAATTAGACTAGCGTGCGCAACAGCATCTTGCCAGCCATCAGGAAGAGAGTCCCATCCGCGCATAGCAGAAGTCGAAAGAAGGTGTACGTTCCCATCTTGTCTTCGAATCATAGCCTGAACCGATGCAGATAAGATGTGTGATTTTCCACTACCATTTCCACCTAGAATCAATAACGGATTCATGGATATGCCCGGTTTGTCAATGACTTTCTCACATGCGTTTGAAGCTCTAGTATTCTCATCGACTACGTGCCAGTTTTTCCAAGTCTTGTGATCAGATAGTTTCTGAACCGGTGGCCACAAGGGCTTGAACGACAAATCTTTCATCCCGAAGTCACTGTAATTTGTTGAATATCCTCTTTGATTGTCAAGAACTTCTGCCCATACAGGCCTACCATCTTTCAGTAGGCCAAATGAGTCTCCAAGCAACTCTTCTTCTCCTTCCTCAAACTCCAGTTTCTCCCGCATTTCACCAATTCTCTTGGCAGCAATCTGGGCTAGTGAAGAGTCCCCTTCGTCTAAATTCACACTTGGTTTCCAAGTCGGAGTTTTTCCAAGAACTTGGTCTGCGACTATGTCAAAAGTCGGTCGAGTGTCACTTCCGCTTCGAGATAGAAGGTCAGATTCTCGAGTGTCCTTTACCTCATTGACTCCACGCAGTGTATTCAATTTGGACATGGCAGTACGCGGGGAAGTTACATCTCTCCCAAGACTTTCCCTAGCATTCGCTAAAGCGAGCAGGAGTTTTTCTCTATGCGTCATTCTCACTCGACATCCTCCTCTTTTTGCTTCCAAGACTCTAATTCTTTGTCGATGTCAATTTCCCTCTGCGGTACACTTGAGGCTTGTCTTCTATTCGCTAAGTTGCGCTCAATTTGAATGCCTCGAGCCGCCAGTGGGCTCACGACTTTTGCGTTTGCTTTTGCCTTGGTTCTTTGCGCAGGTTTTGGACCTAGTTTAGTGGCAGGTAAATTGTGATTTTTCTTGGTATGTTCTTGTCGAACAGCATCCTTTATTCCACTACTAATCTTCTTTGAGATTGATTTGAACTTGCCCTCACTTCCGACACCAATGGCTGTTTTCGGGATTAAATCTGTAGACGGCAAATCTCCGATAACCTTGTTTTTGCTCACTGCAGATAATCCCGCTAATCTCGTTTCTCTGTCGCTTGGTACTCTAGTGTGAGTTGCTTTTCTGCGCCTTACCCTTTGGGCTTTTCTAGGGCCTTTCTTTTTTGGTTCAACAATGGCAACTTCGGCCTTTTCGACTACTTCGCTCGCTTCGATAATAAAGGGTTCAAATTCTTGGATTTCAGGTTCGACCTCTGATATGGTGACAGGTGTAATTACAGTTTCCTCGATAATTTCTTCAACAACTTCTTCGATAACAAAAGGTTCAGGAGTATTCTCATCAAGGTAATTTTCTAGACGCAGTATTTCTTCCTCGGTAGGTGGTGCCATCAATGGATGGTCTAACAATGACTCTGGGTCTTGATTCCAAGAGCGTAATAAGTCTGTATCAATCGATGGTGCTGCACGGATTATATGTGCGGATTCGGTACTTTCCCATGCGGATTTATCGAACGTAATAAGCAGACAGTCATCCTCGTAGCGCATCCTATCGGAAACTTCTCTTATCATTTCGATAACGGGTTTTTCTCCACAAATATTTGCGAGATATTCTATACCATCAAGTAGCAAAACAGCTCTTAAATTCCCTTCTAAAAATCCGTAAATCGTCCCTTTGATTGCATCTAGATCAACAAATTGAACTCCTTCTCCCTCTTTTTGAGAAAGCCAGAGGCAATTATCAGCGGGTATGTCGAATTTGACTGAAACCTCTTCTCGTGCTTTCCTGCTGATTACCAAAAGTGGTTTGCCGTGGTTTTTCAGATTAGATGCGAGGGAAAACAATTCATCACTTTCATTTGAAAAGACGCATCCTGGCCCCAAACTAATTCCCAATGTTGCGGTTCTGTGGACCATAGATGCTGCTTTAGCCCGCACGAATTCAGGGGCCTCTACGGATGCGTCGATTGTCGGCAACTTACTTGATTTGGTCCATGCAGTCTTTCTACTGCTTATGTTATTCCACCACTGGGAGGACTCTTTGTCCTCCGGATTTTCGATAGATAATTTTGCAGAGGGGTGCAGATCGATTATTCTCTGAACATCAACGTCCTCAATCAATTGAATCAAACAATCTAATTCTTGACAATCACTTTCAATCTCAATGAGGGCGTCCACGCCTTCCAGTATTGCTTTCTCCTCATGAATAGCAATACAAATTTCACCATTCTGAACAACAACCTGACCAACCCTTGGCATCATTTCCTTCGGTGTTCTTTCACAGCGGATATAGCCGTTGACTCCGAGCTTTACCATCTCATTGAGAAGGGTCGATAGTGAGCCTGAGCCACCTCGCCTTTCCTCGATGATATTACCCCTTGGCAACTCGACCATAAGCACCCCTACGGGGTGGTTGGTGATTGCACCCCTCTTGAATGGTGAGGTTGAAACAACCAATTCAACGAGGGTTTCATGTCCTAATCCTGCGTGGCGGGGCCATGGAGGCGCCCAAGGGCTTGATTCTCTTTGCTAATACTCCTCTTGGCAAAGAATTAGCAAGCACCGAGTTAAAATCTAAGTTTGGCTTAGGATTGCTCTTATCTGCATTAGTGTTCATCTCACTGTTTTGGGTTGTTAACATCCTGATTGTGATTTCACTGGTGATTGCAGTGAATTCTATTTTAGTCATAAGCGCAAAAAAAGCAGTCGATATTCCACTCGCTGTGAACTTAAATCATCCGTTTATGGATTCCCAATATGTAACGGATTCAGAGGTAATGGTCAATTTTTCAGGCAAATGGGTTAACCCAGGAAATCATCGACTGAAATTGGCAAAAGATAGTCTTGGAGGATGGATTGTGCATAGGCAAGACGAGGATATCTCCACCCTCTCTGTTTGGGATAGTTCGTTCAAAGAATCAACTTTGCAAAAACACCTTTCGATCATTAATCAAGCCATTTCTTTGAATAATGCAATCAACGAATCAAACGATGAATTTGATGATGCGAGAGAAAGAGAGTCACAAGAGTCGACTTTGCTTGAGAGGAATTGGCTACCAGAAGAAGAACTAGAGGTGCAGGGACCAATTTCTCGTATTTTCTCAAATGATTGATAAAAATCTCTTAATCCAATATTACACACCGTACCTTCAAATGGTGACTGCCCAGCAGAGATAGCATGGCCGGAGACTCGCCGAGTGGTGTAAGTATGGCATCGCTGGATGATTCCCAGCGAGAAATGGTTACGGGGGGAGGCCTATCCAGCCGCTTCTCAAAGTTGCCTTTGTGGTTATCGCATCCATCTAACATTGGGGCATTCTATGGCCTGCTAGTTTCACTTGCTCTGCTTCTACCTTACATCATGACAGAAGAATTTTGGTTTGCTCTGTGGTTGCTCCACGCAAGTTTGTTGATTTTTGCAACAGCATTCCTTGGTTTGTTTAGTCGCTTAGTGACCGCTTTTACAGGCCGTATGCCAATTGCGGTAAACCGCAAGGTTCTGTATCCAATGCCGTTTATTGGATTTGCATTGTTTACTCTAATCCATACTGATTTACTCGTCAACAACACTGTAACACAGTACTTGGCTTGGGGATTGTTGATGATTCCAGGACCACTATACATTCACCTATCATGGGCACCAAGGTGGAGATTACTGTGCATGATTGAGGATGGAAATAATCCATTCAAAGACATGCCCGCTAGAGAATATCTCAAAGAACAAGAAGAGGATATAGCATCTGATGATTCTGATCTGATGGAAGTAGTCGAATCCTTTGAATCTGAAGAATAAATTACTCTTCATCAATAACTGCAATTACGCCATCAATTCCACCGAGTTGTATGTTCCAAATCGCTTCACAT
>Ga0163109_10001992_pt1 | contig 16063 bp, 19 predicted proteins | sample CRUFie1St13metaG_FD_108704 | JGI IMG/M metagenome (GOLD analysis project Ga0163109, IMG submission 108704) | Marine microbial communities from the Costa Rica Dome - CRUD Field 142mm St13 metaG | ecosystem: Environmental > Aquatic > Marine > Oceanic > Photic zone | place: Costa Rica: the Eastern... | reverse complement strand
CTATTGGATTTGTTTGGCTATTCGGGCTTATTTTTTTGCCCCTGATTCGCTTCTCAAATAGGGCTCGGAAGTTCTCTTACTTTTCAATGGTCCTTTGTGCAACATTGATAGTAGCTGTTTAAAATTTTGAACTTTTTCTCTGCGCTAATGTAGTACCATGAGATCGAAAAATAAGGAGTGTTGAGATGTCTGTAATATATTTCGTTGGTACCTACTCAGCCGCAGCTTTGAAGGGTTTCGTGGCGAATCCAACACAAGATCGCAAGGAAATAATCGCCGCCATGACCGCTTCGACAGGTATCAAACTAGTCGATTTTCACATCACGCGAGGCGTGTTCGATTTTGTTGCTGTTTGCGAGGGAACAATTGATCAAGCGATGGCAGTTAAAATCGCGGTAGGATCCACGGGCTCCGTCGACCAGTTGCATATTCTTGAGTCAATGGATATTTCCGGGGCGGCCACGCTCGCTCAGACCACGCTGGGAGACTACGTTCCACCACAAGGAAAATAGTATGAACCAAGTCCCCGAGTAAAGTTGTATCTCGGGGAGCAGGTTTCTTGGTTCTTAAGTTACTCGTTATTTGTGAAGACCCGTCCAACCGATTCAAGCGATTTCCGCGTAGACCAGACTGAACCGTCTTTTTTTTGACACCGACTAGGCGTCTAACATTAATGATGCATAAGTGATGCCAATTTTGGTCATACTCTCCGGCAATGATGAGTACGCCAAGATGCGTAGTGCTCTGGAGTAGCGATCCCTTCTTGCTCTGGTGTGGCTCCTCGCGTCACTTTTGATAGTGAAATGAGGCTACAAACTAGTTCGCTAAAAAGTTTGTTATTTCAGCTACTCTCAGTTTTCCTAGCGCCGAGCTTCAACACGTGTTAAACCCCGTGAAATCGTAAAATAAGTGAATTAGATGAATCAGAGAGACCAGGTTTAAGACCGGTTGAGGTATATTTAGATTACGAATCGTAATCGGAGACTGTTGTCGATGGACAACCAAGACAGGCTTTAAGTCCCGTCAAAATGGACCTTCTGGTAGGTAATGACACGAATCAAATACTACTTATATGACGCCTCTATAGGGCTCCTACGGTCACTGCGACTGAGTTATTTTCCACCGTTAATGGTGTATTTAGCTGCCGGAATTTCTGGACTCACAGCGATAGTTGGAACGTTTTTCGTTAAGGATTATCTCGGACTTTCTGCTTCTTTTTTGGCCGGCCTCGGCTTCTGGGCTGGTCTTCCGTGGGCCCTGAAAATGCCACTGGGACACCTTGTTGACTTATTCTGGCGCCATAAGAATTATTTTGTATATCTAGGCGCGCTTGTTATCACCACAAGTCTTCTCATTATGTACGGACTAATTGCCGAAACTGAGTTGATGCGTTCAGTTATGGCGGTTGAGGCCTGGTTCGTTCTCAGTGTGATTTTGGCTCCGATCGGCTATGTGCTACAAGACGTGGTGGCGGATGCGATGACTGTGGAAGCGGTCCCAACCGAGAGCCATACTGGTGCCCCTATCCCAGCCTCTGAGATTAAAGAGATGCACACAACCATGCAGGCTCTCGGTCGATTTGCGGTTATTGGTGGCAGTCTGTTGGTTGCTTTATTAAATGTGGCGTTGTTTAGCGGCGTTGAATTGTTGGGTAACGAAGAAAAAAGAGCGGTCTACGCGAGCATCTATATCTACGCGCTCGCTATTCCCTGTGTCTCGATTCTAGGCGTTATATTGGCGAGATACTTGCGGTTCGACCGGCCAGATCACAGGCAGGTTGTCTCCAAAGTGCGTCCGAACTGGGCTGTGTTAAACGGAAGTCTCTTATTTGTGATTTTCTCAGTGTCGGTTGGAAGCCTCGATATTCCGTTTGCCCAAGAAATTGTTTTTCTGGGCTCCATGTTAATTATTTTATATTTGATGAGTCAGTTGTTGGGTTATCTAAGCGCAGATAAGCGCTTAATGGTCGTCGGTACCGCAATTGCGATCTTCGTCTTCCGTGCGGTTCCGTCTCCTGGTCCGGGCCTTACTTGGTTTGAAATTGATGTCTTATTATTCGATGAGCAGTTTTTATCCGTGTTGGCCGCGATCTCGTCGGCCCTCACTCTTTTGGGGATTATTTTACTTCGGCCACTGGTGGCTCATTATTCGATCGCGCGTATTATTGTGGTTCTCTCGCTGATTGGCGGCTTTCTTTTTTTACCAAGTATTGGCATGTACTACGGGTTGCATCAATGGACTGTGGCCCATACCGGAGGTGTCGTTGACGCTCGGTTTATCGCGATCTTTAATACCGCACTTGAATCGCCTCTCGGACAGATCTCGATGATTCCATTGCTGGCTTGGATTGCCAAAAATGCACCCGATGAGCTGAAGGCTACATTTTTCGCAGTATTTGCGTCGTTTACTAACCTCGCTTTATCGGCAAGTGCCCTAGCAACAAAATATATCAATCAAATATTCGAGATATCGAGAGAAGTTGTTGATCAGACCACTCAACAGGTCACCACAGCTGCAGACTATTCTGAGCTGGGATTTTTATTGATCTCTGTTGCCCTTGTTACGATTATTATTCCCGTCTCTGTCGTCGGTTTGATACAAAGAAGCGCTCTCAGGTCGACAGATTGAGAGTGTTATTAGTTGATTGCTGGGTTTAGGCTGTTTCTATCGAGATGTTTTTCGATCACATGTCGTCCTAATTTGAGAGTTAGTAGCTCTGTGATCGCCTGACTGCCGGAAGTAAAGGTCCTCGGCAGAAACTGAATTCTTAGCTTCTGAAAGCGCAAGAATGCATCAGGTGGATCGTAAGTGTTTTCCCCACCGATTTCTCAAATCGCTCCATCTCAGCAAAGCGATTCATGGCGTCAGCGTTTGTTTGATGAGTCGTGGTTGATTGGGACTCAGCATTTACGTTGAGCCTAAACGCAGCTAAACGAACCACCGTGCGACTGAAACTATTCAGCGAGCCAAGGATAATCGGATCGCATACAACTGCGTCTGATACGGGGTCAGACTGATCGAAGCCGAGAGCTAGACTAAAAACATCAGGGAATGCATAAGTCAGATCTGCCGAAAATTCTTCTAATTTAGAAGGATTCTTCATGCGCACGATTTCCGACTTTACCCATCAAGCGAGGAATGCGGGGTATGGCGGTGAAATTAATTTGTTCAATGATTGAGGTGTTGAGGATGAATGTGTGTTACTGTTCTTTAAGCATCACGGAGGTCCTTGCGCATAAGAATTCAGGATTGAATATCTGGGACAAGGCGGTTCCGGCACTATTCAGTCCGATTTTCTCTTCCAAATGTCATTATAGTTGTCGCCAATGGCCAAACACGACACGCTTACGTTAAAGGAGCTTCGACCAGAGCGAGGGATGTCTTCACAGTATCTTTTTGTAGCCATTTCGCCTCGTCGAGATTGTCATATTCAACTAACGTCCGCATGTAGGTTTTCCAATGACGTACCAACCTAAAAGAAATTAATTCAAGCTCGGCTGTGCTTCTTTCAATTCCTGCTATGGCGAGCACCCCGGTGAGTCTCTTCTCAATTTTTTCCAAGAATTGGCTATTCCACGCAATCAGTTCTTTATCGGTAAGGATGCCTGCTTCTGCGTGCAATGCCCATTGATTCTGAGCGAGTTCACTTGTAAATGACTGTATAAAAAATTCAAAAGCTGACTCGAGAGGCTCGCCCTCTGCCAATTGCGCGGACATGTGGTCAAACAACTCAGAGATACCGGTGAAGAATGGTTCACCTAATGCTTTTACGATGTCATTTACCCCACCAAAATAGCGATAGATGGTAGCTATATTACAGTCAGCTCGCCGTGCGATCTCGCGTGTTGATAATCCTACGAAACCGGATTCTTCGAGCAGAGCACAGGTCTCTCGGAGGATCAGTTCGTATTTTTCTCGGGCTCTTTTTTGAACTGGAAGGTTCCGAGCCGATGGTTCAATTCGTGAACTAGTCATATCTCGATATTACTGAAATGGCTTATTGTTTGCTCCACCGCGAAAGTATAACCCCTAAATCGAATCAATGATTGACAATAATCAATCATTGGTTGTACTTTTTGTCCCCCATTTAAGTATTGAAGTGTAGTTTCATAACAGCGCCGTTCCTGCGTATATTGTGACTGGAGGTTCCAATGCGGTTTTCAAAAGCACTCAATTATTTCGGATCCATCAAAGCGGTGGCCGAGGTAGTCCAGCTGAATCCATCAACCGTTCAAGCTTGGAAGAAGTCAGGCCTTATCCCTGACAAATGGCAATCAGCTCTTAATGAAGCGATGCGCCAGCCGTTACCCAGTCAAAAGCGACTCCAGTACGCGTCAGTTGATTCTGTCATTTCTGCTCATGGCTCCGTGAAAGCGGTTGCCGATTTCTTTGAGGTAACACCGAATACCATTTATCGGTGGAGAGACGCGGGAAAAATTCCCGAGCATTCGCTTATGAAACTTAATAATTAAACAACTGATTATCAGCGGCTTTATTATGGCAACATTCACTGATGAAAACTCTGCACTTAGTAGCCTCGGTCATAGCAACAATCCCGTGACTGCGGACGTTGTAATACCTTTTAGTGTAGGGGTTTTGCTTGCAACTATAACTTACCTAGTTTGTTGTGACACCGGTGAACATTCAATTTTCGTCCCGATCGGTATAGTGACAGGTATGGTGGTGATGTCGTTGTGTTTCATGAGCGAAAAGGAACGGCAAATGTTGATTGAAATTGACGAGGCTTGTGTTTCTCAGCAGGATCCCACGCTGGTGAAAAGTGGGGGTTTTTTGTGGCTGAAGTTACAATGCCTATTTTTAATCGCAGCAGTACCTGTTTTTTTCGGTCTTCTTTACTTCGGAGACCCGGTCTTCCAGTTATATCTTGAGACAAAAGGGGCGTATTCCTACTGATGTATTTGTCGTCACGCTTCGGACTTGCTGTGTCGATTTTATTTTTGTGCTCCTGTTCGACCGATGGTTCGTTTTTACCGGAAACGCTTTCTGCTGGCTCATGGGCAAAGCGTGAACCCCCGGCTGTCCTTGTACCGATGGCTTTTGACCATGAGGAGGATGTGGGGACGAAGTTAAATAAATGCTTTTATATAGCCACTAATGATTCTGTTCGAGAAAAGATTGGTGTGACACTTCACGCCAAACCTTGTCCAAGTTCGATTGTCTACGATTTTTCATCCAACACGTGGCAGCAAGAATAAGACCTCATCGCAGGATTTGATCCCTAGCCAAGCTTTCAGAATTGGGTAGGTGGAGGGTTCAGCTCAGGCTAGTACTCTTTCGTCGACACCCCTTGCAAAGTGTCTCTCAATCTCCTGCTACATCTTCACCAGCTAGGCGGAATCAGTGTCTGCAACATAAACCCCGTCGTTTGTTTTGATGAGGCGCATCTGGTTCCGAATCGACAGCATTGAGAGTGTCTGGTGGATGGCGAGGCGAACGATGGGATGCTCCTTGTTTAAATTGTGCAGGACCCAATCTGAGCTCATTCTGAAAAGTCTACAATCGGTCTCAGCGACGGCCCTGAGACTTCTCGGCTTATTTGTAATTAGTGAAGATTCTCCAAAGCTGTCTGCTGAGCCAAGCAGAACGAAATTTTTATCTTTTATTGTCCTCAGTGATACTTGTCCGTCTACGATGAAATAGATTGAGTCGGAGTTGTCACCCCAACTGAAGATGGTTTCATCCTGATTGAATAAAACTTGGCTCACTTCACTTCTTTCCTCGTAGAGAGCATCTTCAAAGGAAAAATTTCGACGGGAATCATTTCGCTCGTAAATCCGAGCTAGGCTGTATCTGATGATCTCTTTCGACAGAAACCCAGCCTTGTCGACATGTTGTCTGATATCTGGCCCGTTCAGCTCATACAGAGTGGCATCACTAATATTTGTGTATTCTAACGTTTTAGGTCTTTTGCTTATCGTCTCAGCGAACCAAATCGGCTCACCAGTTCCAATTTTATGAGTTGCTGTTAATCCGGTATCGAGAAACCCCTTCTCTTGCAAAAGTAACTCACCTTCTTTGATAACGTACGCAACGTCTTGATTGGTTGAGTCAGCTACCTCGGAAAAGTCTCGCTCTATTAAATTTTTCGATGTCGTGAGTTCCTTAAACAAGGTTTGTGTACAGATCATCTTCTTAAGTTTCTCGATTCAACGAAGAAAGGCGTAGGCACACTCTTTCAGTATAGTCCCTATATCTTTGTGTAATAATGCAATCATTGGTTGCTTTTGTAAATGATAACCTGTGTTGGGCTGGGCTGGGAATTAAGCTTCAAATTTATAATAGGCCAAAGATGTAAATTTCCATTTACTTTAGTCCGTAGTGATGCTTCAGATCAGTTGGTGGTTGATGAGCCCCTTCTGCTCAGAAAATTTGGTCTTTTTTTCAGGTCCTCTTGATTAGTCAGATCCCGTCCGAAAAGCTCCTTAACAAATACGATCATTGAAAATCGCACTAGGCGAATCCAAGAGTCATTCATAATTTCATGAGTGGTCTCTATTCCGATGGCCTCCTGTTTTAGAGGAATATGCTAAAGGAGGTTAGCAAACCCCTGAGGAAGGATTTTCTTGGGGTTTTGTTCCTAGTCTTACGGCGTCGATTAGCTAATAAGGGTCAAGACGCGATTATTCTTGGTCGTAGCGAGTGGGTATCTTAGGTATTGTGATTTTTATTAAGCTTGGGTCTGCTTGGGGAATATGGCTGGTCAGCATGCGTGAATGGTTATGAGTGTATTAAGTTCTCAAGGCTTAATCACATGGATATCTGAAGACACTGTTGAGATATGCCTTGGCCCTCCAGTAGCTGATCAGACTTTTGCGGAGGTTAAAAAGTTTACTCATTGGGTCCGGTCAGACAATCCAAACTGGTTGATTGATTACTGTTACGGGTTTGGCGTTTTGAGTCTGATAATTCGGCCCGAACTGATCTCGATAGAACAAATATCTGGCATCCTTGCTAATGTTTTTGCCGAGTCTACGTGCACTGCTCATGACGAAAGTGATTTATCTATTGAAATTCCGGTCTGCTACGACTCGTCTTTTGGGTTGGATCTGCAGTCGGTGAGTGACTTAATCGATCTGGCTGTGGAAGACCTTATCGATGCACATTGCTCTCAGGATTATCGGGTACTAGCGACAGGTTTTATCCCAGGGTTTGCTTATCTTGGAGAGACAGACCAGAGGATTCATTTGCCGCGACGTGATGTCCCGCGGACGCGAGTCCCAGCTGGATCGGTCGCGATCGCTGAAAATCAGACTGTCGTTTATCCGAGGGAAACTCCTGGCGGTTGGCACATTATCGGGCGGATGCCTGGTTCCATAGTATCGCTGAGCGAGCAATCGATTGATGCCAAGTTGTCTATTGGAATGTCCGTTCGGTTTAAATCTATTTCTATCGATGAGTTTAGCCAGATTGAGGAGATTAATGCTCGATATTAAACTGGCGAATCAGATGCATACGATTCAGGACCTTGGGCGTTTTGGTTTCGCGAGCCAAGGTGTTGCCCATGCTGGTCCGATGGATAGTATCGCTGCGTGTTGGGCGAACCAACTGCTCCGGAATCCAGTCACTTGTCCGATGATCGAGATTGGTTTTGGTGGGTTTGTCGCTGAATTTGTTGAAGACGTAAATTTCGCAATCACAGGCGCGTGGGGTGAAATCTCACTTGACGGCGATGCGTTGGCGGGCCCCGGCGCTTACCCGGCCCCGGCGGGGTCTGAGCTCCGCATTGGTCAATTAGACAGCGGATTGTTTACCTATCTGGCGGTTGATGCTGGATTTGAGGTTCACCCCATTTTAGGGAGTGTTGCGACTTGTCAGCGCGACCTGCTGGGAGGATTGCATCAGACAGGAGCATCATTATCGAGAGGTGATACATTAATTTACCAAAAAACAAAGTTGATGGCTGCCCAACTGATGCCAAGACGGTATCTCGAGTCTTATTCGAACCCTTTAGTTTGTGAGATAATCTTCCGGGTAACAGATAATTTTGAGTCCGCTACATTTGATCAGTTTCTGCATCAAAGTTACAAAGTATCGCAGGAACAAAGTCGCATGGGGTACAGGCTTCATGGGCAATCGATTATCAACGCCAGCAGTCCGCGTTATTCTGTTCCGATACCACTCGGTGGGGTGCAAATAACTCCTTCGGGACAGCCGATTGTGTTGATGCGCGACCATCAGTCTCTGGGGGGTTATCCTTTACTTGGTACAGTAACACGGAAGTCGCTGGGGCAACTTGCTCAACGCAGGTCCGGGCAGCAAGTGTCCTTTCGGACAGTTTCTCTAGATGAAGCGAGAGTTGATTTTGTTAGGTGTCAGAAATTTTTTGGTGACTTTCGGTAGTGTCATTAACTGCGAGAACGAAAATGAAGTTGAATGCTGATGTTGGTGAGGGTTTCGGTGTCTGGTCGATGGGCGATGATGCAACCTTAATGCCGCATATTGACATGGCAAATGTGGCGTGCGGTGGTCATGCGTCCGATCCCTTGACCATGCGACAAACCGTGCGCCTAGCGAAACAATATGGTGTTTCGGTCGGTGCACACCCGAGTTATCCTGACATCGCGGGTTTTGGTCGTCGTCCCTTGCCGTTGGCTCATTCTGAGGCGGCGTTGCACATGCTCGCGCAAATCGGAGCTTTGGCAACCATCGCCTCCGCCGAAGGAGTCACGATAGATTACGTCAAACCTCATGGTGCACTATACAACCGCATGATGGATGATCTGGAGTTGATGGCGGAATTGATGAAGGCGGTAGCTCGCTCGCAGTTTAATGTACCGTTGATGATTCTTGGTACGTCGGAGCATCAGACGCACTTGAAGCTTGCTGACCGATTAGGTGTGTCGCTCTTGTTTGAAGCATTTGCTGATCGCCGTTACACCCCTGACGGGCGATTGCAATCCCGCGAAATTGAGGCCTCGGTGTATCACGATTCTCAGCAAATTATACACCAGGCGGAACAGATTATTAGCCAACAGCAAATCGTCTCGAGTGATGGGTCGAGACTCAAGATTCCTGTGGATGCTCTGTGTGTGCATGGTGACAATCAAGAATCGATTGAAATCATAAAGACCTTGAGAGCATTGTTCTGATTTTTACCGTCTCCGCTCTTTAAAAGTTTGCGGGTCAGTACCACCTTGCTATGGAAAGAGGAAATGAGTGTGGGGCCGATGTTTGATTTTCTAAAAAGTGATCCTAGGAAAAAGTTAGATAAGGAATACAGAACATTACTCGAGCAGGCTATGCAGTCGCAACGCAACGGTGATATCCGGAAGTACTCTGAATTGACTGAGCTTGCGGAGGCTAAACTTAAAGAACTGCAAGCGCTCGGATAGTCTGGCTCCTATTTCGAATCGCTTCCGAAGGTTTTTGATCAACCGCCTTGAAGTCATTTTACTCAGGTTACGGAGACTGGTAAGCCACTACCTCACGTTTAATTGTGCGATCCCTCGAGTGCAAAATGCTGGGAGTTTTGTCGCCTCGCACTCCCAGCAAATCAGTAAATTCACAGAGTTTTTTGATTGATTAGGTTTGCGACTTCTCCGACCGTCATCCCTTTGAATTCTCCCCGTCCGGCAAGTCTTTCTGCGACCTGATAGTTTGCTTGGAGCTGTCGTGATGTCACGATTCCCCAATACAAAGAGGAAAGTGCACCCACGACTGATTTACGCAGTGTGTCACACCATCCACAGGAAATTTGAAAAGCGAAGCTTGTGGCTTGCGATACCGACATATTTTTTCTCCTTGTGAGAGATAGTTACTAAAAATATAATACTAAAGTATAAATATAGTGCAATGCAATAATTATTTCGGGATTCTTCAAAGAAAAGGCAGCCCACTCGGACTAGCCGTTTGAGACCTTGATCCATCTGCCCCTTCACCTGAAATAGACAATTCCCTAGGCGAATAGTACTTCGGTGACTTTGAGGCGGGAGGGTTATTGAATTGATGGGTAGCCGAGAAGTGGTTGCTTCCGAGTGTGCATTTGGAGGTTATCCAGTCAACGCGGAAGGGCGGGCCGATAGAGCCTATCCGGGTTACGCCCGCACTTATCGTGCATCTCGACGAAGTGAACCGTCGACGATTTTTTCAACGCCGGAACCGGTCGGTCAAGGCACAGTAGCAAGCAGGTGTTGATATCTTCTGGTTCAGTACCCGAGAGTAAAAAGCAGGATCATGCCGAGTGCATTGATACCGAAAAAACCCACCGAGAGTCCGTGCAGAAGTGCGAACTTTTTTTTCATTTGTGGGTTCGGGTCGCTGATTAATTGATCTGACACGTCGTTGACCTTGGGCATGATGACCCTCAAATTCAGATACGCCAATACCGTGACTAGAAGCCCAACAATGATTCCGTAATGATACGTCGTACCGTTCACCGATAGGACAACACTGAGACCAATGATTGCTAGTCCAACACTAATCTCGTATCTAAACAGTCTCGGAAAGTAGGCTCTCAGAAATGAACTGGCCTGAGGCCCGTCGAGCACTGCGAAAACCGTCGGTGAGACCGTCAGAGTGAACATTGTGATTGCGCCGATCCAACCAAAAATAAGCGCATGCAGTGTTGTAAGCATTACAGATTCTCCAGCGATTCTTTTAATAGATGACAGACGGCTTTAGTTGATTGCGGATTCTGTCCCGTGATCAGCCGACCATCCCGCGTCGCGTGTGGCGTGAAGTTCGCGCTACACTCGAAACGCGCTCCCAACTCACACAGACGAGACTCCAGTAGGAATGGCTCAACACCAATCAGTTCGATCTGCTCGGTCTCGTGGTTGGTAAAGCTGTTAACACGTTTGCCTTTTACTAAAGGGGCACCGTCGATCTCTTTGGCTTGTAGAAGTCCGGATGGCCCGTGACAGACAGCGCCAATAATGGACCCTGCTGTCCAGGCATCGGTAATAACGCGACCTACGGTTTCGCTATCGAAGTCCCACATCGCACCGTGCCCTCCGGGCAGGAACACGCAATTAAACTCAGAACCTTCAATATCGGAGGCCCTAACGGTGTCATCGAGCTGCCTCATAGCTTTCGGGTCGTCCATAAACCTAGCGACGTTCGGTGGGCGCTTTTGACGTTCCACAACAGTTTTTGGGTCAGGCGATCCTGGTCCACCTGCGATTGACGCGATAGTGATCTCCCAACCTAGATCCCGCATAGTCCAGTAAGGCGCTGCCATTTCATCGTAATAGAACCCGGTGTGTCTGCCCGTGTCGCCGAGTTGGGTGTGTGATGTTAAAAGAAGTAGAGCATGCTTCGGCATATTGGTTCTCATAACTAAACAACTCATTTAGTGGTACTGGATGACAAGGTTTTCAATTGTGGAAAATTGGCTCGACATTTGCTCAATTAATTTTGGTGTCAGTTTTTTGGAGGTTCAATCGATGGAGATGATCATCGGGACTCTTGGTTTTGGGATAATGTTTTTATTTACCGGTTTAGTCGACATATTGATTGATAGGTTTCAGTATAAAATTGAAATCAGTAAGTTTTAGAGGGCACGCAAGTTAGCTCGCTGTGGGGATTCGGTTAAAGGTAGACTAACGCAAGTAGACTGGTGAGTAGTTATACTTGGAAACCTACCTAACATTGTTTGTGTCGTCTTTCTTAGCGGCGACCCTCTTCCCAGCGCAGTCTGAAGCAGTATTGGTGGCTTCGATCTTGTATAAGCCATCATCTGTTTTTCAATTGGTAATTACAGCGTCTGTCGGGAATGTGCTTGGAGCCTGTGTGAATTGGGGGCTTGGTAGATTCTGTAGCCGCCCTGTTGAGCGACGTATCTATGGTCGTTCGCGGAAGATGGATCGAATTTTCATCTGGTATAAGCGTTACGGATGGACTACGTTACTCGGCAGCTGGTTGCCTTTTATCGGAGACCCGTTGACCCTATGCGCTGGCATAATGAGGGAACCGTTGTGGCGATTCATTCTTGTGGTAACAATAGCCAAATCAGCACGCTACCTTGCACTGGCGCTCGCGGTTACAAGTTTTTAATCTAATTGACGACCGTAGCACCCAACAATCTTGATATTTCTTGCCCGTATCTTGCTGTGTCCTCACCAAGCGAGGCGATCGATTGGTCACTCATTCGTGCAACTGGTCCTGAGATCGAAATCCCAGCCACAACTTGGTTCGCAGAGTTAAAAATTGGGGCACCGATACAGCGCATGCCCAGAAAGCGCTCTTCTCGGTCGAGAGCGTAACCCACAGCACGGATTTGATTGAACTCGTCAAGCAGTTCTTTCTCTTGTACCAAGGTGTTATGGGTAAATTGTTCGAACGGTGCCTTCTCAAACAGATCTTTCTGATCGGTGATCGCAATGTATGCCGCGATCGCTTTGCCGATACCTGACGCGTGCCACGATCCTCTAGATCCCGGTCGGAAAAAAGCTCGAATCGCGTGATGGGTCTCATGCTGCGCGAGGAAGATCACCTCAGCCTGGTCCATGATTCCTAGGTTCGCAGTCTCACCTGTACGGATTGAAAGTTCCTTCAGGACCGGCCTAGCAACGCTTAGCAGCTTGGCGGCTCGCGGGAACGCGCTACCAACCCGAAAAGCCTCGATACCGATCGACCAAGTTGCGTCCGATTTTGATTGCCTCACGAATCCATGGGATTCAAGGGTCAACAAAAGTCGGTGCAGGGTCGCCATCGGCATACTCAAATCCACTGACAAGTCATTTAAAGACACGCCGTCGGACTCTGCGATTTTTCTGAGAGCGGCAAGCCCCTTATCAAGCGCCTTCGATGGTGTGTTTTCAATCGTCACACTGCGGGGCCTGCCCCTAGGCTTTTTAATATCATGTTCTGACATGGTCAGTCTCTCAATGTTGATTGAGCGCGGCGAAAATTAGCAAAAACAATGATCAAAATTTTTCATTTTTTTTTAAATTAAAAAAATGGAAAATTTAAAATATTGTTTTTATTAGTTTTTTATTTGTTCATTATTTAAATTTTTATTTTCTGGATAAATATACGGAGGTTCGCAATAGTCGTAAAGTTCATTTCTCCAAAAACAGAAGGAAAATTCGGATGAGTCATCTTAACCCTGTTTTTATCCCAGGCCCGACCAATCTTCCTGAGTCTGTACGACGGGTGATTGACCAACCTACGATCGACCATCGTTCCCCCGCGTTTGCATCTTTGCTACCTCAATTGTTCGGCGACTTAAAGAAGATTTTCGCAACTGAGTCAGCGAAAGTTTTTGTTTTCCCGGGGACAGGAACGGGCGGCTGGGAGTGCACGATCGCGAACACGCTCTCAAGAGGGGATCGAGTACTAGCATGCCGGCACGGTGTTTTCTCCGATAAGTGGATCCGCCTGTGTCAGAGTTTCGGGCTTATCGTCGACATCATAGACTGTGATTGGAGCGGCCCGGCAGATCCAAATCAAATTGAACGTGTATTGCGTGCAGATTCGGGGAGGCAGATAAAGGCGGTTTTGGCCACACATAACGAGACTGCGACAGGTGTGCGAACTGATCTGGCCGCTATCAGAGACGCTATCGATGCGTCTGGTAGCGAGGCATTATTCTTCGTTGACGGGGTAAGTTCTATCGCCTCCATGGATTTTCGAATGGATGAGTGGGGAATCGACGGGGCCGTGACCGGGTCACAGAAAGGACTCATGCTACCGGCTGGACTCGCAATAGTTGCACTCAGCGAGAAAGCGATCAAAGCTAGTCAGTCGGCGGGGTTGCCTAGGTTCTTCTTCGATTGCGCTCAGATGGACCAAATGACAGCTTCAGGCGGGTTTCCCTATACACCACCCATGCAGCTTATTGCTGGCTTGCAGCACTCGCTAGATCTTCTATTTACCGAAGGTCTTGATCAGGTTTTCAGCCGGCACTTCAAAATGGCTGAAGGTATCAGGCAGGCGGTTGCGGCATGGGGGTATGAACTCTGTTGCCGTGACCTACAATTTGCTTCGGATACCGTTACCACCATCATGGTACCGGATGGCTTTAACGCCGATCGCCTCGTCGAACACGCTTACAGCCGGTACGGGATGTCATTTGGAGTCGGGCTTGGGCAATTGGCGGGTCAAGCATTTCGGATTGGGCATTTAGGGATGTTAACGGAGGCACAAGCCTTGAGTGGACTGGCGGTCATCGAGATGGCGATGAAGGATCTCGGGCTTCCCCTCGAAAGCGGAAGCGGCGTCGCCGCGGCTCAAGACTGGTATCGCTCGTCGTTTCGTTTGGATTCAGAGACTTCGACTGCGATCGAGGAACCAGCATGCGAGGACGTAGCGTGATGAATGCACCAATTGAAGAAATCTAGAGCCCGTGAAGTGCGTCGGTATGGAGAAGGTAGTGATAGCGCCTGACCTGACCATTGAACATGTGCACCAGGCAAGGGAGCGAATTGGTCCCTATATCCACAATACCCCGATATTGACGTCAACATACCTGAACGAGCAGATCGGTGCCGAGCTGTTCTTTAAGTGCGAGAATTTTCAGAAAGCGGGCGCTTTTAAGGTGCGAGGTGCCTGCAACTCTGTTTTCGGATTAACAGATGAGGATGCAGTTTATGGGGTGGCAACGCACTCATCTGGGAATCACGCATTGAGCCTATCGTATGCAGCTGGTCGTCGAGGGATTCCCTGCCACGTTGTTATGCCCAAGACCGCACCACAAGCCAAAAAGGACGCGGTCCTTGGTTACGGTGGGTTGATTACCGAGTGTGAGCCATCAACCAGCAGTCGTGAAGCGGTTTTTGCGGAGGTCCAGGAGAAGACTGGTGCCGAGTTCGTGCATCCCTACAATGATCCTCGAGTGATTGCGGGCCAGGCGACCTGCTCCGCTGAGATGCTCGAATCGGTCGAGGGTTTAGACACAATCGTCGCGCCGATCGGGGGTGGGGGAATGATTTCTGGGACCTGCTTGACGGTTAGCAATCTGGCGCCACATATCGAGGTATTTGCGGCCGAGCCCCTGCAGGCCGATGACGCGGCACGTTCGTTTCGGTCCGGTCGGATTATTGCCGACGATGCTCCTGTAACCGTCGCTGATGGTCTTAAGGTGCCCTTGAAGGAGAACACCTGGCACTTTGTGTCGCACTACGTTGCCGACGTACTGACAGCGACCGAGGAAGAAATTATCGACGCTATGAGACTAACCTGGCAGCGCTTGAAGATCGTTATAGAACCAAGCTGTGCCGTGCCTTTGGCTATTATTTTAAAGAATCAGGATGTATTTCGTGGTCGACGGATTGGAGTCGTTGTAACTGGTGGAAATGTCGATCTAGATCGACTCCCTTGGATGAAGTGAGAAAATTATGAACAGTGCATTGAATTGGAATGATTTAGAGGTCGGATACGATATTCCGGCGCGGATTGGGATGCGCGAGAGCGAGGTGCAAACACCGTGTCTTGTATTGGACCTTGATGCGTTGGAGCGGAACATCATGAAGATGGGTGAGTTCGCGAAGGGTCACGGCATGCGTCACAGGGTTCACGGTAAGATGCATAAGTCTGTGGATGTGGCCCTTTTGCAAGAGCATCTGGGCGGTGCCTGCGGCGTGTGTTGTCAGAAAGTTAGCGAAGCTGAAGTCTTCGCCCGTGGTGGCATTAAGGACGTGCTGGTATCTAACCAAGTGCGGGATCCGGCGAAGCTTGCGCGCTTGGCGCGTATACCAATGCTGGGCGCTAGGACAATTGTTTGTGTTGATGATCCTACGAACGTTGCCGAGCTCTCTGCGGCCGCTACAGAGGCAGGTACGCAAATCGAATGTCTGGTAGAGATTGACTGTGGAGCGGGTCGCTGTGGAGTGACGACAACACGAGAGGTGGTTGATATTGCTTCAGCGATTGACAAGGCGGATGGACTCAAATTCGCGGGTATCCAGGCATATCAGGGGGCAATGCAACATCTCGACCTTTACACCGAGCGGCAGGAAAAAGTACAGGTCTCTATCGGTATGGTTAAAGAGGCGGTTGGGGCACTTTTAGACAGCGGCTTGGAGTGTGACATTGTTGGTGGCGGCGGAACCGGGTCCTACTACTTCGAAGGAGCATCTGGTGTCTATAACGAGCTTCAGTG
>Ga0163109_10001991_pt1 | contig 16064 bp, 14 predicted proteins | sample CRUFie1St13metaG_FD_108704 | JGI IMG/M metagenome (GOLD analysis project Ga0163109, IMG submission 108704) | Marine microbial communities from the Costa Rica Dome - CRUD Field 142mm St13 metaG | ecosystem: Environmental > Aquatic > Marine > Oceanic > Photic zone | place: Costa Rica: the Eastern... | reverse complement strand
TAAAAATTTATTCATTATTGATAGTAGTATATTTCCATCATCCTCAGGAGTAAATATAGCATCAACCATTCAGGCAGTCTCATTAATGATTACTGACGAAATAAAAAAGCATGTAAATTTATGGAAAAAATAAAAAAGTATTTAGATAGTTTAATCCCAAATTTTGAAATTATGCCGAAATTTAGTAAGGCTGTTAATCTTAAAAAATTTATAAAAAAAAATATTAGAAAAAACAAATATAACTTTGAAGTTTCTAAAGACTTGGAAAAAAAAATAATTGAGGAATATTTTACATCAAGTTTAGTTCAAAAAAGATTAAAAATTAGAAGTTCAAAATTAATCAAAATAAGAGAAGCAAATCTTCTATCTTTATTATATAAGCAGAATAAGAAAAAAATTTATATCAAATAAATTATGTCTAAACAAAAAATAGCTTTACTAACAGGCGCTAGTGGTGGAATTGGAGAGGCTATTTTGAATCTTTTTTTAAAAAATAAAATAAAAGTTATTTGTTTAATAAATAAAAATTTAAATTTTAAAAAAAAATATCGAAATAAAAATGTAGAATTTATAGAGTCTGATATACGGGATTTTTCTAGATTAAAAGAAAAATTACAAAAAGTTTTAATAAAAAAAAATAAACTTGATATATTAATTAATAATGCAGGAATTGCGTCAGGCTCTATCATTGAAATGACATCTGAAAGATCTTTAAAAGAAAGCTTTGATGTTAATTTTTTTTCTCAAATTAAAATCACTCAATATTTATTAAGATATTTAAAAAGATCGAAAACTGCCTCTATTATAAATATGGGATCTGTAACTAATTTTATTCCAGAGAGAGGCACGTTGGCATATGGTACAAGTAAGGCTGCATTTATGCATGCAACAAAAATAATGGCTAATGAATTTTCATCATACAAAATTAGAGTAAACGGTATTTGTCCAAACGTAACAAAAACAAACATGATGAAAAAAATGGAAACTAACGCAAAAAATTCCTTAATATCAAAATCATATATTAAAAGACCATTATTGCCTTCGGAAGTAGCTAAAGCAGTTTTATTTCTATGCTCAGAGAACTCACATTATATTAACGGACAAATTCTAAGATTAGATGGGGGTATGAGCAATTGAAAAGACTTAGCAAAACCAAAATATTAGCAGATAATGTTAGAAAACTTATACTTGAGGCAAGCTTTAATTGTGGGGCAGCATCTCATATAGGTGGTGCACTTTCAATTACTGACATAGTTGCCTCAATCTACGATAACTTTCATTTTAATATTTTAAAACCAAAAAACAGATTTATATTAAGTAAGGGGCACGGATTTTTAGCATTATTATCCATTTTACATTTAAAAGGTTTCATAAAAAAAAAGAAAAAAGTTTTATCATTCCAAAAAAATGGCAGTGAATTTATTGCACATCCAATAATGAATAGATCTATTGGAATTGAAACCTCTAATGGGAGTCTTGGTCAAGGTTTATCATTTGGAGTTGGATTAGCTATTTCTTAAAAAAAAAAAAATAAAAAGGAAAAAATATTTGTTCTAGTTGGTGATGGAGAATGTTATGAAGGCTCAATTTGGGAGGCAGCAATAACTGCTACGGAAAATAATTTAGATAATTTGGTAGTAATAGTAGATTGTAATGGTCATCAAAATGATGGTGCTATCAACTCAAAAATGAATTATTTAAATATGAAAAAAAAATGGAGAGGTTTCGGTTGGAATGCTATTTCTTGCGATGGTCATAATTTTAAACAGATTTATAAATCTTTAAACACTAAGTCAAAAAATAAACCTTCTGTAATAATTGCAAAAACAATAAAGGGAAAAGGAGTAAAATTTATGGAGGGAAATAATGATTGGCATCATGGAAGATTGACTAAAGAACTTTATCAAAAAGCAATGCAAAATATTGATTAAATAATGAATTTCTTACAAACAGAAATCAGACAATGGGCCCGTTTAGGGCCTAGAGCAATGTTTGGTAAATTTATCACAGATTTAGCAAAAAAAAATAAAAAGATAATAGTTTTGAGTGCTGATCTAGGAAGATCTTCTGGTCTCGCTAGATTTCAAATAGAATTTCCTAATCAATACATATCTGTTGGAATAAGTGAACAAAATTTAATCGGTGTAGCCTCGGGATTAGCAAGTGAAGGCTTTAAAGTTTTTGTCACCTCATTTGCACCTTTTTTATCTATGAGGGCTAGCGAACAAATTCGTATGAATTTGGGTTATATGAAGCATAATGTAAATCTTGTTGCTCTAGGTAGCGGATTATCAATGGGTTTTCTAGGAAATAGCCATTTTGGTTTAGAGGATTTAGCTATTATGAGAGCGATACCTAATTTAAATATTTTATGCCCTGCAGATTGTACTGAATTAAAAAAAATTTTAGAGGACTGTTCAAATAATGATAGAGGACCAAGTTACATTAGGTTAACTGGCGTACCAGGCTCAAAAAATCTTTACGATAAAAATTATAAGTATAAACATGGTAAAAATGTTACAATTTTGGATGGTCAGGATTTACTAATTTTATCTTATGGATCTATTTTAGGTGAAATTAAAAAATCCGTTGTTGATTTAAAGTCAAAGGTAAGCATTAAACTTATAAACATAAATACAATTAAACCTTTTGATAAAAATATTTTATATGACTTAAAAAAATTTAGAAATATATTATGCGTTGAAGAGCACAGCTCTATTGGAGGCATAAAATCATTACTATCAGAATTAATTGTCAAACATAATATTGATACAAATATACAATTTATTACCTTACCAGATAAATTTGGACCTACGGGCGATTATAATTTTCTTCTTAAGCATTATGGGTTTGATCACAATAGTATCACTAAAAAAATATTAATGATTATGAATAAAACCTTATAGATGTTTGAAAAATTTAGATTATTCAAAAAAAAAATAGCTTTAATAACTGATTCAAAAAAAAAATATACTTATGAAAATTTACTAACTGAAATAGATAGATTAAATCAAAAAATTAAAAAAAGAAGTTTAATCCTTATTATCTGCAATAATTCTGTTAGTTCGATTTTATCTTATATTTTTGCAATAATATATAACCATGTTGGTATCATGGTCGACTCAAAGACAAGTAATAAGTCAATGTTAAAGATTATCAAAAATTTTCAACCAAATTACATTTTTTTTTCAAAAAAATATCCAAAAGGTCTGAATAAAAGTTATAAAAAAATACTTATTTTTCATGGTAGTTATATTTTAAAAAAAAAAGATGACATTAAGATTGAATTAAATAAAGACTTAACAATTTTACTTTCTACATCTGGATCTATGGGCTCTAGCAAGTTTGTAAAACTTTCAAAAATGAATCTTGCACAAAACACTAAGTCAATAATTAAGTATTTAAAAATTAATAATAAAGATAAGTCCATTACCTCTTTACCATTGAACTATAGTTACATGTTATCAGTAATTAATACACACTTAACAGTTGGTGGAACAATCGCAGTTACAGATCTTTCAATTTTACAAAAAAAATTTTGGGTATTTTTTTCAAAATCAAAATGTACATCATTTAATGGAGTACCATATAATTATGAAATTCTATCAAAAATTGGTTTTAAAAATCTAATAAATGGATCTTTAAAGATTTTAACTCAAGCAGGAGGAAAACTGGAAAAAAAGATTAATTTAAAGATTATTGACTTTTGTAGAAAAAATAAATTAAGGTTTTACGCAATGTATGGACAAACCGAAGCCTCACCAAGAATTTCATATTTAAATCCAAAATATTCCAAAATGAAGATTGGTAGTATTGGTAAAGCTATACCAGGCTGTAAAATTTTTCTTGAGGATGAATCAAAAAATAAAATTAATAAACCATTTATAGAAGGTGAGTTAATTTGCAAGGGCAAGAATGTTTTTATGGGTTATTCAGAGAGTTACAAAGATCTTTATAAAGAAAGTCAAACAAAGGATATTTTAAGGACAGGGGACCTTTCATATTTTGATAATGAAAATTTTTATTTTTTAACATCCAGAAAAAATAGAGTTGTAAAAATATTTGGTAACAGAATTGATATTGAACAGTTGGAAAATTTATTGAATAAACAAAAATTTGATGTTTATTGTGTTGAATTAAAAAACAAGATTATTATTCTCTCAGAAAAATTTTATGAAAGAGAAAAACTTATAAGATATGCCTCAAATGAGACTAACTTGAACATTATTGCCTTTGACTATTTAGAGATAAATAAATTTCCTAAAACACAAAATGGCAAAATTGACTATTCAAAATTGAAAAAAATTGCAAATGATAGATTATAAAACATTATTTCACTCTGAACCTTTTGATAAAAAAATTAAGAAAAATGAAAAATGGTTTTTAAACAACCAAAAAAAATTATCTATTTACCATTCAGAAAATTCAATATTTTATAATAAATTAAGCAAAAGTCTTTTCAAACCATTAAAAAAAATCAAAAAAATATACGAATTACCCTACATACACGTAAGCGCTTTTAAAAATTTTGAGATAAAAACAAACAAAATCAAAAAAAATATAAAGGTATTTAGTTCTTCAGGCACATCACAAAAAAATAAATCTAGAATTTTTCTAGATCCAAAAACATCAATTTTACAAATAAAGGCATTAGAAAAAATATTTCAAGATGTCATAGACAAAAAAACAAGCATTTTTTTTCTCGAAAAAAAAAATTTTTTTTCATCTAAAGAAAATTTTTCAGCAAAAGGTGCAGCAATAAAAGGTTTTAGTCAATTAGCAAAAAAATCTTATTTTCTTAAAGATAGTAACAATAAATTAAATATTTCAAAATTAAAAAAATACATAGAAAAATCTCCCAAAAAAAAGTTTGTTATATTTGGTTTTACAAGTCAGATTTGGTTTGATTTAATTTCAACTTTGAAAAAAAAAAAAATATATTTCCAAAAAAATTGTGGAGTATTAATTCATGGAGGAGGTTGGAAAAAATTAGAAAAATTAAAAGTAAAAAACACTGAATTTAAAAAAAATGCAAAAAAATTCTTAGGTGTAAAAAAAGTTTTTAATTACTATGGAATGATTGAACAGACTGGCTCAGTTTTTTTAGAATGTGAACGTGGCTTCTTTCACTGTTCTATTTTTTCCGATATTCTCATAAGAAATGCTAATCTAAATCCTTGTGAATTAAATGAGGTCGGATTGATACAATCTTTATCATTGCTACCAACAAGTTACCCAGGACATAATATTTTAACTGAAGATATGGGTAAAATTATAGGAAATAATGATTGTAAATGTGGTAAAGGTGGAAAGTATTTCTCCATAATCGGGAGAGTTCCTAATACTGAATTAAGAGGATGTAGTGATGCAACTTAAATTAAATAAAATGAAAATTGTATTAGGTAATTGTAATTTAAAAAAACCAAAGTTAGGAAATATTTTTGATAACAATATAATAGACATGTTTAGGGAGTTGTCGAAACATATACTAAACAGTAAAGAATGTAAAAAATTTCCAGATTTAATATTTTTTGGTTTTTGGTGCAGAAAATCAAATTTAGAAAATCTTAAAAAAAAATATATTAATCAAAATAATAGATTAGGCAGAGGTTTATTATTTCATGTAACTCCAAGCAATGTTCCAACTAATTTTATATACTCAATGGTTTTTGGACTTTTGTCAGGTAATAGTAACGTAATAAGGCTACCAAGCAAGAATTATATTCAAATCCAAATTTTATGTAAAATTTTGAAAAAGGTATTTTTAAAAAAAAAATATAAAAAAATATCTGAAAGAGTTTTACTTATTAAATACGAAAAATCAGACAATATTTCAGCTGAATTGTCTAAAATAGCTGACGGAAGAGTTTTGTGGGGAAGCGATGAAACTGTGATAAATTTTAAGACATTTTTTACAAAACCTCGTAGTGTAGATGTGATATTTCCAAACAGATATTCAATTTCTATTATAAATTCTGATCAGCTTTCAAACTTATCACAACTTGAGATTTATAATTTAGCTTTAAAGTTTTATAATGATGCATATACCATGGATCAATTTGGATGCTCATCTCCTAACACAGTTTTTTGGTTAGGAAAAAATAATAAGAAAATCAAAATTTTTTGGGAGCAATTAAAAAAAATTGTTAATTCAAAATATAGTTTTAATCTATCAGAGGCAAATAAGAAAATGTCTAAATTAATGGAATTCACGTTCAATGAAAAAAATACAATAAAATTGAAAATTGATAACTTTAATCTTGTAAGATTGAATCATGAAAAAATTAATTTACCTAAATATAAAAATATAGGATTTGGAACATTTGTGGAGATTAAATTAAAGAATATTGACTCTATTAAAAAATATTGTTCCAAAGAGTTACAAACTATAACTCAATTTGGTTTATCATCCGATTTAATAAAAAAAATGATATTAAAAAATAATATTAAAGGTATTGATAGAATAGTTCCATTGGGCAGAGCTTTTGATTTAGGTTTAGAGTGGGATGGAATTGACGTGATTTATTCATTATCAAGAACAATAAGTTTTTAGTCATGAAATCAAATTATCGACCAGAAATTGATGGATTGAGAGCGATAGCAGTTATTGCTGTTATTTTTTATCATGCCCAGATTACAGTTTTTGGTCATCAAATTTTTAAAGGTGGTTTCATTGGTGTAGATATTTTCTTTGTCATTTCAGGTTATTTAATCACTTCAATTATTTTAAAAGAATTAATCCACACAGGTTCATTTTCATTCAGTCATTTTTATGAAAGACGTATAAGAAGAATATTACCTGCATTATTATTTGTAATGTTGGTGACACTCCCGTTTGCATGGATATATTTGATGCCAAAGAGTTTTGTTGATTTTTCAAAATCTGTTCTTTATTCACTTGGCTTTAGCTCTAATTTTTATTTCTGGTCCTCAGGTGAAAAATATGGTGCTGAAAGTGAGTTTCTCAAACCATTTCTTCATACATGGTCTTTATCAATTGAGGAGCAGTTTTATATTTTATTTCCGATTATTCTTTTGATTATATTTAAGTATTTTAAGAATTATTTAGTACATACATTAATTTTAGGATTTATTATAAATTTAGGTTTTGCAGACTGGGGAAGTAGAAATCATCCATCATTCAATTTTTATATTTTGTCATCACGTTGTTGGGAATTATTAGCAGGTTCAATATTAGCATATCTTGAAATAAAAAAAGTTCAAAATAGTAGATTTGAAAAATTAAACTTAATTCTGCCTAGTGTTGGATTGATCCTAATTTTTTATTCAATTTTGTTCTTTCATGACAGAATGTTTCATCCATCAATTTTTACACTAATACCAATTACGGGCGTGAGTCTTATAATCTGGTTTTCTAGTAAAGATGACGTTATAAAAAAAATTCTTTCATCAAAATTATTTGTGGGAATTGGATTAATATCTTATTCATTATATTTATGGCATTATCCGATATTTGCCTTAGATAGAATCATTGATTTAACATCAAACAGTTTATCAAAAACAATATTGTTGTGGACATCAATTTTAGTAGTATCTTTAATTTCTTATTATTTTATTGAACGACCAGCAAGAAATAAGAATAATAGTTTTAAGATAATTTTAAACTTAATTATAGTTTCAATTTGTATATTAGTGATTTCTAATTCCATTGTAATTTTTAATGATGGATATAAAAATAGATTTTATTCTTCAAAAACTTATGACTTAAGTAAATTTGATTATGAAAAAGAACATATCAACTTTGAAAAAAATTATAATTATAACAATTTTGATAAAAGGAAAAATGTTTTAATAGTTGGGAATTCACATGCTGAGGATATCTTAGAAATTTTATCAAAAACAAATCTTTCTAGTAAAATCTATTTTAATTTGACCTCACCTAAAGTTAGAAAAAATGATTATCAATTTCAACTATCTTACTTATATAAATTTTTAATAGAAAAAAATGCAGTTATTGATGGTTATAGTGGAAATTTTTATAATCACCTTAAAAAACAATATGATAGTTCAGAACTAATTATTTTATCAACTAAATATAGTGTTAAAGATTTAATGGTTTTAGATGATTTAATTAAGATTTTAAAAAAGGATAATAAAGAAATTATCATTTTTGATAATGCTTTAGAACAAATTGTTAAAACCTCTAATAGATTTAATAGATTAGATTATTACATAAGCTTACACAATAAATTTCCTGAAAAAAATATCTTAGAAAGAATAGAAAAGGAAATGTTTAATGATTTAAAAAGAAAAAGAGATATTAATTTAAAAGTTAAAAATATTGCAAATAGAAATAAAATATCTCTCATTCAAAGGGATAAAATATTTTGCAATATTGATGAGAAAAGATGTCCATCAGTGACTGAGGAAGGGTATAAAATTTATTTTGATCATTGTCATATCACAGATAGAGGAGCTGATTTTTTTGCTAAACGAATTCAGAGAAATAAATTATTTTTAAAATACCTAGAAAATACTTTGCGAATTCCACTAAATTAATTTTTAAATGACATCAAATAGTATTTTTCTTAAAATTATTAGTGAAATTTTAATATTATCTTAATTTTCACTTGCATGTCAAAAATGAATATATTATGTTCAATCATTGAACATATATATATGGAGAAAGATCAAGATCAATTTAATATACTGAGAAATTTAGATGGAAAAAAAAAAATTTCTCAAAGAAAGCTAGCTGCAAACTTAGGTTTTAGTCTTGGAAAACTTAATTATCTTGTAAAAGCACTTAAGGCTAGAGGTTATATCAAAATTAAAAGGTTTGAGAGGAACAAAAAAAAAATTGGATATATTTACATTTTAACACCACAAGGGATTGCTAAAAGAACAAAGATCGCAATTAATTTCATGAAGCAGAGATTTAAAGAATATGAGGAACTAAAAAAAGATGTAAATAAATTTAAGGGAAAAAAATGAAAAAAAAAATATTTGTTACAGGCGGAGGTGGTTTTATAGGGTCACATTTAGTGGAAAGACTTGTTAAGCTTGGATACAATGTGAAAACAATTGTACCATATAATATAGACAATTCCTGGGGCTGGATAGACTCTTTCCCAAAAAATATTAAAAAAAATGTTGAAGTAATATCTGGTGATATTTGTGATCAAAATCTTATCCTAAAGGAAACAAAAGGTATCAATATTTTTTTTCATTTAGCCGCATTAATTTCAATACCATTTTCGTACAAATCACCCCAAAGTTATGTTAATACAAACATAAGTGGAACCCTTTACTTGTTAGAAGCTGCAAGAAATAATGATACTGAGTTATTTGTTCAAACATCTACAAGCGAAGTATATGGAAGTGCCCAAACGATACCTATAACTGAAAAACATCCATTAAATGCACAATCACCTTATGCTGCATCAAAAATTGCAGGTGATCAACTTGCTTTATCATATTATAGATCATTTAATACCCCTTCCGTTGTTTTAAGACCTTTCAATACTTATGGACCAAGACAATCTCTTAGAGCTTTTATTCCATCAATTACAACTCAAATACTTAAGAATAATAAAAAAATAGTTTTAGGTAATTTAGACTCCAGAAGAGATTTTACTTACATTTCTGACACTATTGATGGCTTTATTTCGACTATAGGGAACAAAAAATGTATTGGGAATACTATACAGCTAGGGACAGGTAAAGATTATAGTATGAGAGAAACATTAAATGAAATAAAGAAACTCACAAATCCTAAAGTAAGAATATTTCAAGACCAAAAAAGAATGAGACCAGTCAAAAGTGAAGTTAACAGATTAATTTCTTCTAATAAAAAAGCCAAAAATATTTTAGGTTGGTCTCCAAAATATTTCGGAAAAAAAGGATTTGTGCAAGGTTTAAAAGAAACAATAGATTGGTTTCAAAATTCAAAAAATTTAGAACATTATAAATCAGATCTCTATAACTTATAAAATGGTTAAAATTTCAATTATTACAAGTGGTAGAGCAGATTTTGGTTTACTGAAGAATTTAATATTAAAATTAAAAAAAAGTAAATTTAATTGTAGTCTAATCGCAACTGGAACCCATTTCTCAAAGGATTATGGGTATTCTTATCAAGAAATAGTTAAAAATAAGATTAAAATTGATAAAAGAATTAATATTAAAATTGAAACCAAGAGTCACTCTGGTATTTCTAAAATAATCTCAGAACATATTTATCAAACTTCAAAAATTTTAGAAAAATTAAAACCAAATTTAGTAATTTTATTAGGAGATCGGCATGAAATATTAGCCTCCGCAATTTCAGCACATATTGCAGGCATTCCAATAGCGCATATTCATGGAGGAGAACTGACTAATGGAGCAATTGATGATGCATTTAGACACTCAATCACAAAGATGTCTCATTTTCACTTTGTTTCCAATATAACTCATAAAAAAAGAATTATTCAGCTTGGTGAAAGTCCTAATTCTATTTTTGTTGTTGGTGGTATGGGCGTGGATAACATTAAAAAAACTAAGATAGTTCATAAAAAAATTTTAGAAAAAATTTTAAAAATTAAATTCAATGCTAAAAATTTGCTTATAAACTTCCATCCAGAAACATTAAATCAAAATCGAGCAAAAAGACAGATAAAAGAGATATTAAAAGCTTTAAAAAAATTGAATCAAACCTCATTTTTTTTTACAATGCCTGGTGCAGAATTTGAGAATAAATTTATAATAAGAGAAATAAAAAAATTTATAAAAAAAAATAAAAACTCCTATTACTTTAAATCTCTTGGATCAATTAAGTATTTTTCATTATTAAATATTGTTGATGCAATGATTGGTAATTCCTCAAGCGGTTTATTAGAAATGCCATCATTTAAAAAAGCAACAATTAATTTAGGAAATAGACAATTAGGTAGGCTTAGAGGAGAAAGTGTCATTGATAGTAAAATTAATGAAAAGAAAATTTTATCCTCAATTAAAAAAATCTATTCAGCTAAATTTAGACAAAAACTAAAAAAAATAAAAAACCCTTACGGTAATGGAGGCTCCTCGACAAAAATTGTTAAAATATTAGAAAAAGTAAATTTCAATAAATCATTAATTAAAAAATTTTATGATCAATAATCAAAAAATATTTGTCATTGCTGAAGCGGGCGTAAACCATAATGGTAATTTAAGTATAGCGAAAAAGCTTATTCAAGCTGCAAAAGATTGTGGGGCAGATGCTATTAAATTTCAAAATTTTACTGCTAATAAGTTAACAACTAAAAGTGCTAAAAAGGCACCTTATCAAATTAAAAATACAAAAGAAAGAGACTCCCAGTTCGATATGCTACGTAAATTAGAACTAAAAATTGACGATTACTATAAATTACTTAACTTATGTAAATTAAAAAAGATAAAATTTTTATCTTCAGTTTTTGACCCTGAAAGTATAGATTTTTTACACAAAAGATTAAAAATAAATTTAATTAAAATTCCATCTGGGGAAATTACAAATTATTTAATTTTACATAAGATAAACCTTCGCAAATATAAAATAATTTTATCCACAGGTATGAGTAATCTAGAAGAGGTAGCATCAGCTATAAATTTGATAGCAAAAAAAAAGATTTATACTTTTAATAAAAAAAAATTAATCATTAAAAATACAAAGTTCTTAAATGAAATAAAAAAAAAATTGATAATTATGCATTGTGTTACAGATTATCCTGTAAATGATAAGTTTGCTAATTTGAAATGTATAGATTCAATGAAAAAAAAATTGAAATTAACAGTGGGCTACTCGGATCACACCAAAGGCATTATTGCTCCATTAATAGCAGTTTCAAAAGGAGCAAAAGTTATAGAAAAACATTTTACTTTAAATCGTAATATGAAAGGTCCTGACCATGCTGCTTCATTAAATCCTTCAGAATTTAAGAAGATGGTTAATAATATTAGAATTTATGAAAAAATGTTAGGCTTTGGCGTTAAAAAACTATTTGCGTGCGAGAAAGTTAATATAAAAATTGCTAGAAAGAGCCTAGTTGCACTTAAAAATATTAAAAAAGGTGAAATATTCACTGAAAAAAATATTACTACAAAAAGACCTGGAAATGGAATATGTGCTTCAAAATTTAAAAATTATTTAAAAAAAAAATCTACTAGAGATTATAAAATTGACGAACTTATAAAATAATGAAAATTTTATCAATTTATCCATGGACACACATTTCATCATCAGCATTAATGGTAAATAATAAATTAATTGCTGCTTCTCCAGAGGAGAGATTTACTAGAGTTAAATGGACTACAAATTTTCCAATTCATTCTGCAAATTGGTGCCTGAAACAAGCAAAGTTAAGTTGGAAAGATTTAGATAGGATTGTTATTCCGTGGAACCCAGCAATCAATATTAATTCATCTTCATCAAGATGGGATAGCAATATTTCATGGAGAGGTGAAATGTTGAGTAATATACCATCTAACATCATGAAAGCACTTAATTCTAAACCAGCTGAAAATATGACTTTAAGTTTTGATAAAAATAAAATTGTTTATTTAAACCATCATGAATGCCATATCGCTTCAGGAATATTTGCTTCGAGTTTCAAAAAATGTGATTTTTTAACTATAGATGGGCATGGGGAAAAAGAAACTTGTGTGACAGGATATTACGATGGAAAAAAGTTAATTAAGACTAATTCGATATCTTATCCGCACTCAGTTGGACTTTTGTATGGAACATTTACAGATTTTTTAGGCTTTAAACCAGATAATGATGAATGGAAAACAATGGCATTAGCCTCTTATTCTACTAAAAAGAATTTTTATGATAACAAGATTCAATCAATTTATAATCTTACAAAAGATGGATTTGAATTAGATCTTTCTTATTTTGATTACTATCTTTTTGATAGACAAAAAAACTTTTACAATAATAAATTAATCAAATTATTTGGTGAACCACGTAAAAAAAATGAAAAACTTAATTTACGGCACTTTCAAATTGCCGGTGCCTTACAAAGAGCTTTTACAAGGATTGTTTTTCATTTATTGAAAATTACAAAATCAAAAGGTGGGAAGTCTAACAATATTGTTCTTGCTGGGGGAGCTGCTATGAATTGTGTATTTAATGGGGTTTTGGAAAATAAGAGTATTTACCAAAATAAATTTATTCCACCATGGCCTGATGATCTGGGCGTTTCAATCGGAGCAGTTTTTTTAATGAATCATATGCTGAATAGAAGAAATATCAGAGAAAATAATGTATATCTTGGCCCAGAATATTCTAATGATGAAATCCATGATCTTTTAAAAAAATATAAACTAAAATACTACAAATCAAAAAATTTAAGCAAGGAAGTGTCAATAGAAATATCCAGAGGTAAATTAGTTGGATGGTTTCAAAATAGAATGGAATTTACACATAGAGCATTAGGAAATAGGTCAATCATAGCTGATCCAAGAAATAAGTCGATGCAAGACAAAATTAATAAAGCTGTGAAATATAGAGAAACATTTAGACCTTTTGCACCTGCTACATTAGAACATGAGGCACATAAAATTTTTAAAATTAAAAAAAATCTCAAAATTGAATACATGGAAAAAGCAGTTTTTGTAAAGAAAAATTGGGCTAAAAAAATTCCAGCTGTTATACATGTTGATGGCACAGCGCGATTACAGACCGTAAGTAAGAGTTTTAATTCTAAATTTTTTGATTTAATTAACGAATTTTATAAGATTACAAAGGTGCCAGTTCTTTTGAATACATCCTTCAATCTAAATGGTGAACCAATTGTTATGTCACCTTCAGATGCAATAAGAACTTTTCATACATGTGGACTAGATATTTTGGTTTTACAGGACTTTATAATCAAAAAATAAATTATGAAATTTAAAGATAAATATACAAAAAGACTACTTAACGTAATACCAGGAGGGTGTCATACATATTCCAGGGGTGCTGACACATTTCCTGAAAATGCGCCCTCAATATTAGAAAAAGGAAAAGGTGTTTACATTTTTGATAGAGATGGAAATAAATTTTTAGACTATGGTATGGGACTAAGGTCAGTTAATATTGGTTATTCAGAGAATGCGATTGATAAAGCAGCAATCAGCGCAATTAGAAAAGGAAATACTCTTACAAGACCATCTATGATTGAATTAAAGGCGGCTGAGTTATTTGTCTCTTTAATTGACAACGCTGATATGGTTAAATTTACGAAAAATGGATCAACAGCTGTGACAGCAGCAATAAAACTTGCAAGAGCTTATACGGGAAAAAAAATTGTTCTCAGATGTGCTGACCAACCTTTTTTTTCTTATGATGACTGGTTTATAGGATCTACGCAGGTCCCTAGAGGCGTAACTAATGAGACTAGAAAACTAACTAAGCAATTTAACTATAACAATATTGAAAATTTAAAAAAACAAATTAAAAAATATAAAGATAAAATAGCCTGTGTTGTACTGGAACCATCTAGTATTGAGTGTCCCCAGATTAATTCAAAAAGTACTCCCTGCTGTCAAAAAGCCTTTTGTGATAGAGGATTTAAAAATAAAGGACATTTCTTAAAAGAAGTAGAAAAAATTTGTAAAGAAAACAATATCGTTTTTATCTTGGATGAAATGATAACTGGCTTCAGGTGGGATCTCAAAGGTGCTCAAAAATTTTATAATGTTAAGCCAGATTTGAGTACTTTTGGAAAAGCTATGGCTAACGGTTTTTCTGTTGCAGCAATATGTGGAAAGAAAGAAATAATGGAGCTTGGATCAATTACTAATTTTAATGAGGAGAAAGTCTTTTTATTATCAACAACCCATGGCGCCGAAATGAATGGATTATCTGCATTTATTGAAACTGTAAAATTTTTGAAAAAAAATCAAGTTATAAGAAAAAATTGGGAGTTTGGAAGCAAGTTAATTAAAGAAGCAAATAAAATAAGTTATAGTATGGGTATAAGTGATTATTTTAATTTTTCCGGAGTTGCGTGTTCTCCTTATTACATATGTTTAAATGAAAACAAAAAAAATAGTTTAGAATTTAGAACATTATTTATACAAGAAATGCTCAAATCAAAAATCTTAATGCCCTGGGTCTCAATTGCATACAGACATAATAATTTTGTTTTAGACAACACTCTAAATGCTTTAGAGAAAACATTATTTATTTATAAAAAAGCTTTAAAAACTGGAGTAAAAAAATTTTTAAAGGGACATGTGATTAAACCAGTATTTAGAAAATTTAATTAATAATTTTATTTATGCTTAAAAAATATACTATATCTTTAGGATTAACAATTAAAAGTGCTTTAGAATTTCAACAAAAAAATAGTATAAAATGTTTAGTAGTTGTTGATAAAAAAAATAGACTTATAGGTACTTTAAGTGATGGAGATATAAGAAAAGCTATTCTTAAAAATAAAAACCTTAATAATAAAATTGATGATTTTGTAAATAGAAATCCATATTTTTGTTACGAAAATGATTATAAAACTGAGAAATTAAAAAGAATATTAATAAAAGATAATTTTCCATTTATCCCTATTTTGAATAAATCAAAAAAATTAATTAGTATTTTTGACCTAAATACCCTTAGTTGGAAATCAACGCAACACAAAATCAATGCGCCTGTTGTAATTATGGCTGGCGGGAAAGGCACAAGACTTCAACCTTCAACACATATCTTGCCAAAACCCCTTATTCCCTTAAAGGGAAAGGCAATTATTGAGCACATAATTGATAACTTTAGTGAATCTGGAATTAATAATTTCTTTCTTTCATTAAATTATAAATCTATTTTAATAAAGACTTTTTTTTCAGAGTTACAGCATAATTATAAGATAAAATATTTAATTGAAAAAAAACCACTTGGAACAGCTGGTGGATTAAAACTTTTACAAAAAGAAAATTATGAAAATTTTATAGTAATTAATTGTGATACAATTATAAAAATAAACTTTAATAAATTTTTTGATTTTCATAAATCAAATAAAAATGATATATCAATCATAGGTTCACTTAATAAAATTGAGATTCCATATGGAGTGTGTGAATTTGATAAATATCAAAAATTGATAAGAATTAATGAGAAACCT
>Ga0163109_10001990_pt1 | contig 16065 bp, 8 predicted proteins | sample CRUFie1St13metaG_FD_108704 | JGI IMG/M metagenome (GOLD analysis project Ga0163109, IMG submission 108704) | Marine microbial communities from the Costa Rica Dome - CRUD Field 142mm St13 metaG | ecosystem: Environmental > Aquatic > Marine > Oceanic > Photic zone | place: Costa Rica: the Eastern... | reverse complement strand
AAGTTTTATGGTGTAACTATAATGGAAGCAGGCGATATTAAATCAGGTAACACCTACATGGAGGTTCACTAATGGAAAACAAATTATTAAAACAATATGATCAACTATTAGGTAATGTAATCAAAGATAAATTCTCTCGAGATGAATACTTTAAAAGACAATTTTACCCTAAGTATAAAACAAATGGTTATCAAGTGTATTGGATTAATAATGATGCTCATACTTCTTTAGAAGACGGTTACATAGGTGTAGCGCCATTATGCAGACGTAATATTATTAAACGTTATGAGATAGAACAATGGTATTACATTACTCTTGGAGATCATTTAATTAATAGAGAGAGATTAATGAAAAAACTACTTGCGAAAGAGAACAAAATATGTTATAATGTTCTTTACGCCAATTTAACTATAGATAAAGCTAAAGCGTACGAAAGGTTTTTAAGACCAAAAAATAATTATTTAGGAGAAGAACATAATCCTAATAACTGGAACATTAAGAGAGGGGGTTCCTAATGAACGTTTATATTGATGGAGATCTTCTCGTACATCGCTGCGCATGGGGTAATGATATCGTAGGCTTTAAAGAAAAAGCTTTAAACTTAATAGATAGTATTATGCATGAAACTATGGCAGAAAACGGTAAGATCGCTATCAGTGGTAAAGGTAATTTCAGAAGAGAAATATTTCCTGATTATAAAGCTAACAGAAAGAAAGAAGAAGATCCTGAAGTAAAAGAATTATTCTCTGAAGCCTATAAATTTCTTCGTGAGGAGCTTGAAGCTGTACCCGCTGAGGGGCAAGAAGCTGATGACTTATTAGCTATATGGCAGACTGAAGACCCAGGTATTATAGTATCTATTGATAAAGATATGCTGCAAGTACCCGGAACTCACTTTAATAATAAAGACTGGAAGTATATAGAAGTAACAGAAGAAGAAGCTAATTATAATCTTCATAAGCAAATATTAATGGGAGATACTTCTGATAACATTAAAGGCTTACCAAGAGTGGGCCCTAAGAAAGCTGAATCCTTGCTTAGCGGGCGAGGTAAAGATATAAAGAAAGCAACAATTAAAGCATGGAAAAGTATCTATGGGAAAGGATGGGAAGAAGAATTACAATTAACAACAGATTTAATATACCTAAGAAGAAAGGAAAATGATAGGTATTTAATACTATAGCCGGAAAGGAGAAACAATGGCTAAATTCCTAAGGCATGGACCATGTAGTATATGTGGTTCTAGTGACGCCGTAGCTCACTATGACGATACCGCACCCAACAAATGTATGTCTTGTGGTGCATTACATAAAGATGAGAATCATCAAGAAGAAAGAGAGAACGATATGAATATAGTAAAAGATTTACCCTACAGCACTGTTAAAGAAAGAAAAATCTCTAAAGATATTTGTGAGAGATTTAAAGTAGTTAGCAGTGTAGATCAATACGGTAAAACAGATAAAGTTTATTATCCTTACTTTAAAGGAAAGAAACAAACAGGCGCTAAGATAAGGGAGATACCTAAAGCTTTTAAGATACAAGGTAATCTCGGTGATGAACTATTTGGTCAACACGCATTTGCCCCTGGTGGTAAACGCTTAATAATAACAGAAGGAGAAGAGGACGCACTCGCCGTAGCAGAATGTAGCAAACAACATTACAATATGGTTTATCCTGTTGTATCAATTGCTAGTGCTAATAATCTAAAAGCCGCTATTGAACAAAGAGAATGGATAAGATCTTTTGATGAAGTAGTTCTTTATATAGAGAAAGATGATGCAGGTAAAAATGCTATCGAAAAGCTAGCATCTATTATTGGCTATGATAAAGTAAAAGTAGCTACATCATCTAAGAAAGATGCAAGTGAAGAATATACTGAGCTAGGTAAACGCTCTGTTATGGAAACAATATGGAATGCACAGATATATAACCCTCAATTCATACTGAGTGGAGATCAGCTATGGAAAGCAATGGAAGACTATGATAAAATAGAGTCTAAACCTTTCCCAAGCTGCTTACCAGGCCTTAATGAAAAGCTTAAAGGTATGAGACCAGGTGAAATTACTCTGTTTACTTCAGGTACTGGTGCAGGTAAAAGTACTCTGTTAAGAGAAGTAATACTAGAGATAATTGAGAATACCGATGATAAGATAGGCCTTATATCTCTTGAAGAATCTCCTGCAGAAACTGCTAAGAAATTATCTGGTATGAAAATTAATCGTAATCCTTCTAATGAAGATATATCATTACCAGAATTAAAGAAAGGTTTTGATGAAGTATTTGGTGACGATAGAGTACTTGTACTTGATCATGCAGGCTCTATGTCAGAAGGTATTGTTAATCAATTAGACTACATGGCCCTCAGAGGCTGCAAGTATTTATTTATAGATCATATAACTATTCTTGTATCTGAGGGAGCTGAGGGGCTCACAGGTAACGAAGCAGTCGATAAGATAATGAATGATCTTCTTAGAATATCTAAGCAGCATAACGTATGGATAGGTTTAATATCGCATTTAAGAAAAATGTTAACAGCAGGTAAATCATTTGAGGAAGGAGTAATGCCTACTGTAGACGATATAAGAGGCAGTGGTTCTATTAAACAAATATCTCATGATATTATAGCCTTTGCAAGAAACATAGCTAGTGATGAAGAACAAAATAGAAATATAATAAGCTTAAAAGTCCTTAAATCCCGTTATACAGGCAATACGGGCCCTGCAGGAGCAATAAAATATATTCCTGAAACAGGTAGACTTGAAGCTATAAATGAAACATCATTCTAGAAAGGGATAACTATGAGTGGCATAGAAGAAGTAGCTAATTACCTTAAAGATAGGGTAGCTAAAATAAACCCTAATAATCCTAAAGCTAATTCTGGAGCAGTCCTACTAAGATTTTATACTAAGTTTAATGATGATGCAGAGAAAATTATATCAATGTCTGCTGATATTATACAAGCTTTCTTTTCAAGAGACACCCGGGCAGTACCAGCAGGCAAGGCTAAACTAACTGCTTTATCTACTAGAATAGGTAGTGTATTAGTTAATTATATTACAGATGAAACCTTATCATGGCGTAATGAAATATGTGTTGGTGACTTAATCATTGAAAGCTTCTTACAAAAAGGTTATCTGAGAGTTTACAGAGACCCAGGGTTTTCTGAACTAGATAGAGACGCACCCTTTATGGTAGAACCTACAGCAGGTTGGGCAGAGATAAACGTAATACCTGTAGTAGAAGACAGGGACGTTCTTATCGCAACCCACCACACCGAACTACCAAAGGTAAGATCCCTATTTAGAGGTGGTAGGCCCATAATTAAAGGATGGGATGACGACAGAACCCTTAAGTTTAAAAGTCTAATAAGAAAACCTTTTGTTCAGGCAGCGGATAAGCTTGAAGGTCAACCATGGAAAATAAATAAAAGACTATACGATGTTATTACTAAAAATCTTTTAGATATTCTACCCACAATTCCTGAGATGCCCGAAGAGGGTTCTAAGTTAGACCTTAAGAACGCTTACAATGCAATGAAAGCTAAAGACACAAAGAAAAATAGAGACAAATACAATCAGAAAGCAGCATTGTGGAATAAGAAGCTAGCAGTTCTAAGAGCTATGTCTAAAAATAACGAAATAAGAATAACTCTACGTAAAGCTGAAGCCATGCTTAACATGGAAGAGTTCTTTCAGGCTATTGAGTTTGATTATCGAGGACGTATATACTACCGTGAACCTTTTCTTAATTACCAGGGCTCAGACATGGCAAGAGGTCTTATGATGTTCTCGAGAGGTAAGCCGCTTGATGAGAAAGGTCTGCAAGCTCTTAAGATTCATACAGCAAATTCCTTTAATCAAACTTACGAGATAGATAAGATACCTAATTGGACCGAGTGGAACTATAAAGAGTTTATGGAACAACAAGGTATAGATAATATCTCTGTAGATAAAATGTCTCTTAATGACCGTATAACTTGGTGTGAACAAAATGCAGATATGATTCTAGATACCGCCAAAAACGAAACCATACATGACTGTGAAAAGCCTTTTGTATTTCTGGCTTGTGCATTTGAATGGGAATCTATAGAAGCTGATAATAGTCATGAGGTATGTATACCATGTCCTATTGACGGTACTTGTAATGGCTATCAACACTCAGCAGCCATAGCCAAAGACGGTGATACAGGATTATATGTAGGTCTTGAAGACACTGATATTCCTATGGACTTATATATCCAAGTCTCCCGGGCTCTGATGGAGGAAGAAAAAGAATTCTTTGAAGAGAAAGGTATGACGCTATCTCAGGTACGTAAGGGCATAGCTAAGCGGGCTACTATGACAAGGGCTTATAGTGCTGGAGAAGATACTATAGCCGATAGTATGTTTGCTGACCTATATCAATACGGTTATGATACAAAATTTAATATAGCCATGTTAGATTGTGAACATCTTTCTAAGAAAATAGTAAAAGCTATTGCTAAAGTGTGCCCAGGAGGTCAGAAGACTATGAAGTACCTTCAGAACCTGGCAGCTTATGAATTGGGTATGTTCAATATGTACGATAAAGATGGCAATAAGATTTCACTGGCTCAAAGAAGAAGAGACTTTGATACAGCTAAAAAGATGAGAGCAGCTCTTCGAGACGATCCTGATAATGAAGAGCTATTAAAGAAATTAAATGATTTATCTCATGATATGACAACAAGAACAACTGTTCTCGAATGGGGTAATGGTAATAACTATCTCGAATGGGTAGCTCCCTCAGGGTTTCCTGTGATTTATGAATCATATTTAACCCGAGCAGAGAAGTGTCTTTCTACTCTAAGAGGTGTTGAAGGTGGTCAGAAGAATCAGCCGGGTCGTATACGTCATGTGGCTCAAGTATCTACTGATCATGCAGATAAGAGAGCTTTCGCTGCAGGTATATCACCTAATTATATTCACTCGCAAGATGCAGCTCACATGGCTCTGGTAATTAGTAAATGGAATCATACATTTGGTGCTGTGCATGATTCTTTTTCAACTCATCCTAATGATGTAGAAGAGTTAGCACTACTAACAAGACGTGTGTTCAAAGAGATGTACGATAAAGACGATGTATTTGAACACATTAAAGACAACATATTAACTAACAAAGATAAGTGCGATGTAGAGGTGCCAGAGAGTGGTGATCTTGAAATAGGTTTAGTTACTGAATCTACTTACTTCTTTGCGTGAGGTAATCATGACAGACAAAAACTATAATTGGAGGTATCTCCAAGGAATGAAAACAGTTACAGACGATGTGTACTGCAAGACATTAGGCCTTCCAGAAACATTAGCTTATACTCCAGAAATAAACGAGTGCTTTATAGCAGAACAATCCGATCCCGATAAGGCAAGACAAGAGATAAGAATACTCATGGCTAACCGAGGGATCCTACCAGAAGGATATTAATTATGGAAGAAACACAAAAGAAAAATTATAACGTAGCATGGATGATGGGTCATGATATAGATGATTTAGAAGTTTGCGAAGATTTAAATTTAGATCCTTCACTTGCTTATACTCCTCAAATAAATAAAGCAGCAACAGATGCTGTATATGAAAGAAATATACAAGACGGTGTGCGTGCAGGTTTATCTATAGAAGAATCTACTAATCAAGCTAAAGAAGCTAGAAGTAATAGCCATAAATTATGGTCTACTCTTTCTAAAAATAAATATGCATAATAAAAAAACCCCAAGGACCTTAAATCCTTGGGGTTATTTTTTTTTAGTCTAATTGTCTATTATATTTTTTATTTTTAGCAAATTGATATAATGAATTATCTTTTAAATCATTAAGTATTTGTTTATAACGATTACCATTACGATAACTTCTTCCATTAATTTCATTTTTACTTAACTTAGAAACATTATCTAAACCAAAAGCTCTACTATATTGACTAGCAAATTCTTTATTTAATAATCCTTCTCTTTCAAGCATTAACATTATAAGTTTTTTTAATTGAGCTCCTGTTACAGCATAACTACTTCTACTATTTAAATTATTAGGTCTTGGAGCTAAGTAACCATTTTCTTCTGCAATAGCCATAAAAGCAATATCTGCTTCTTTCATTTTATTAGCATACTCTTGATTACTTTCATTCATAATTTCATTACCATATCTTCTTTTACGTTTTAATTGTTCAGGTGTAAAGAAATCATCTCGCTCTATATAAGTATAAATCTCATCAAAATAATTTGTAATACCACTTAATTGAGTTAAATTACCACCAGAAGTAACAGCTATATCTGTACCTATATTTATTCTAGCATCATCATCTAATTTCATATAAGGTAAAATTGTATCTTTATGTAAAGTCTTCATGAGATTAGTAAAGAATTTTTGTCCACCTTTAGCGAATATATTAGGTACAATATTATTATAAGCATTATTTAATAATAATACAGAATCAGCAGTAGAAAGAATAGCATCATGTACTGCAGTTGCTTCAGGAGGAGTTACTTTATTTGTACCATGAGCTACCATAAATGACATTGCTAATGCTAGTGAATCCATATTTTGAATTACATTAACAGGAAGAGCTCTAGACACTTGAGAACCTAATTCTGAAAACCCTGCTGTTCTAGGATCTCCTGCCATTAAAGTTTCGCCTGTACTTTCTCTAGCTCTTAATGCTCTTTGTGAAGTAACATTAGGTGAACTACTTATAGCTTTAGTTTGTCTATCAAATATAGGGAAAGTAAATCCACCTACGTCCTCTGTTATTTTTATTACTTCATCTCCAACAACTTCTTCAGTGGTTGTAGGATATAATTCTTCTATACCTAATAATACTTTTTCACCTGAAAACATTCCATCTATTTCTGTAGGACCTTCTAATACTCCTAAAAGTTTACCAACTGATTTCATTAAACCTTGATAACCCATTAAGTTACCCATATGTTCTTGTGCCATTGTTAAATAAATTTGAGATAAATCTTGCACCATAGCTTCTCGATTTAAATTATTATTAACTGTATAAGCACTATCTAAAATACTTGTATGATCAGATGTTTTAGCTAACATATCTTCTACTTCAGTGTACATTCTACCAGGATATTTACCGTAAAGACCTGCAACAACAAGACCTCTTGTAATAGTTTTTGCACCATTATTTTCATTTTTAACTTTATCAAAATAATCTATTATTGCACTAGCTCTTTCTTGTTCAGTATCTTCTTCATTATTTAATGTTGCTCTTACTGTTTCAGGCAAAGTAGAAACAAGAAGTTCTCTTAAATCCTTGACAGGAATACTTCTTCCCGTTACAGGATCCGTAGCTTCTTTAGCTTTTTCAGGAAGAATACCTAACAACCCACTAATACTGGGATCACCAATCATAGTACTGATAAGAGCAGCATTAGACTGTCTAGCATCTTCTTCAAAAGTAAAATCAAAAGTAAATTCTGTAGCATTATTAGCTATAGCTTCTTTAAATTTAGAAGCATTAATAGCTAAACTAACAGGTACTTGCCATTCACCTTTATTACCATTAAAAATTTCTTGTTCTATAGGGTTTAAAGAATTAAAGTTTGGCATAGCACCTTCAGGTTTTTCTTTTGTAGGTAAATAAGATCTAAATTTAATACCTTGTTCTGCCATACTATCTAATGCATCTATACCATTTTCTATTGCTTCAATAGGATTTTCTATAGTTTTTCTATAATTTTTAATACCATATTTATTAGCAGTTTTACCCATCGCATAATAAAAGCCTAATAACTGTCTTTGATGTGGTTCTAAATTTTGTAATCTTTCATTTATAGTTTCACCTAAGAGTATACCAGATCTATTAGTGTTAAATACTTGGTTTGCTAAAGATAATGCTTGTCTAGGTTCTTTAGCTATAGTATTATTAATAACTATTGGTTGAGTATTTCCAATTTTAAGAACAGATCTAATAAGACCTTTATCATTAATATGATTAAATAAAGAATCCATTACAAAATATCTACCTGTAGGACCTGACTTGTACCATAAAGGATAATACTTAAGATTGCCTGCTTGTTGTTCTTTAAATTTTTGATTAATGTCTTTAAGTTTATTATTAATTGTTATATAGTGACTCTGAATTAAATCAGGTGCAGAAGGTCTAGAGACCCCATCTGTTTCTTTAGACTCAGCAGCTTGATCTCTTCGAATATAAGTTTGTGCATCACTAATGCTAATTTCACCTAAGGTAGCAGCATAAGGATGTGTGCTTCCTACGTTTTGTGCAGTATCTTGTTCCCAAGTACTATTAACTTCTTCATTCATTTTATTTAAGAAGTATAACATATCTCCATTAATTCTTACTGGCATTCTTTTCATCATAGAAAGAAAAGATTTACTAATACTGCTTCTTCCTGTAACATCTTTACCTTTAGTATATTGTTTCCAATTAGTATATTCTGAAATTGGAGTAGGATCTATTGCAGGAAAAGTAGGAGCATTAATAGTTGAATATCTTTTTTGACGTAATGATGGATCGAAGGCAGTAGCTAATTCTGTTTCACTTATATTACCTAAACCAAAATTACTGTGTACAATAGGAGTAACAATACCTTTTTTAGTACGACCCCAGCTCATTAAACCTTCTTCAGTCCAATAACGAAGTAATGATCCAGCACCTTTTAAACTTTTACTTGGTAAAGATGATTGTATATTATTAGGATTCATAGTATCTCTAATAAACTTATCTAAGGTTACCATCATACCGTTAATTATAGGTTGTTTATTTCTTCTTTGAATACCTAATTTAAGATTATTTAATGATTCTTTACTTGTAGCACCTGGAATTGATTTATCTTCAACACCTATATCATTAAAAAAGTCTTCACCAAAAGCTTCATCAGGAGAAATTGTTTCATCTGTTTCAATTGATTGAGGATCAACACCAAAATATTTACCTACTAATTGACTATTATGTTTATGTTTTTTAATTACATCAGAAAAATTAGCTAACGCTAATGTAGCTACACTACTAAAATATTTTCTATTTTCTGGTGTAACACCTAAATCATTTTCTATTATTTCAATATTAGTTTGTAGAGTATTTCCATCTCCTACTTCAGTTAAAAAACTATTTTCAGCAGGATTAGTTGCTTTAGTTTCAAAATCATTTACTATTCTTGATAATGCTGTTCTATCTTTTTCTTTTAAAGCATAATTCTTTTTACTTAAACTATTAAGCTTTTTATCAGTAACTCTTTCTCTGGCTTTTAATATACCCGGAATACCTTCTGCTTTCATTTGTTCTCCAAACGCAGAAAGCCTATCCATAGTTCTTCTTATTTTCTTTTCACTTCTAAGATCAGGAATAAATCCAGGTTTTTCCGTAGCACCTCTTATTTGGTTAGCATATCTTTTAGTAACTTCTTTAAATAATTCAGGATTATCTGCTTGTATTTCAGCTAATTGTGCTTTAGAAAGATTAGCATAATTCTCAGGATCTGCCCAAACTCCCGTAGGGTCCTTAGCCATTGCTCTATAATAATCAAAAGCTTGTTGTTCAGTTATAGCTTGAGGAGGTAATTGAATACCGCTTTGTTGTTCTTTAGGTGTTAACTGTCTTAATGATTGATTTAAAGGAACACCAGATGCTGTCTTCATTAAAGAATCTATTAATTGACCTTGATTATAACGAGCAGATTCTTCACTAACATTATTATCTGCATTAGTAAAAGGATTATAATCTAAAGCTACCTTTTGTTGTAAGTCTTTTGGTAAAGAAGGTTGTATATTTAATACCATTTTATTTTCCTATATTATCTAGTAACTCAGCAATAGTTTCTCTTGTTTGCTTTACATCTCCTAGAAAAGGAGTACGCTTAGCTATTGTTTCACCTATAGTTCTTCTACTTGTAGCATCACTATAAAAAGTATTTAGCATAGGAGACTCTCCAATAAATGCATCAAACAAATTTTCTAATGGAGGCTTACGCCCAGAATTTCTTTTAAATTCATTGATAAACTCAACTGCCATAAAAGGTGTACCGCCCCAACCTGTATAAGAAGCAGCACGAGAATAAGAAGTACGTAGCCAATCAGGATCTTCTTCATCGTCTTCTAACCATGGCGCTTTCTCCCCATATACAATCATATCTTTCATCATTTGAGATAACATAGCCATAGCATAAGCTGCTACAATTACAGTAAATACTTGTCTAGTCATAGCAGGTTTACCGCTGGCTAAATAACCTGACCATGCTCTTGGTATAACATTAGCAGTAAAGTGAGCAATAAATCTTTTAAATTGAGTAAACAAAGCAAACCTAGGATCTTCTATTATCTTAGGAGTAGAACCAGGTTCAGGTCTAACAACAAACTCATCTGTAAATCTTATTAAACCATCTCTATAATAATTATGTAATTCTGTACGTTCTTCTGGAGTTAAATTGTCTAAGTTTTCTTTATTAATAATATTAGCTTCGGTAGCACCTTCGCCTACTTTATTATAAAGATAAGCTAATCTATCTGGATTTAATCCATAATAATTTAAATCATCTCTAGCTTTTCTACTTTTATTAGTAATAGTCCCGTCTTCTGCAGCAACAGTAGCAATCATCTTACTAATATTCTCCCAAGCAAGAGCAGATCTACCTGATCTAACAGCATTAGTTTGATTTTCAACTTGATTCCAATTCCAAAAATGATTTAAAAAGTTTTGATACATAGGTATGCTAGTATCTACACCTTCTAAATAAGATATAGTACCTCGAGGTGCAATAGTACCTGCAATTACTCCTCTTTCAAATCGAATATCAGTATCAGCCAGCTCTCTTTTAGTTCTGTCTTTAGCTAAACCTGTTCTAACTACTGTAGCTCTTCTTAAATCATTACCAACTTGTTTAACAAAAGTACCACCAACAGTTTTAATATAAGTCCACATTTGTTTAGGTGTTAATCCAATAAGACCATTAGTCATCTCAGCCATATTAGCAAAGAAATTAAAATCCATGTAAGTAAGAGTACCAAAGAATAATATATTATCTTGTATATTTCTTAATACTTTATTCTTAATTGGTTTATAAGTATGACGATTCATTTTAATAAAATCAGATATAACGCCAGCACCATCATACATTTCTTGTTCGCTTATCTCTCCTGCTTTATAAGCTTTATTTAATAAGTTAGCAAAGACTTCTCCGTTATTTCCAAACCTACTTTTCATTACTATATCTTTAGATAATGATCGAACAAAAGTAGTAGCATCTTCATAAGGACTTTGACTTAAGTATTTACTAAATTCAGGCTTATTAAATATACCTAAGCTATTAAGCTTATCTCTGCTTTCAATACTTAAATCTCTAGCCCTTATTTCATTCATAATAGTGTCTATTTCTTCTGAAGTTAAAGTTGAAGCTTCTACAGCATCACCAAATTCTTCAGGCACAGGCACTGTTTGTTGCCCTAATAATTCTTTAAAACGTTGATCTACTTTTCTATAATTAATATTATGAGGATTAAAAAAGTAATTACCATTATTAAAACGAGACAAATAATCAGACATACTTTCATTAGGATTTAAACTAAGTTTTAATTTAATACCTTTATCAGTTCTACTTTTAACCTCTTCTTGTATAGCAGTACCTAATTTAGCAAATCTTTGTTTAGCATTTAATATACCAGCAACTGTTCTTTCAGGTAATCCTTGATTTCTTAAAGTAACTTCATCCATTCTTAAATACTTGTAAAGATCTTCTTCACGTATACCTATATCTCTTGTCATTGAAGATCTGCTGGGTATTATTTTATTTAACACAGAATCTAATGATCTATGTTCTTGTGCTACAGTAACACCATCATAAATATTGATATGACCTATAAGATCACCTATAGCTTGCATATTAAAATTATTTTTACCACTTGCTTGATCATACTTAGGAGAAAAATATCCTCGATAAGCTTGAACAAACCTTATTGGATTACCCATAGCAGAAATAAAGTCTTTATAAGCATTTGTTTTATTTCTTTTACCGCTCATTGCTTCTAAACTTTCACCGGGCTTATCGCTATTCTGAGCAGCAACTTGTATCTTAGATAATTTAGTATTATTATTTCTTTTTCTATGTGCTTCTTCATATAAAGAAATTTTAGTTCTTAGGCTAGTGTCCTCAGGTCCTTCATTATAAATAAATTCGTTATACTTATCATATTCTCTTAAAGCAAAAGGAACATTAAAGGCAGTACCTACCACGCCACCAACAGCAAAAGCTTCTGTCATATTATAAAGAAGCTGTTCATAATCCATATCAATAGAAGTTGTAGCAGCTAAGCCGCCTTCCTCTATAGCTTGTTGAACTGCCTCAGTAAAACCTTCTACCGCTCCTGCTTTACCTGCTTGTACTGCAAGGTCTTTAAAAGTTTTTCTTGCAAGTAATTGTTTAACAGTAGAATCTTTTATTACATCACCAGATTCTTTTATTATATTAGCAATACCTTTTTTAAGTTCACCTTCGGCTTGATCCCTGGTCCAACCCTTACCTCCCTCAGTAATAGGTTTAGTTACAATATCTATATATTCCTCTTTACCTGCTTTAGTAAACATATTAATATTAGATAATTTAGATACACCAAATCTATCTGCTAAAGCTATAGGCATAGCAATAACACCAGCCATTAAAGGATCTTTTTCTCCTTCAGGTTGTCCTTGATAAACAGAAGATACTGCAAGTATAAAGGCAGTAGTTGTAGCACCTGCTACTGCTCCGCCTGCAGCGAATGCAGGTATACTAACACCGCCAGTAAAAGGAGCTAAAGCAGTACCTAATGCTGCACCACCTTTACCTCCAGCATAACCAGAAGCAAAGATAGCTCCCATTTGAGGTGTATACTGTATAATAGAAGATGATATAAATCTTAGAGCATCCCAAGGACCTCTTATAGACCAAAAATCTGTAGTATAACCTGCATCTCTTATTTGTTTATTAGTACTTAATGCCCAATCATTACCCCAACTTTGTAATGCTTCTTCATTTAAAGCATCTCCAGCCCAAGCACTAAAACCACCCATAGTATTTGAAAGCATATAAAGACTTTTTTCAGCTGCATTAACTGATTCACCCCAATATCCTGGCTTATTAGAAGTATTTGCACCCATCACAGGAAAACCTGCTACCATAGCTCTTGGTTGTGTATTAACAGATACAGTTAAATACTCTTGATTAGCAACTATTTCATCAAGTAACTCTTGTCTTTCTTTTGGGTCAGTAGTTTTCTTTAATTTAGCGTTTAATCTGTTAATTTCAGATTGATACATTTCTGTTTCAAGAGCACTACCTCTAAATGCTTCGTCGAATGTACCAAATACTTTACCTTCTTGAGGAGTAGGCACTACAACAGCATTAACTAATGCTCTTGCTCTATCAGCGGAAGTTAATTTAGCACCCTCTTCTCTAAGGCTATCAGAAAATTCTCCAAGTTGTCTAAGAGATTCTTGTTTCTTAGTCATAAAAGTAGAACGATTAACTATTCTTTCTTGTTGTAAGTAGTCAGATAATGATTGACCAGAAGGGTTAAAAAGATCCATAACCTTTCTGCCATACTTATCTTTATCTTGTGTCTCTACTTGTCTTAACTGATTAAAGTTTTGTTCTTGTATTATATTATTAATGGCTTCTTTTTCCGCAGGCCCTGTAAAAGAACCTATATGCATTTCACCAAACTCTTCTCCTATTCTGGAGAGTTCTCCCGCATCGTAATTAGGTAGCCTAACTCTTTCTTTAGTATCTTGATTAATTAAAGTATCACCATCATAAAGAAAATAAGGTTTATCATCTATTAAAATAGTAGGATCTTCAGAGGTTTTAGTAGAAAGTCCATCATAAAAACCCATAATTAACTCGCTTTATATTTATCTTTATTTTTAAAATAATGTAAATACAATCCTTTAAAATAAGGATTAGGTTGTTTAGCTATTGTAGCTTTTTCTGCATCAGTTAATCTAGAAGCTTTAATTTCCTCTTCTTGACGATTAATATCAATAGTTGCTGCTGTAATATTTTCTCCACCTAATTCTGTATCTACATTCTGTAATATTTGAGTTGTTATTTCAGGTCCACCAAAATCTTTTACCATCTCATTAATATTAGACTGATTAACATTAGCTAACTTAGTTACATCTACTTGTTTATTAGGTGACAATACAGTTAATTCTAATGCAGCTTCCATAGATCTTCTTACTTCAGATTCTTTTCCTTTTTCGGGTAAAGCAGTAAGAGATAAAATATTTTTCATAGCAGTTGTAACTTCAATTACAGGCTTATTATATTTCTTTGCAAGTAATTCTATTCTATCTGAATAATCACCTTTATCTTCTACACCAAATATTTTCTTAAGTTTTTCTTCAGATTCTCCAGCAAATCCTCTTTCAATTTCACCTTTAATATTATTTTCAATATCAGCACTAAAAGGTCTAACAGTATCAGGGTTTATTTTAACAACTTTACCATCCTCTAATTTTTTATAAAGAAATCCATCATAACCTGGATAAAGTGTAAAAGAATTATTTTCATAACCTGTTTTACTAAAGTATTCTTTTCCTTTAGTTAAATCAGAAAGTTGTCCTATAGCAGAATAATTTTCTTTATCATTCATTACACTAACAATCGCTTGAACATTACCTTTATTTAATGCATCTGTTAAAGCTCTTCGGCCTTTAATAGTTAATGAGCCATCTTTTAACATTTGTTCACCACGCATTCTATAATAAGTTAATGCTTGACTTCCTGCAGAAGCTGCTGCTTTAGCTCTGGTAGATTGTTCAGTTAATACTTGTTTACCTGCCCAACGAAGAGAACCAGCATGACTACCTCCTGTTAATCTACCTCCAACATAATATAATAATGCTCGATAAATATCTTGTTCTGTAAAACCAATCTTACCAAAGAATCCCATAATACCACTAGTATCTACACCTGCAGGTACTGATGGTTTTCCCTCTTTATTAGCTTTAATAAGTTCTTCAGCTTTTCTTCTTGCAGCATCATTATCTATTTTATCTGTTAAATCAGGATCTTCTGGTATCATTTGTAATTGTTTTTCTATATTAACATTAGATCCATCGTTAATATATTGTTGAGGCATAGGAGGTTCACCGATAGGGCTATCGGGAGGTAATATACCTAAATAACTAGTTCTACCCGGTTGTAATATATTAATATCTGAACCATCATTAATATATTGTTGAGGAATTCGAGGAGGAGTTTCATCAAAACCTTTATTTAAAGGATTACCTGGTGGTAATATACCTAAATAACTAGTTCCTTTATCTGCTAGTTTTTCATTTTGACTTTGATCAAGAGGATTAATATTTAATTCTTCTTTTCTGTCTTGTATTTCTCTACCTTCTCTTACCATTCTTTCTATTTCAGCTCTATTTCTTTTTAATTGAGCTGCTTCAGCAGGTATTACTGCTTCACCCGGAGTTAACATAGCAGGTACTGTATCTGTTTCATAAGGATTTACAGGTGTATTAGCTTTGCCTGCTTTATCTTGATCAAATTTAACTTGAGCTCTAATATCAGTAATAATACTATCAGGAATAGCATTTACTATTTGTTCATTAGACGCATCAGGAAATCTTTTTCTTAAACCTTCTATAGCTTTTTCTAAATATTGCATATGAGTAGGGCCAAAGTCATTACCAAAACCTGCATAAAAAGCAGGAACTTCAGGTGTACCATCTGAGTATTCACCATAACCTCTCATAGTTCGATTAAATCTACTCATAATACTATTTTTTATTTGTTCTACTGCACTAGGTTCTTTATTAAATTCCGGTGGAACCATAGAATTCATAGGCATAGGGTTTGATATTTGACCTGGAATAAAAGTAGCAGGAGAAGCACCTGAACTAACTATCTCTGGAATCATATTAGCAAGTATGTTATTTGATTGATCAGACATAGATTGTGTAGGCATTGATGGAATAAAATTAACAAAATTACTTACATCAGGAGGATTAGAATTATTAGACTCTATCGGAACATTTTGTTGTGTACCAAGTTGACCTGTAAAACTAAATTCTCTTGGAGTATCAGTATAAAAAGATTT
>Ga0163109_10001989_pt1 | contig 16070 bp, 16 predicted proteins | sample CRUFie1St13metaG_FD_108704 | JGI IMG/M metagenome (GOLD analysis project Ga0163109, IMG submission 108704) | Marine microbial communities from the Costa Rica Dome - CRUD Field 142mm St13 metaG | ecosystem: Environmental > Aquatic > Marine > Oceanic > Photic zone | place: Costa Rica: the Eastern... | reverse complement strand
TTCGTACATTTTTAACGGACTTGTTTCAGGGTCTATATTTGGTGGTGTATCTGGGAATAAGATTACTGCCATTGCTGGCGAGTCTAGCACTGGAAAAACTTTTTTCAGTCTCGCCGTTGTCAAAAACTTCCTGGATTCTAATCCTGATGGGTATTGCTTATATTTTGATACTGAAGCCGCTGTTAACAAATCTCTTCTCGCAGATCGTGGTATTGACTTGAATCGACTTGTGGTGGTCAACGTCGTGACCATTGAAGACTTCCGTGGCAAAGCCTTGAAAGCGGTTGATCTATACTTAAAAAAACCTGAAGAAGAACGCGCTCCCTGCATGTTTGTGTTAGACTCTCTTGGTATGCTTTCCACTGAGAAGGAAATCACCGACGCACTCAACGACAAACAAGTCCGCGACATGACCAAATCTCAACTGGTCAAAGGTGCGTTTCGTATGATTACCCTTAAATTGGGTCAAGCAAACATCCCCATGATTGTTACTAACCACACTTACGATGTCATTGGAGCTTATGTCCCTACTAAAGAAATGGGTGGAGGTTCTGGACTCAAGTACGCCGCCTCTACTATCATCCACTTGTCTAAGAAAAAAGAAAAGGATGGAACTGAGATCGTTGGAAATCTTATCAAGGCAAAGACTGCTAAGTCGCGTTTAAGTAAGGAGAACAAAGATGTTACGGTGCGTCTGTATTACGATGAGCGTGGTCTTGATCGATATTATGGTCTTCTTGAACTGGGTGAATTGGGAGGTCTCTGGAAAAATGTTGCAGGTCGTTATGAGATAGGCGGTAAAAAAGTCTATGCAAAGGCGATCCTTAAGGATCCCGAACAATACTTTACTCCCGAAGTTATGGAGAAACTTGATGAAATTGCAAAACAAGAGTTTCGTTACGGGTGATTTTATCAAACTATACGAGAATGCCTTGGGTGAAAAAGAGTGTGACACTCTAATTGAATTTTTTGAACAGAGCCATGCAAAGGAGATAGTAAAGAATGGTGGTACTCCAAACTTCACTCAACTGAATATTAATAAGAGTAATCCACAACTTATTCCACAGTTGTCTAGGATTGTTCAATCTTCTCTATCTCTTTACAAAAAAGAACTACCCGAGTACACTAAGTGGTATCCTCCTAGACTTTTCTTAGAGGAGTTTCGCGTTAAAAAATATCATGCCAGAACTAAAGATAGGTTCGATCCTCATGTTGATGTGCAGGATCATGCCTCGGCAAGAAGGTATCTTGCATTCCTCTTCTATTTAAATGAAGACTTTACTGGTGGGGAGACAGAATTTCCTCATCATAACAGAAAGATTATACCGAAGACTGGTTCGGTGATTGTCTTTCCTCCAACCTGGCAATATCCTCATGCAGGATTAAAAGTCAAGAAGGGGGTTAAGTATATAATGTCAACCTATTGTCACTACTATTGATGAACGAAAGAATAGAAACCACAATTCTTAAAAGTCTTGCTTATAATGAGGAGTATTCTAGGAAGGTTTTGCCTTTTATTAGATCGGAGTATTTTACTGACTATACTGAGAAAGTAGTTTTTGAGGAGATCTGTAAGTTTATTTTCAAATATAACAAACTTCCTACTCAAGAAGTTCTACGTGTGGAAGTTGATGGTCGTTCTGACCTCAATGAAAATTCTTACAAAGAGGTTACGAACTACGTAGATAACTTAGAACCAGCTATACTTGATTTTACTTGGTTGAGTGACATTACTGAGAAGTGGTGTAGGGATAAAGCAATCTATCTTGCTCTGATGGAGTCTATCTCTATTGTGGATGGTAATGATGACAAGAAAACCAAGGATGCAATTCCTTCAATCTTATCTGATGCGCTTGCGGTTGGTTTTGATACCAATGTAGGTCACGACTATCTTCGGGACTATGAAGAACGTTATGATTTCTACCATCAGACTGAAGAGAAAATTCCTTTTGATTTGCAATTCTTTAATAAGATTACAAAGGGTGGTCTTTGTAATAAGTCCCTAAACATTGCCCTTGCAGGCACTGGTGTGGGTAAGTCTTTGTTTATGTGTCACGTTGCGTCCTCTTGTTTGTTGCAGAACAAAAATGTTCTGTATATTACGATGGAAATGGCTGAAGAAAAAATTGCAGAACGTATTGATGCAAATCTTTTGAATGTGAATATTCAGGAGATTGCAAATTTACCTAAGTCAATGTTTGAAAACAAAGTTAATAACTTAAGTAAAAAAACTCAAGGTTCTCTTATAATTAAAGAATATCCTACAGCGAGTGCCCACAGTGGACATTTCAAGGCACTTCTTAATGAACTTGCACTTAAGCAGTCATTTAGACCTGATATTATTTTCATTGATTACCTTAATATATGTGCTTCCTCGCGATATCGCGCTGGTAGCAATGTCAATTCATATACAACTATTAAGTCTATTGCAGAGGAACTTAGAGGATTGGCTGTTGAAGCAAACGTCCCTATCGTATCTGCCACGCAGACCACTCGTTCTGGTTATGGTAGCTCTGATGTGGAGCTTACTGATACAAGTGAGTCCTTTGGGTTGCCTGCTACTGCTGATCTTATGTTTGCCCTTATTAGCACTGAGGAACTTGAATCCCTTGGACAGATAATGGTGAAACAACTAAAGAATAGATATAATGATCCGACTATGAATAAAAGATTTGTAGTTGGTATCGACCGTGCTAAGATGCGTTTGTACGATTGTGAGCAATCTGCACAGGATGATATACTTGACTCTGGACAAGATGACGAGTATTCTGGTCGAGAGAAAACTTCTGGTGCTAGAAAATCATTTGAAGGATTTAAATTTTAATTATCTTTGAATCAAAAACTTGACTATTTGACCAATTACTATTATACTAAACAAAAATGAATCAAATTATGACCAAATCTGTTGATTTTCAAAAGTATTCCGAGTTCGTAAACGCAGTTACTTCTGATGCTTCTACTGATTTTCTTGCTCTATCTGACCGTCTTGTTGAACTTGACGAGAAGGGAGCAAACATTGAAAGACTACTGACCTCTGGTGTTGGTATCAATGCTGAAGGTGGAGAGTTCCTTGAGATCATTAAGAAAATGATTTTCCAAGGTAAACCTTTTAACGCGGACAATAAAGAACATATGATCATTGAACTTGGTGATCTGATGTGGTATGTTACTCAAGCATGTATGGCACTTGAAGTATCTCTGGATGAAGTAGTTGCACGTAATGTGTCTAAACTTGAGAAACGTTATCCTGGTGGTTCCTTTGATGTGTATTATTCTGAAAATCGTGCTGAGGATGACCTATGAAAGACTTTAAAGTTCCGTTTGCCATCGTATCATTTCTGTTAGTTCAGGGAGCAGGTGCAGTATGGTGGGCATCTCAAGTTGACGGAAGAGTCCGAACTCTTGAATCGCAAAGTTTGAATATCGCCAGAGAAAACCGTAGGTACATTGAACAAGTAATTCAACCATCCTACGGAATCAGTAGTTCTTGGAAAAATCAATACCACGATGAATGGGTGCTAAAAGGAGGATGGAAATAAATACCCCCGTAAGGGGGATTTTTTATGGCAAAGTTAAACGAGGGAGACGTGATGGAGGGTATCTTTGCCATTGCTCTCGGAGAATTATTTGCCTACGGAACTATTTCAAAAACTCGTTTGAATAATGTAAGGAGAAGAGTAGACTCAAGTTTATTCCGAACTGGTAGATATAAAACTCAAATAAGAAAATTTATAGATGGTAGACCTGATGATAATATAGAGGTCAACCTTGAGATGAGGATGAAGTATGAATCTACAAAAATGGCGTTTGGAGAGGCGTATTCTTTGTTATATGAAAAGAGTGGTGATGTTGGAAATCTCGATAGAAAAATAGATCAATTAATAAAATACACGAACACAAACTATCGCAAGATGGTTCAAAATACGAAGAACAAATATCTTTTAAATAATGAATCTGATAATGTTGTAATTACAATTATTGCAGATGGTATTGCTGGCGAATCTTCTGGTGGGTTGGTTAAAGGAGACCTGGAGGTTATGGTAGATATCAATGGTCAGTCGGCAATGAACCAAAATTTAAATTTCTCATTAAAGTCTGGTAGTAAGACTCTTGCCAACCTCAGTCCTTTCAATGGTATGATGGATATTCTTGGGAGGTTTGGAGCTCAGGTATCAGATCCAGAAATGTATTCTTCTACTCTTGGGGGAACTCTCGCACAAGCGAGAACTCCCGCAGAGAAAAAGATGAAAGTTGATCTTATTAAAAAACTCTATAAGGAAGTATTGATCAATTTAAAAAGTAAACAGGGAGGTCCTGCGTTCAAACAACAAGCATTTCAACTTTTTAGAGATGTAACTTTTGGCGATGATCTTGCAGACGTTGTTGATATTGATAAAACAAAGATTAAAGAAATGACAGTTGATTACATCAATGAATTGGAAACAAAGGTCACAAACTTTTTGGTAGAAGAAAATAAATCTGGAAATTTGATATTTAAAATTATGCCTCAAAATAAAGCATTATTTCAATTAAGGTTTAAAAATAGATCCTCAACATTGAATGGTGAATTTCAGATCAAAGAACTGAAATTTTATATTGAGGCTGGCCCTGCTGCCTACATTCCTAAATAACTACAGGTCACGATCCCCTGACTTCAATTAGTAATGAAATCATTTTCCCAATTTCTTAAAGAAGCCGTAGAAACTTCTGCGTCTGCTCAAGCGAAGAGACTTGGGTTGGAGGGCGATGGTCATGGAGACTGGTATGACAGAGATGGAACTCTTGTCGCTAAAACTGTTAGTGGTAAACTAAAGTTCTTTGGAAAAGGTAAAAAATCAAAAGATGAAAAGTCTGATGTAGAGACTCAAAAACCTACGACATCCAAACCAGATGCTAAGAAATCAGTATCCACCACCAAGACTGAACCGAAAAAAGTATCTCCAGAAAAATCTGGAGATACAGAGGAATCGCAAGAAAAATCCGAGTCTAATGGTGTCGTTATTGTTTTTGGTAGGTTCAATCCTCCGACAATCGGACACGAAAAGTTACTCAATAAAGCTGCACAAGAAGCGGAAAAAAACGGATACGAACTGAGAATCTATCCATCGAGAAGTCAAGATAAGAAAAAAAATCCTCTAGACGCAACTGCTAAGATTGATTACATGCGTCAAATGTTCCCTAAGTATGCAGAAAACATTGTTGATGATCCAAACTCCAAGACTATTTTTAATGTAATGATTGGAGCAAATGAAGAAGGTCATAAGAACATGAAGATCATGGTTGGTGCTGATCGTCTCGGAGAGTTTCAAGGTTTAAGTCACAAGTATAATGGAGATCTTTATAACTACGATAATCTAGAAGTAGTTTCTGCAGGAGATAGGGATCCTGATGCAGAGGGTGCAGAAGGCATGTCAGCGTCAAAACTTAGACTTGCCGCAAGTGAAGGAGACTTCAAATCCTTTGCTAAGGGTGTTCCAAATACATTGACAAACCAGAAAAAAATAGAACTCTATAACACCCTTCGTAAGAGTATGGGTATAAATGAAACTTGGGAGATCGCTCCAAAGTTTGATGAGGAAACTTTGAGAAATCACTATATTAAAGAAAACATTTATTCTATTGGCACTATTGTAGAAAATATAAACACTGGATTGATGGGGAAAGTTCTTAGAAGAGGAACAAATTACGTCATTGCAGTCACTGAAGGCGATGTAATGTTTAAGTCTTGGTTGCGAGATTTGATCGAACATAATGATAAACCTCATGAAATTGGAACAGATGAATATAGAAAGTATGTTCAGGGATTAACTCCTGGTCAAAAAATTGCAAGATATAACAAAACTAAAGTTCTTCCCACTATGTCTGAAGAACCCGTAAACCTTAGGGGTAGACGTTTTTTCGGTTTAGGTAGAAAGTCCAAGGTGTCAGATTTCAATCATTTGAGATATGGTGGAGACGGATCAGAGGGCAATGCCGCAAGGAACACCAATAAAAGAGCTCCAGCATACAATTCTCAACAGATGCAGTACCCTACGAGGGGACCAAGAAATATTCGTCTAAGAGATCCTAAAGCTCCCATAGATATCTGAGTAACAAATCCTATAAATAAAACATAGGCAGTCTCAGATTCGGATACATGAAAAGTTGGAATAGTTTTTCTAAAGAGCTTACCGAGAAAAAAGCTAAGAGAGATTACGACGGTGACGGCACCATCGAAACTGGTTCTAAAGAACATGCGGGGGTAGTTCACAACGCTATTCAACGCGCTAAGGGTAAGAAGGCCGACGGTCAAGATACTCGTAAAGAAGAAGTAGAAGGACTAGAAGAAACCAAACTGGCAGATAAAGCATACTCTAAAGCAAGAGATGAAGGTGCTCAAAGACGCCGCACCAAAGAATATAAGGATGGTGGTAATAGAAGCACTACTCGTAAAGAGAAGGGACTGTATAGACTTGCCACTGCACAACGCAGACAAGATGCTGACCTAGGAAGACAGAAAGAAGTTGATAGGTCTTCTGGAATGGAAGGTCACATGAAGAAATCAGTTGCTAAGAAGGGTAAGTATGATTATGGTGCAGTCTTAGATAAGAAAGATCCTAAGAAAAATCCTAAGCACACTGCTAATAAAAGTACTAAAAAGGAAGAAGTAGAACAGTATGTTGACTTCCTTATCAACGAAGGATATGATTGTTCTCAACTTACATGGGAAGATGTAACTGCAGAGTATGAGTGTTTAGATGAAGGTTTACGTGATGCAGTAAAGAACCTTTTGGGTAGAGGGAAGAAAAAAGAAGAGAAAAAACCTGAAAGCAGAGGTGAACAACTTCGCAAGAAATATAATATTGGACCAGAGAAGTCTGATACTTCTGCTAAGATGCAGATTCTTAAGAAGACTCGTGCTAAGAAAGAAAGAGACCAAAAAGAGTTTGGTGGTTCAAGATACTCCAAGTCTGTTGCTAAGAAGTCTGCTGATGCACATGACCGTTATCTGAAAGGTGGTTATAGTAAGTATGGTGCAGATGATAAAAGAGGTAAAGGTAACAAAGCAGCAAAACGTGCTGCTGCAATGAAAAAAGAAGAAACAGAACTTCAGGAACTCGATATCAAAGGTGCAGTGACTGGTGCTCTCGATAGAGGTTCCAAGTTCATGAAGAAAAATCCAGTTGGTAGAGCAATAGGCAATGTACTGAAACCAGTCGGATCTGGTCGTGGAACAGCGCGTCCCGCTCCTAGTGCAAGACCAGGAACTCCAGGCGGTGGTGCAACAACTCGTCCAATGATGAATTCTCATGAACCAGAAGGTGAGATGGTAGAACAGAATATCAGATCAATGGGTGCTAATGTGACGGATGCGCTTCCTTGGAACCGTAACACTAAGTACACAACTCAAGGTAAACTCCGTAAACCTGGTGAGAATGTTCATGGTGTTCAGACTGGTAGAGGTTTAAACACATCTACTAGTAAAATGGTAGCAAATTCTTACGAACCAGAAGGTGATAATATTCAGGAAAAACCAGGTGATGGATATCTTGGTCCAACACCAATTCCAAATCCTATTAGGATGGCAAAAGATGCGGTTGATGCAACTAATCGCAACAGCCAGAAAAAGGTTGATATGGTAAACAAAACCTTGGGACGTGGTTCTGCTTCAATGCCAAAAGTTAATTACTTCAACAAAGGTCCTAGTGCTGCGTCAAAACGGTATCTTGGTTTATCTTATGAACCAGAAGGTGGATTGGTAGAAGGTATTCGTGATAAAGATCCTGAAAAGGGAACTAAAGAACGTAAGGAAAGACTTGAGAAAAAGCGTGGACACAAAGTGGATGATCATCCCGAGTACTCAAAAGAGTCCGTGACTCCTGGTCAACCTGCAGAGAAATTGAAGACTGGACGTAAGATGTTCACCATCCCTGATGAGGAAAGATCTGCAGCTGCTGCACGTCTTAAAGAGAAGGCTAGAAAGAAGCGTGAAGAAAAAATGAAGGAAGAAGTGAAAGTTGAAACTCCAGTAGTTGAAGAAGCCGAATCTAAGGCACAACAAAGATTGATGGGTCTTGCACTCTCCGTCAAGAGAGGTGACACTCCAATGTCTTCTGTAACTCCACAAGTTGCGAAGATGGCTAGAGAGATGAAGGAAAAAGATCTCAAGGATTTTGCAGGAACCAAACATGATGGTCTTCCTGAGAAAGTCAAGAAGGAAGAACCAGAAGTTTCTTCACCTCTGGTTGAGTCTCTAGTTGAAAGTGCTGCACAAAGGATGGCGGCAAAGGCAAGAAGAGAAGCAGCTGCAGATAAAAGAATTAATCGTCAGGCTGCATCTGCACAAAAGAGAGCGGAGTTAAACGCAAAAAAGTAAAACCCTCTGAGAAACCTACTGCAGGTTCTCAGAGGAAATCTAGAGTTACGGCTCTTTCTGATGATGAAATAAAACAGAAGAAAAAACAATCCACTGTCTATCAAGCGACTAAGTATCGTTCTGATGCTCTGGTGAAGAAGGAAAAAATTAGAGCAAAGGGTGGTCTTGCTAAGGAAAAAGAAAAGTCTGCAAGACAACAAGCTAGATTCGATAACGCTGCGGCTAACAGACAACGCAAAAAGGAGGAATCACAAGAAAGAGAGAAAAAAGCTAGAGAACAGTTTAGAGATCAGAAAAAAGTAAAGAAGGCTCAAACCAAAGCAAAAATTGCTCAAGGTGAAGCAGACGCTAGAAAGCAAAAAACTGCAGACTACGCTAAGACGGCAACATCTTACCAATCTAAAGTTGCCTCTTCTACTGGTAGCGGAACTGGTGCTAGTGATGCTGCTGGTGCGATGATTTCTAATCTGGGTAGTGCTGCTAAAGCTGGATTCGGTGCCGTTGGTGCTGTTCAGTCCAAGGTCAGAGAAGTTCAGAAACAGAAAAAGGCGGATAAACTTGCTAAGAAGGCTAAGAAACAGGAGAAGAAGTTTGACAAGAAATATAATGAAGAAGTCTTCTATGATTGGAGAGAAGAATTTCTACATGAAGTAGAAAAAAGAGGTGACAAAAAAGAAAAAAAGATCATTGATGTAATGAAGGGAAAGAACCAACTTGAGTTCAATCCTGTATCAGAGGGGAAGAAAGATTACTGTGATTGTGGCCACGGTTGTGGTAAAAAAATCTGTGAAGCATGTGGTAAACCCAATAGACCCGAAAACATCAAAGAAGACATGAGTGGTATGTCCCAAAAGTCTGGTGACAAACGCCCCACAGATAAAGGTGCAGGCATGACTGCAAAGGGAGTCGCTAAATATAATCGCCGCACTGGTGGTAACTTAAAGACTGCTGTTACTACTCCACCTTCTAAGTTGGATCCAGACTCAAAGGCTGCAAAACGTAGAAAGAGTTTCTGTGCTCGTTCTAAAGGTTGGACTGGTGAAAGAGGAAAGGCTGCACGTCGTCGTTGGAATTGCTGATCATTTATGAAACAACTGAATGAATACGATGAGGTTCTAAAAAAACCTCATCCTCTCTTTGTCTATAAAAATTATATTAACGATATAAAATTTCCAACCCGAGATCTCATCAAAGAGTCTTCTGAGCAAGATATTTTTGGGAGGCAAATAACTATGGATCTTCCTGAGGAGGATGAGTTATTTGTCTCTTTTTGCAATCAAGAATACTTTGAATCTGTAATTAAAGAATTTAAAGTTTTTTCAAAAATAAGACCTAAGTTATTTAAAAAAATTAGTGAAGGCGATTACAAGTTTGGTTCTGATGTAAAAGTTGAAGCAAAGTACAACATTAATAATGTGAGGATGCACTTTGATAGAGATCCTGTTGTACGTGAACCAAATGTTTTATTTGATTTAATTATCTTTTGCGATGATTATATTAATTTTGAAATTTGTGAATTTGATGTTGATGGAAACGATCAAAATTTAAAGGCAGTTGAGTGTGAAAAAAACACTGCGGTTATATTTCCTTTCGTTCCCTCTTCTTGGAGTAGAAAAAGAATAAAACAATTTGACGGAAAGAGTATTACTATATCTTTTACTGTTGATGATGACTTGCAAGAAATAGATCCGACATTTTGTAAGCAAAGAGTGAAAACTAAGGGTCAAGTTATTCTTACTAGAGAAGATCAAATATCGCAGAAAATATTAGTCAAAACATTTGACAATGAGAAAGAATGGTTTTACTATTACCAACCATGGAGAGCAGTTTCATTCTCTGCATATTTGGAATGGAAAAACTTTCTTGAGTTTGAAGATGAATTTCCCAAGTTTCATATTGTTCAATCTCTAGATGATAGATGGGATCCAGAAACTTCCACTACAGTATCTGTATCTGGGTTTGATAGTAACTTAAAACTAACTGATAGGTGGCAAAAATTTATTGAATATCATATCAGTAAATATTATTTCCAAAATATGTTCTTACTCTTTGATGATGAGTGGAAAATTTGGAGACCTAAACTCAGGGAGAAGATATTATCTAGAGATTACACGATGGGTTTTGCTAGAACAAAAGATTATACTAATGAGTTTGATATTTTATATGACTTCCAATTTATTCATGATACTGGAGTAATGAATAAACAGGGTCTGGAAGTTCATTTGGATAGAGATGACAAACTTTTTCAGTCTATGGTTTATTTTAGACATCCAGAGGATGAATGTGATGATGCAAATCTTTGGTTGCACAATTATGTAACCTTTAACCATAAGTTTTATCCTCAGTGCCCAGAGATGGAAGTTCCATATAAACCTAATACGAATATAACATTACCAAATCTCCCATATACTTTTCACTCAGTTACTCCTGGTATAAGAGTCCAAGACGGATATACTAGAAAAATGGTTAATGTTGTCTTTAGAGTTAAACCTGAATTGAATGAGTTTTCTGATAAATAGATCGCTAACTATGAGGCACTTAAGATGTTAGGATTTTTACTTCCTCTTGCAACAAAGATCATTAGTGATGCTGTATCAAAGATTCCTGAAAACGAGGAGTTGGGTGAAAAATTAATTGAAATTTGTCTGATGATTCTTGGTAAAGCAGTTAAACTGACTAAAACCGAAATGGATGATCAATTACTGGAAGCGGTTGCGAAGGCAATCGAAGCCCGTTGAGTTATAAATATTCTTATACATAACGAGAAACTAGAGGGAATCAACATGTCTCTATGGGGTAACAAAGATACTGTCTATTCGACAGGTCAGATCACTACAATCACATCTGGTGGTGTAATCACTGGTTCTGGTACAACCTTCTCCTCTTCTGGATTGGTTGAAGCTGGAATGATGATTACCCTAGGATCTAAGGGTGGTGGCGTCATCAAGTCAGTTGATTCCAATACTCAACTGACCCTTCACAGTGCTGCTGGTTTGACCGCAGGTTCTGGACTTACTCAGGCTTACAATATCAGTGAAGCTCCTAAGTCTAGCGCACTTGACAGTCACACTAACGTAAATGAGGTTTACGGTTCAAACGCCGCTGAGGTTGCTGCAGCTGCAGGTACAATTTACGAACACTCTCACGCGGGTTGGGTTGGTATTACCACCTACGTCGATACACACGGAAACACCAGAACTAAGACTGAAGTCCTAGTTGCAATGAGTTCTATCTCTGGTGATGCTGCAGACGATTCTATCCTAGCCGATAGCTGATAAACGACTTGATTTAATATGCGATTTGATGAGTTGAACGAAGACAATTATGTAATGTTTGCCATTAAACATTATGAAAACCCTCATGCGGTCACGCAAGATGACTTCTATGAGGATTTGAAAAGGTTTAAGTGGATAAAGAGACTACTCAAAAGGTATCAGACAACTGGTATCTTGAAGTCTCATCTTCTCATCAACCATTTTATTATTTTGTATAATGTATTTGGAGAGGCTGCAACTCCACTTTTGTTTTTTAAAATTGATAAGGAGTTGTGGCCGGTAGTCAAAACATTCGTTGTGTACCTTGGTAGACTACCAGAATACCCAAAATCTTCATTACATGATATTCCTCTAGATGATAACTGTTTACAAGACTTAGATCGGATATGAATGATCGAATATTAGATAAGTATATCGATATAGTCAGGAACCTCCAAGAGGATGCTCCTGTAAATAGTGTTGGTGGTGGAAATATTGCGGGAACTAGGGAAGCGGGAGACGATCCCCCAGTAAAAAGAAAGAAGAAGTATATCTATCAGAAAGGTTTGCGTAAATGGTGGACATCTCTAACTAAGTAAAAATGGCATTCGGTCTTGGTAAATTAGCAGTTTTAGAATCAAAACTTGATATTTATGAAGATCTCTCTAAAGAGATGCTTGACAAATTAGAACGTGCAGTAGGAACTATTTCTGAGAATAGCAATAAGATTGCTATCATCTTAGAGCGTCATGAAACACGTCTAGATGAGGGAGACAAATCTAATCAACTCATCATTAAAATGATTGAGGATATGAGAGATAAACAGAGTAAAGATAATGAAACCATACATGAAAGAATTTCTACAGTACAGAAGAAAGTAGATAATAACGCTAAATTTGTAGTGGGTGCTGGCGCTGTCCTTGCGACTGTTGTGACAGTCTTGCAAGTGGTTCCGCCCATGATTAAAGTATTGACACCGCAACTGTCCACCAGTATGATAGGAGGAACGCACGTAGAACGCCTCGGATGAGTTTCATCGACAGCCGATATATCGGTCTGATTTCTGTAAAACTTCAAAAGTTCAGTCGAAAGAAAGAAGGTCTCTATACCTTTCGATGTCCTTATTGTGGTGATTCCCAGAAACACAAGAACAAAACTCGCGGATATATTTACAAGTATAAGAACGATCATAACTTCAAGTGTCATAACTGCGGCGTCTCTAGATCCCTCACAAACTTCCTGAAGGACCACGATCCTGCTCTGCATGATCAGTACGTCTTTGAGAGGTATAAGGCGGGTGCCACGGGTAAAGGATCCAATACCAGCACCCCTAAAAAGTTTGAAATTCCAAAACCAGTTTTCAAGAAAAGAGACTTCAATCTTAAAAAAATCTCAGAACTAAATAAATCACATCCCGCAAGAGAGTTTCTAGAAAATCGGAAGATTCCTCAACAATTTTTCAGTGAACTTTACTTCACTGATAGGTTCAAAGAATGGACCAATACGCAGAAAAAAACCTTCGATTCTCTAGAAAAAGACGAACCTAGAATTATTATCCCATTAAAAAATAAGAGTGGTATCTTTGGATTCCAGGGGAGATCTATTAGTCCTAAATCGAAACTAAGATATATCACTGTAATGTTGGATGATGAACATCCAAAACTTTTTGGACTTGATAGGATTAATGAACAAAAAACAATCTACATCACAGAAGGACCATTTGACAGTTATTTCCTTACCAACGCTATTGCTATGTGTGGTAGCGATGTTGACGACCGCATTATATCTAATCGAGATCGGGTCTACGTCTTCGACAACGAACCGAGAAACCGAGAGATCGTTGCTAAGATTGCGTCAACAATTGAAAGAGGTCACAAAGTAGTCATTTGGCCAGATAAAGTTGATCAGAAGGACATCAACGACATGTTCCTGACTGGACTTAACGTTCAGGATGTGGTACAATCTAATGTCTATAGTGGTTTACACGCAAAAACAAAACTTATTAGTTGGAAGAAAACATGAGTAACGGAACGAAAGTTGTAAAGAGAAACGGTGTAACAGAAAGTCTGGATCTCGATAAAATTCATAAGATGGTAGAGAGCGCTTGTGAGAATCTCGCAGGTGTTTCTGCATCTCAGGTAGAGATTCAATCTGGTATTCAATTTTATGATGGAATCACCACGGGCGAAATTCAAGAAATCCTTGTACGTTCTGCCTCGGATTTGATTGATTTGGAATCCCCAAACTATCAGTTTGTTGCAGCACGTCTACTTTTGTTCGGTCTTTATAAACAAGTCTTTGGTCCTGAGTGGAACCAAGGATTCCCACACATCCTTGACCATGTGAAGGGTGGTATTAAGAAGAAAATTTATGATAAGACCTTAGCTAATGCATATACTGCGGAGGAGTGGGATAAAATTAATGGTTGGATCGATCATGGTCGTGACTTCCTATTCACTTATGCAGGTTTACGTCAAGTCTGTGACAAGTATCTTGTCCAAGATAGAAGTTGCGGCGAACTTTACGAAACGCCACAATATATGTACATGTTAATTTCTGCGACAATTTTCCAGAAATATCCTATAGATAGTAGGTTGGACTATGTACGTAGGTACTATAATGCGATCTCCAAACACAAAATCAACATCCCGACACCAATCATGGCAGGGGTCAGGACAACACTTAGACAATTTGCTAGCTGTGTGCTTGTTGATGTTGATGACTCCCTCGATAGCATCTTTAGTTCTGATATGGCTATCGGCAGGTATGTTGCACAAAGGGCGGGAATCGGTATCAACGCGGGTCGCATCCGTGGAATCAATGCTAAAATCCGAGACGGAGAAGTACAACACACTGGCGTTGTTCCTTTTCTTAAAAAATTTGAATCAACTGTACGATGTTGCACGCAAAATGGGATTCGAGGTGGATCAGCAACCGTCCACTTCCCAATCTGGCACCAAGAAATCGAAGACATCATTGTCCTAAAGAACAATAAAGGTACGGAGGATAATCGTGTTAGAAAACTTGATTATAGCATCCAAATTAGTAAAATCTTCTACGAAAGATTCATCCAAAATGGAGACATCACACTATTCTCACCTCACGATGTCCCAGGTCTTTACGATGCTTTTGGCACTGACGAGTTTGATGATCTCTATACACGTTATGAATCTAACGGAAACATTCCAAGAAAAACTGTTGGTGCTCAAAAACTCATTCTGGACATTCTGAAGGAAAGAGCGGAGACTGGTCGTCTCTATATTATGAACATCGACCACTGCAATAGTCACAGTTCATTTATTGATAAAGTGAATATGTCCAATCTGTGTCAGGAAATTACTCTTCCCACAGATCCGATCGGGCATATCGATGATGCGTCTGGAGAGATTGCTCTTTGTGTTCTGTCCGCAGTGAATGTAGGTAAACTGAAGAACCTAGATGAACTAGAAGAACTCTGTGATCTTTCTGTTCGTGGATTGGAAGAACTAATTGATTATCAAGACTATCCCGTAGTCGCTGCAGAACTTGCAACCAAGGCACGTAGATCACTGGGTATCGGATTCATTGGTCTTGCACATTACCTTGCGAAGAATGGTCTTAAGTATGATTCGCAGGAAGCCTGGGACGAGGTGCATAAATTATCAGAATCATTCCAATACTATCTTCTCAAGTCTTCTTGTAAGATTTCAGAACAGAAAGGACCATGTACTGATTTTAATCGAACGAAGTATTTTGATGGAAAGCTTCCGATTGATACATATAAACATGACGTGGATGAAATAACTTCTGAGGAGCTTGTACATGATTGGGATAGTCTTAGAGTATCTATCCAACAACACGGTCTCAGGCACTCAACATTGTCCGCACAAATGCCATCGGAAAGTAGTTCCGTTGTGTCAAACGCAACAAATGGAATTGAACCTCCTCGCGGATACTTGTCCATTAAGAAGAGTAAGAAGGGACCTCTTAAACAGATTGTCCCACAATACAACACTCACAAGAGTAATTATACTCTCCTCTGGGACATGCCTGACAATACTGGTTATATCAATGTTGTTGCTGTCATGCAAAAGTTCTTCGACCAGGCGATCAGTGGAAACTGGAGTTACAATCCAGAAAACTATCCCGACAATGAAGTACCCGTCTCCGTAATGGCACAGGACTTCCTAAAAACATATAAGTATGGGTGGAAGACTTCTTATTATCAGAACACTTACGATAACAAAACAGATGAGATAAAAGAGGATACAAAAGAAGATCAACTTCAGGCTTTGGAACAGTTGATCATGGAAACTAGTGATGACGACTGCGAATCTTGCAAGATCTAAACACAACCACCGAGGAATTAAATGTCAGTTGAAGGTATGACCGTATTAAACACATCTACAGACGTAAACGCTAGAAAACAACCTATGTTTTTTGGAGCTCCTTTGGGGATCCAAAGATATGACCAATTCAAG
>Ga0163109_10001988_pt1 | contig 16074 bp, 17 predicted proteins | sample CRUFie1St13metaG_FD_108704 | JGI IMG/M metagenome (GOLD analysis project Ga0163109, IMG submission 108704) | Marine microbial communities from the Costa Rica Dome - CRUD Field 142mm St13 metaG | ecosystem: Environmental > Aquatic > Marine > Oceanic > Photic zone | place: Costa Rica: the Eastern... | reverse complement strand
TCATGCCATGATTCAGAAAGAATCCAACCAGGAATTGTGGCTCATCGATTCAGACAGTCGCAACGGCACCCTGATCAATGGTTCAAGGGTAACCAAGCCGATGCTTCTCAGGCATCAGGATCGAATTCAGATTGGCCCTTTTACACTCGTTTATCACCAACCGGGGGCCGTGCGCCAAGCACCAGGTGAGTCCACCTCCCTCAACCGCACGGTGCTTGATTTCGAGGATTGAAGACAATCCATGATGCACCATCAAAAAACAATTATTGGACCCGCAAGGAGAATCAAACATCCAACCTTATACCATATGCCCTCCTTTCAACATCCGCCCGTTCAACCACAAGACATAGGCATCCTGACACCTATCGACGCCCATGAAAGGGGCTTATTGTGGACGATCCTCCTCTTCATGAAATGGATGGGAGTCTATTGGAACATCCAGTCACAAACACAGGGGTCAGAGCCCGCATCTTTTTAGAACCAACGAGAACAATTAAATCGCTATCTGAAGCATCGGCCCAATCACCGACCGGCAAATAACATTATTTTATTCATCGGTGATGGCATGGGGATTTCCACCATGACTGCCTCCCACATCCTTGAAGGGCAGCAAAAGGCACCACCGGAGAAGAACATCGCCTGAGCTGGGAGCACTTCGCTTATTCAGCTCTAGCAAAGGTTTACAACACCAACCAACAAACTCCGAATTCAGCCGGCACGATGAGCGCCATCATGACCGGACACAAAACCAAGGCCTATACCTTTAGCTATGACCAGCGCGTGGTCCACGGGGACCACACCTCTACTAGGGACTTCCAGGGAGAAGCCGCTTATTGCAAGAAGCTTCTGAAATATTTCGAAAAAAAGGTAAATCAACGGGTGTGGTGACCACCGCCCGCGTCACTCATGCCACTCCTGCGGCATGCTATGCTCACTCTCCTGAAAGGAATTGGGAAGATGATGCGAACATGAAGAAGAATAACCCGAAGGCACTGGAGGCCGGATTCAAGGACATCGCTCGCCAGCTCACAGAGTTTCCGCATGGAGACGGACTGGAGGTGGTATTGGGAAGATGACGTCAGGCTTTCCTTCCAATCACGGCACATGATTATGAGGATCCAAAACTCATGGGACACCGACTGGATGGACGCCATCTCATTGACACCTGGCTCAAGCAACCGGGGTCGTCCTTTGTTTTTAACCGAAAGGGTTTGCTTCAGGTGGACACTTCCTCGACCGAACGGTTGCTGGGTATTTTTGAACGCAGCCACATGACCTACGAAACAGACCGTATCAAGGAAGTGAGTCCTTCGGACCCCTCTCTGAGTGAAATGAGTCTCAAGTCACTGGAAATCTTGAGGCAAAACCAACAAGGCTACTTTCTCATGATTGAGGGCGGCCGCATTGATCATGCCCACCATGCTGGCAATGCCTTTCGGGCGCTCTCTGAAACCATTGCCCTTTCCAAGGCGGTTCATGCAATCTAATCCACCCTGAGCAAAGAAGAAAAAGAAGATACCTTGATCCTGGTGACTGCCGACCACAGTCATACCTTTAGCATTGCCGGGTATCCCACTCGTGGAAACCCTATCCTCGGCCTGGTGGTTGGCAATGATGACTATGGCAACCCGGAGTCCTCACCCAAGAAAGACGCCATGGGGCTCCCCTATACAACGCTTGCCTACGCGAATGGAGCGGGTTATGCGGCCCCAATCAAAACAAGAAGTCCAAGGAAATCACCACTGGCGGGGTTTCATTTCCATCTGGATATCGGAGATGGCGGTGGACCACTGGCCGCACACGAGGACTGGAAATACCTTCACACACCCAGAAGCCCTCGACCTGATTTGAGTGAAGTGGATGTCGGCTGCGAAGATTACGTACAAGAATCAAGGATTGCTCTGAGCAGTGAGACTCATGCCGGCGAAGATGTGGCTGTGTTTGCCATCGGCCCCATAGCTCATCTCATCCGTGGGGTCATCGAGCAAAATTTTCTCTATCACGTGATGCGTTATGCCTCAGGTGATATGGAAAAACCTTGAGGGATTCAGGCTACGACAAGTGCAAGGACCAGGCGATGAGCCATAAAAGCAGGCCTATTGCCTCAAGAAGACTTCCCCACCAAAAGATAAACAAAAAAGAAGGCGTCCCTCGACGGTGTCTTCGTGCGACCTTGAATCCATCCAGACAATCCTTCCATGGAGCCCAGGGATAGAGAAAGAAAGTCGAGGTTCGATTGCGTCGCCTGACGTAGGGCTCAATTTTGAGCAGCCACAGAAAAACAAGACATAACAATCCGGCAGCCAAAATCCACAAACCAACCTGCAGGGGTACAGAAAGAGACTGCGCTGACTCGAACGGGAACATTGCGGCAATTTATTCAAAAACAGAGCAGGAAGCAACCCATTCCGGTAACGCTGAAGCGATCTCCTAATGAGGAGGACCAAAGCGATGTTCTCCCACACGAGAGGCCTCCAATGAGCGCCAGGTGCCCTGCTCCACTCCGGGATCAGACTGTTTCAACATTGATTGATCCAGTGAATCCCTCAAAGACTGCCTGATGGCTTGAAGTGACGGATCGTCGATTCGGTTACTCATTTCATGAGGATCCATAGTCAGATCATAAAGTTCCTCTGCTAGAAGATGATTGTAGCGCTTGACCAACGCATAGATTTGAGGGTTATCAGCGGAATCCCAAACCCAACTGGCCCAATAAGGGTTCTTGAGTTTGCCGTTTCCACGGAGACCCATCAGGTGCTTTTCGATATAGATATCATCCGAACGAAGGTTACGAATGTAGTGATACCTTCCATTGTTGACACTCTGAATGGGGTAAGGAGGGCCTTCAGGCACATTGTTGTGCATGCCAAAACTTCAGCTGCGATGGGTCTTTTGCTGCCCTGATAAGACTTCAGCAAAACTCCAGCCATCCAGAGCTCTCGATTCCACCCCACCCCCGGCCAATTCGATCAAGGTGGGAAGGACATCTGCATAATGTACTATGGCGGAGGTGCGTCGACCCTCGCGAATGTGTCCAGGCCATCTGGCAACCAGAGCCGTATGCAAACCGGCATCCCAGTTGGTCCATTTACAGTCTGGAAATTGAGCAGCTTGTTCCCAGGAAAACAAGACCAAGGTGTTGTTCTCCGGAGAGGCATGCTCCAGCGCATCCAGGAGTGCGCCCACCTGGGAATCCATGTAGGTTAACTTGGCAGCATATGGGCTGAAATCCTCACGCGTACGAATGGTATCTGCAATATGGGGTGGAAGGTGAATTTTTGCAGGAGGGTATTGGGAGGGATCGCCCATCACCCAAGGCACATCAGGTCCGACCAATGCCAATACCAGGCAAAAAGGCTGGCTTGGGTCGCGAGTGATGAATTCAGTCACTTCTTCCAAGCGATGTGGCTGAGTCGGAGAGCGCACACAGTTGAAATCAAATCCGCCGATGGATTCGAAGGGAAAAAAGGATTGTGGGGCGACATGCACTTTACCGGTAAGCCCGACACGATATCCCAAAGGCCCTAAATAATTTGGAAGACTCATGGTGCCGGAACGACTGGCTGAATGATTCCAAGCTCACCCATTGCGCATGGGAAAAAGACCAGTCTAGAGCTCAGCTCGACAGGGTTGACACATGGCAGAGGTCAGATAGGCATGATCAAACACCAGACCGTCATCAGCCAGACGATTGATTTGAGGAGTAAGAACATGTTTTCCACCGTAGAGCCTTAGATCGCTGCGAGTGCAGTCATCGGCCAGGATCACCAAGACATTGGGTCTGGAGTTTTCGACCAGGGTGGGCACCTGAACCATTGCTAAAAAGAGAGGAATCCACAACCAGCATCAGTTGATGCATTCGATACATTGTCACTTCATCATCTCATTTGAGGGCGATGCCGTCAACGTGAAGGCTTGCCGCATGCCCTGCGTTCACAGGGCATCACTCCATAAAGGAGAACTTTGCGCCCCGTGAAACCACTTTGACCAAAGGAATTTATATTTAGAATCATTCTAACTATTGACACGCCTCCAACTGCCACTACATTACAATATCGTCTTGACTGTCATGAAAAAAGATCCTCCATCTGCGACAAGCGATCAGGAACTGGCTCACAAATTGGCCAGCAGCGGTATGCGCATGACCGCACAGCGGGAGCATGTTTACCATACCCTGCTCCAGCAGACCGATCACCCCACAGCGGACGAAGTTTACCTGAGGGCCAAATCAGCCATGCCGGAGCTTTCCATGGCAACGGTTTACAACACGCTGGATGCGCTTGTCAAATGTGGCCTGATCAAACAGGTCAATGTCGAGCGCACGGCCTCTCGTTATTGTTCCAACATGAACGAACACTGTCATTTTATCTGTGAGGAATGTGGCAGCATCCAAGACGTGGATTTCAAAAAAGATAAAGGGGAGCTACCACTGAAACTTCCCAGAAACCTAGTCCCTACCCAGGTGGATATCTCGCTTCGAGGCCGATGTGCGATGTGCCGACCCCTTGAAGTGCCCAAACCGAAATCGAAATTAAAACGTGGAGCGAAAGACCGCTAGATAGCATCTCGGCCACTGTGTGCTGTAGCTTCACAAACTTTTTGAACTTTGAAACAAGATTACGCAGTTCCCTCAACAATATGAGCAGCGCTACCGAAACCATCGAAGGATTTGTCAAAAGCGACTATAAATACGGCTTCGTCACCGATATTGAAGCCGAATCAGCACCTCCAGGACTCAACGAAGACATCATCCGTTTTATCTCCCACAAGAAAAACGAGCCCGCCTTCATGCTGGAGTGGCGTCTCAAAGCCTACCGTCACTGGCTCACCATGCAGCCACCCACGTGGCCCAAGGTAAGCTACCCTCCAGTCGATTTTCAGGATATCATTTATTATTCATCTCCCAAAAAAGCCAATGATGGCCCGAAGAGTCTGGATGAGGTGGATCCCAAGTTATTGGAGACCTATGAAAAGCTGGGCATACCGCTTCACGAACGCGCCAAGCTTGCCGGCGTGGCCGTGGATGCTGTTTTTGACAGTGTTTCGGTAGGTACTACCTACAAGGAAACATTGGCTGAAAAAGGGATCATCTTCTGCTCGATGTCTGAAGCCGTGCAGGAACATCCGGAACTGGTGCAGCGCTACTTGGGCAGCGTGGTTCCACGCACAGATAATTACTATGCAGCACTGAATTCGGCAGTATTCAGCGACGGGTCCTTTGTTTACATACCAAAGGGAGTCCGCTGCCCTATGGAACTTTCGACCTATTTTCGAATCAATGCGGCCAAGTCAGGACAGTTTGAGCGAACACTCATCGTAGCAGAAGAAAACAGTTATGTGAGTTATCTAGAGGGATGCACTGCGCCCATGCGCGATGAGAACCAATTACACGCCGCCGTAGTAGAGCTGGTGGCCCTAGACCACGCAGAGATTAAATATTCAACGGTTCAGAATTGGTATCCTGGAGATGAGGAAGGCAAGGGAGGAATCTACAATTTTGTCACTAAGCGCGGGATTTGCAGAGGGCGTGCCTCAAAAATTTCATGGACTCAAGTCGAAACCGGCTCGGCTGTTACCTGGAAGTATCCAAGTTGCATTTTACTCGGAGACGAAAGTGTCGGAGAATTCTACTCAGTCGCCTTAACCAACCTCCGCCAACAAGCCGACACGGGAACCAAAATGATCCACATCGGCAAGGACACCAAAAGCACGATTATATCCAAGGGAATCTCGGCTGGCCGTGGCCAAAACAGCTATCGAGGTCTGGTGCAGGCACGTAAGTCAGCTATTGGTGCCCGTAATTTTTCTCAGTGTGACTCGCTCTTAATCGGTGATCAATGTGGGGCACATACTTTCCCTTACATAGAGTCTAAAAACACTACCGCCAGCATCGAACACGAAGCTACCACCAGCAAGATCGGTGAAGATCAAATCTTTTATTGCAATCAGCGTGGCATCTCCACCCAGGATGCGGTCAACATGATCGTGAATGGCTTTTGTAAGGAAGTATTCAGTGAACTCCCTATGGAATTTGCCATGGAAGCTCAAAAACTACTTGGGGTCAGCCTAGAGGGAAGTGTTGGTTAGAGATGACTCATTGCAAACAATTTAGACTATTTTTAGATTCATTATGTCCAACCCATCATTGTTAAGAATTACCAATCTGCAAGCCGGCGTCGAGGACCGAAAGATTCTCAAAGGAATTAATCTGGAGATCCACCCCGGCGAAGTTCATGCTATCATGGGCCCAAACGGTAGTGGGAAAAGTACACTAGCTTCTGTCATTGCTGGACGAGAAGGTTATGAAATTCTAGGTGGAAATATCCATTTCAAGGGTGAAGACATTCTTGAAAGTGCGCCTGAGGAAAGGGCCCATCTTGGATTATTCCTAGCTTTTCAATACCCAGTGGAAATCCCGGGAGTTAACACCACCTACTTTCTCAAATCAGCTATTAACGAGGTTCGAAAAGCGCGTGGCGAGAAAGAACTCGATGCCGTTGCTTTCTTGAAATACATCAAGGAAAAAGCTGCCCTGCTCGATTTACCCGAAGACTTTCTTAAACGTTCGCTCAATGTCGGTTTTTCTGGAGGTGAAAAGAAACGCAACGAAATATTTCAAATGGCAGCACTTGAACCTGTCATGGCAGTTTTGGATGAAACCGATTCGGGATTGGACATCGATGCCCTAAAGGTAGTCGCAAATGGTGTGAACCAGTTACGGAGTCCACAGACCGCTCAACTGGTTATCACCCATTACCAGCGCCTGCTTGATTACATTGTCCCAGATGTTGTGCATGTTCTTTACAACGGGCGAATCATCAAAAGTGGCCCCAAGGAACTGGCACTCAAGCTGGAGGAAAAAGGTTATGACTGGGTGATCGAGGAAGCTCAGACGACAACTGTTACGTTGTCTCATTGAAACATCATGACCGAAACCTTGAAATCTCCCCCGACCGATCCCTTCATTCCCCTGCTGGATTCATTGGATCCAGAGATGCATGAAGGCCCTTCCTGGCTGACGCCCATCCGCAAGGCAGGAATAGCCAAATATACAAGCAGTGGGTGCCCTACTCTTGCCGATGAGGACTGGCGATTTACCAGTTTGAATGCAATTCGCTCCTGTTATTTCCAACATTCTTCGGATCCACAAGGCTTATCCAGTGGGGCATTCCAGAGCATCGAAACCCCACTGAAGAATCAAGCCTGTATTCGTATGGTTTTGGTGGATGGGATCTTTAATGAAACCTTGTCCGATCGATCGCTGCTCCCAGAGGAGGTCTGCCTTATGTCCCTCAAGCAGGCTGTTCAAGACCCCGAGTCACCGCTCAAAAACCACCTCGGTCAATACACTTACGGAAACGACAGCCCATTTGCAGCCCTCAATGCTGCCTGTTTTGAAGACGGCATCTGCTTGAAGGTACCCAAGGGTGTCCAACTGGAGCTTCCCATCCAAATCATGCATGTGGCCACGGCACAGCCTCAGGCCTATGCAATTTTTGCTCGCTGTTGGATTCACATGGAGGCTGGTTCAAAAGCAACGGTCATGGAAACCTTCCATGGCATGGATCAAGGGGTGTATCTCTCGGCTCCTACCTTGGAATGCCTTTTGGAAGATCAAGCCCACCTCGAACACATTAAGGTTCAAGATGAATCGAAGCAGGCCTTTCACATGGCCTGTATCTATGCGCGCATCACGCGTGATGCGCGAATGGATTCCCATCATTTAAGCCTCGGAGGCCTGATTAGTCGCAACCATATCAGAACGCACCTGGATGGACCAGGGCTTCGATGTATGCTCAACGGGCTATCCATAGCCCAAGCCAATCAGGTTATCGATCATCATATGGTCGTCGATCATGCCAAGCCGCACACCGAAAGTCATGAATACTTCAATGGGATCCTGGATGATCAATCCCGCAGCGTCTTCCATGGCCGCATTCACGTGCGCCAGGTAGCTCAAAAAACCGATGCCAAGCAAACCAACAAAAATCTGCTACTTTCCGATGCCGCCACTGCGGATACCAAACCTCAACTTGAGATTTATGCAGATGATGTTCGCTGCACGCACGGGGCAACCATCGGCCAGCTGGACGAGCAGGCCATTTGGTATCTGCGTGCTCGAGGGATCCCACTGGCCAGGGCCAGGGGTATGCTGGTGCATGCCTTTGCCGGTGAAATCATCGACCGTATTGAGCATCCAACCATTCGAAAGTCTCTCGACAGTTTAGTGTGGGAAAAACTCGAAGCCCTTCCACATTTTCACGTCCACACCTCTACACCCCTATCATGAGCCAAGAAACCCAGATCATTCTCAGTCGAGATGTTGAAGCTGCCATTGTGCCTACCGGCGAACCTGTAACACTCAAACAAGGCGAGGAAGCCCAGATCACTCAAGAGCTGGGCGGAGCCTTCACGGTGATCGTCAACGGCAACATGTTTCGCATTCAAGGCGAACATGCCGATGCCCTTGGGCGGGAAGTTGAAAAAGTGCGGATCAAGGCGGCGGTCGCAGGAGAAAAGGCTACCGCCGAAGAGATCGAAGCGCAGGTCTGGGAACAGATGAAAACCTGCTATGACCCGGAAATCCCGGTCAACATCGTGGACCTAGGATTGATTTATGATTGCGTGGTCACTCCGATTGAGGAAGGCAACGAATTCAACGTGCTGGTGAAGATGACACTCACGGCTCCCGGATGTGGCATGGGGCCGGTGATTCAGCAGGATGTACAGAACAAGGTGATGTGCATTGAAGATGTGGCTCAGGCCGATGTCGAACTGGTCTGGGAACCGCAGTGGAGCCAGGACATGATGACCGAAGCCGCCCGACTTCAGCTCGGCTTGATGTAAGCAAAGCCGCCCTCCTCAATACGAGCACGTTGAGCCAGACTCACCCTACTTTCATGAAGCATTTCAGGCATGACTTCCCTATTCTGGAACAGTCCGTCAATGGACATCCACTGATCTATTTTGACAATGCCGCAAGCAGCCAAAAGCCCAATCAGGTAATCGAGGCCATCAAGACTTATTACCAAAAGGACCATGCGAATGTTCACCGCGGCATTCATGAGCTCAGCAACCGCGCCACTCTTGCCTACGAGTCTGCCAGGGAACGGACCGCTGAATTCCTACATGCAAGCGGTGCATCGGACATTATCTTCACTCGAGGCACCACCGAATCGATCAATCTGGTCGCCCACTGCCTGGGGCAAACCTCATTGGGACCCGGGGACAGGATTCTCATCACCGAAATGGAGCACCACAGCAACATGGTCCCCTGGCAAATCCTTGCTTCAAGGACAGGGGCCACCCTGGAATTTATTCCCGTCCTTGAAAAGGATGGTAGCCTTGAGCTGAGTTGGCTGGAAGAGCATTTGACAGAGGATGTCAAACTCCTGAGCTGCGTCCATGTCTCCAACAGTTTGGGCACCATCAATCCAGTCAAGGAATTATGTCAGAAGGCTCGCTCCAAGGGCATACTCACTCTGGTCGATGGAGCACAAAGTGCCGGACACATGCCCATCGATGTTCAGGAAATCGATTGTGATTTCTATACCTTCTCAGGACACAAAATATGTGGGCCTACAGGTATTGGGGTGCTCTACGCTCGAAAATCAATCATGGACTCCTGGCCGCCTTATCAGGGAGGTGGGGAAATGATTCAGGAGGTCACCTTTGAGAGGCCCAGCTTCAAGGCATCCCCCCATCGTTACGAGGCTGGGACTCCCAATATGGCTGGAGCCGTGGGGCTTGCCAGAGCCATGGACTACATCGACGCCATCGGTCGCCAGCAGATCCACGATCACGATCAGGCCCTTGCTCAGTATTTTTATGATGAAATTCGGCGCTTCCCGGGGGTCCGGATCTTTGGTCCGCCAACCAACAGAGGCGGTCTGGTAAGTTTTCTCCTCGATGGGCTGCATGTACATGACCTGGTGACTTTGGCCGACCAGAAGGGGTTGGCATTGAGAGGTGGCCACCATTGCAACCAGGCGCTGATGAAAAAATGGGGGATCACTGGCACGGCCAGAGCCAGCTTCTATTTTTACAATGACAAGGAGGAAGTTGACCGATCCCTCGAGATTCTCGATTATCTTTACAAACGTTTCGCAGACCGTAAATAAGTTCTGTTCCATGTCAGAGATCAATCCTGAATCCACCATGCAAGCCGTTTTGGAGGCCTACCCATGGGCGCAAAGGGCCCTGTTCCGCCACTTTCACATTGGCGGTTGCTCCAGTTGCGCCTTCAATGCCGAAGAAACACTTAAGGAGCTTTGTGAGCGTAATGATCGCATTCATCCTCAGGAAGTCATCGATCGCATCAAACAAAGCCATGATGAGGACCGTCAACTTTGGATGTCTCCCACCGAAGTGGAAGCTGCCTTAAAGTCGAATGCCCCATGCCACCTTGTCGACATCCGCACAAGCGAAGAATGGGATGCGGTTCACCTGGAAGCATCCACCCACATGTCTCAGGAATCCATGCAGATGATGCTTTCTCAATGGCAACGGGATGCACTCCTTGTGATCGTGGATCACAAGGGGAAATCCAGCCTGGATGCCGCTACCTATTTTCAGGGACAGGGTTTCACTCAAATCAGGTGCATGGAAGGTGGCATTGATGCGTGGTCTCAGCAAGTTGACCAAACCATCCCACGTTACCGTCTCGAGCCCATGCCCCCCACCCCTGAAGCATCCTAGCCATACCATGACACACTCAGACTCCTTTGAAGAAAAGGTTCGTGAAGCCATTGCGAACCCCAAAAACCTAGGAAAAATGGAAGATGCCGATGCCGTCGGAACTGTCGGGGGAGCAGGTTGTGGCGATATGCTCCGCATGTGGCTCAAGTTCAAGGAACAGGATGGCAAGAAGGTGATCGACAAGGCTTCCTTCCAATCCTTTGGTTGTGAGACAGCCATTGCGGCTGCCAGCTTGGCGACTGAACTGATCAAGGGCAAAAGCACCTCGGAGGCCCTGGCTCTTTCAGGGGTGGAAATGGCGGCAGACCTGGGCCCCTTGCCTCCTACCAAGATCCACTGTACCACCATGGTCGAGGATGCCCTTCGCAGTGCTATCGCAGCCCATGATGGCGGCAGCCCTGAGACAAAATCCAGTGAACCATCGACAGAAGGCTCTCCTCCCATCACTCAAGGCAGCCTGCTGGATCAGATGCAGAATGCCGCCAAGGGCGGCCAGGGATTACGGGTGGTGATGCTTCCACCTGAAGAGGACTCTCGCTAGGTCTTTTCACCCATGCTTCGCATACGGTGCAGCAAACCTGAATAACGGCGAGCAGAGGTAGCGTTAGCAACCGCCATGTTCAGGGCCTTTTTCTGCCCCACCAGCAGCACTAGCTTTCGACCTCGGGTGACCCCCGTGTAAATGAGATTGCGCTGGAGCAGGAGGAATTGCTGAGTAGCCACTGGAATCACCACAACGGGAAACTCCGAACCTTGAGATTTGTGTATGGTAATGGCATAGGCTAGGGCAAGCTCATCCAATTCCCCAAAATCATAGCTCACTTTGCGCTGATCAAAGGTAACGATCACCTCTTTTTCCACCAAATCAATCTTGGTGATTTGCCCGATGTCTCCATTGAAGACATCCTTGTCATAGTTGTTTTCCGTCTGGATGACCTTGTCCCGAACACGAAACTGCAAACCAAATTTTTCCACACAAGTCTCTCCTTCCCTCGATGGGTTCAATCGCTCCTGCAAGGTCAGATTCATTTCACGCACTCCTAGACTTCCGCGATTCATGGGACACAACACCTGAACATCCATCATCGAATCCAACGTATACTTCTTGGGAATGCGCTGCGTGATCATGGCCAGTATCGCAGAGATAATTTGCTCGGGCTCATCTCGCTCTAGAAAATAAAAATCTTCCTCTCCAGCTTCGTTCGTCAACGGCATGTCTCCCTGATTCATCCGGTGGGCATTGGTGATGATCTGACTGGTGGATGCCTGCCGGAAAATCTCCTCCAGCCGAGCCACCTCAATGCAGCCGCTGGCCATCAAATCTTTCAACACCGATCCAGGCCCGACAGAGGGAAGCTGATCCACATCACCCACCAGCAACAAATGAGCTTCGGGAGGAAGGGCACGCCAAAGCTGATACATGAGGGGGATATCCACCATGGAGCATTCATCAATCACCAAAAGCTGCACCTCCAGAGGATGATGTTCATTATGCAGGAAGCGTCCGTTGTGAGGATTCATTTCCAGCAGGCGATGAATGGTTTTGGCAGGGTAACCGGTCGATTCGGCCAATCGCTTGGCGGCTCGGCCTGTGGGCGCTGCCAACGCAAAGGCAACTTTCTTGGCATGCAGGATTTTGAGAATGGAGCGAATGATAGTGGTCTTTCCGACGCCCGGTCCACCCGTCAGAATCATGAAACGCTGCAACAAGGCATTGCGAACCGCTTTGATTTGAGACTCTGCCAGCTTGATTTGGGATTGCCCCTGAACCCACTCAATCGCTCGTTCCAAATCAATGGGAGGATAGGATGCAGGCTTTCCTGCAAGTCGAAGAGCTCTCCTGGCAATTCCCTCTTCGGCTTCCTTGAGAGCAGGAAGAAAGATAAACAGCTTTTCCCACAGCATTTCCCGAATCACCGACTCTTCGCTCAGCGCCTGCTCCAGACCTGAACAAACCACATCAGGAGGAACGCCCAGCAGTTCGGTAGTCTGCTCGATGAGCATTTCCTCCGGAAGCCCACAATGCCCCATGCCTGTAGCCATGGTCAGGGTATGTGCCAGACCTGCCTGAGAGCGATGCAGGGAATCTTTGGGAATCCCCAGCTTTTGGGCAATTTGATCCGCAATCTTGAAGCCGATGCCACGGATGTCGCGTGAAAGGATGTAGGGATTGTGCTGAAGCTTTTCAATGGATTCCTCGCCATAGGTCTTGTAAATCCGCACGGCTCGGCTGGTGCTCACTCCATTGGAGTGCAAAAAGACCATGATATCCCGAATGACCTTCTGTTCCTGCCAGGCATCCTTGATCAATTTTCGGCGCCCCGGCCCAATGCCCTCGATGGTTTCCAAGCGGGCAGAGGCATGCTCGATGATGTCGAATACCTCATCGCCAAATTTCTGCACCATTTTCTTGGCATAGACCGGCCCAATGCCCTTGATCATTCCACTGGCAAGGTATTTCTCAATACCTTCCCGGTTGGTGGGTGGCGTGCACACCAGTCGATCGGCCCTGAATTGCATGCCATGGTCTCGATCGCGCTGCCACGAACCTTCGGCCTGAATCCATTCACCCGCATTGGCGAAAACCACTTTACCGAGAACCGTCAGAAGAGCCTTCCTCCCCTTGGCCTTCACGCGCAGAACCACAAAGCCCGTGTCTTCGTTGAAGAAAGTCACACGCTCAATCAAGCCCGATAGGCTTTCCTGGCGAGATTGGGGATGATCCGGCATCGAGAAGTGCTGATCATCGCGTGAGCGCATGATCCGATTCAAGCAGGAAACCCGCTTGGATGCCTTAAATCATCGAGGGTGAAAGTACTTCAACCGGAAGAATTGACGACTGGGAAGGGTCTGCATTGGAGGCAAGGTATGGCGCAGCCAGACACGCCCTTCATCTGCCATGACTTCGGATGTTTTCTCCAAGGAGATGCCGGCAGATTGCCAGGTCTTCAGATCAACGGAGACTTCGATATCCATCAGGATTTCGGTGGCACCTGGATCATGCAAGACATCCATCACCCAGGCGATGGAGGGTTCAGGATTGCTTTGGATGACCGACCGGATGACGAACACTTCCTCGACTTTTTGAGGCTCGGCATCACTGGTTCCATGAAAGGCTTCACCTAGTGCGGGGATTCCATCGGCATCGACATCGCTGGAAACAGTGCTCCTTGTCTCATTGACATCCATCACTCCCGGTGATCCACCCAACGCATGGCTGGCAGTCCAAAGCGCCGGGTCGTTCAGCGCACCGGGTGCGGCGGGATCCCTGAGAACCAGGCTGTATCCCTTTCCATCTGCTGAATCAGGCCACGGTGCCTCATCGCCGTATTTCAAACCAAGAAGCAGGTCTCCAGATGCGTTCAAGAGACTCAGACGCTCGCCACCGTTGGAAAGCTGGGTATGGTTTACGAAGGGGCCATACACCAGGATGCCCGGGTAAGCGGCTCGCAGGCTTTGGGGATCTTGGGCAACCACCACACGCCGTCCGGATTCGAGCAGGCTTTGGGGAGGAAACACAAAGGAGCACCCATCACTGAAAGTGACCCCATCCAAAACCAAAGTATCCTGCGCAATGTTCAGGATCTCCACAAACTCACCGTGCTGTGGTTCAGCCGGATGATAATGTACTTCGGTCAAGGTCAGATCACCTGGTATCGGACTGCGACCCAGGGCATAATAGGCTTCCGTCAGAGCGGACCACTCACCCTGGTAGAAGGCCCGAGCCTTGAGATGGGCGCTCTGGGTCAATGAGATAGACTTTTTGTAGGTGAGCACTTCTTTAGGCAGGACCCCTTGCACCATCTTCGAGAGAACCAATTTGGGTGTGATCAGCAAGTCGCTGCTAGAGAGAGAGACATTCAATCCATGGATCGCCAGCATGTTCCTTCCCTGGGTCAGCAAGTCACGACTATGGCTTATATCGAATGCTTTGAACTGGCTGGCTGAGCTGTCGGCGTGGGACATTGATGCCTGCGAATTCCATGCCAAACGGTCGGAAGGCGCGTGGGATCGTGCCACTTCCCGACCATTGAGGAAGGCCACAAAGCCATCATCATATCGCATGTGAAGCGTTAGACGAATATCCTCATTCATCCCTTGGATATCAGAAACATCAAAGGGGACCCGCACATAGACCGAACCATTCACATTTCGCATGGCAGCGACGTCCAACCCGATGAACCCTTTGTAATCAGAAACACTCGTCTCGTAGCCCACTCCAGTTCTGCCCTAAACCCACTCATCCTCTTCACTGAAGCCGACTCGGGTCCATGCCAAACCGTGCCGATCGTCTAGTGGAACCCATGCCGTCGCCGCGGCTCGATCAGGTATCAGCACTTCGTGCTTCTCCATCGAAGGCTGCCAGGGATCTTGTCCCAAAAGAGTATAATAAATGGTGCCGCGTGCCGCCTGCATTTCCAGCCATTGTCCTGACAACACCGGACCGGCTTCCAAGTTAAGCGATGGTGCATCGATTGATGGATAAAGGTTGGCAGATCTTAGTTCATTGATCACGGCATGGGGACTGGAAGCATCATGCAAAGTGGGCAGGTAGTGTTCCACCACATTGTCCCGCTCCACAATCCAGGAGTCTTCGCGAGTAAAGTAAATATCAGGTGCATGAGGAGCGGGCGGATAGTCATCATCATCCACATCACTCAACGGACGGGGTTGTTCAATAAGATTACCATATGGGGTGCTCATCTGCGTGTCCCCCCAGCGTGCCGACTCAGCCACGATGGCCTTGTCAATTTGCTGAGCGAGATTCATGTAACGAGAACGGCTTGCCTCCAGACTCAAAGCGCCTCCGTGAAAAAGATGCTTCTGCACTCGATCGGCAAAAAGACGCCTGAAATCAGTATTGGCTCGCAGCTTTTGGAAGAGAGCACCCATCCCGCTATTTTTGTTGAACGGGTTCCAGGTGAACTTGTCCAAGACGATTTCCTGATCCCACACAAAAAAACGGTACTGCCCATCTCCTGAAACCGGATTGACCGCTGCGTAACCATTATGATGGGGCCAATCCTCCGCATCCGCATAAAAATGCAAGAGGCTGTAATCAGCCAGGTTTGCCAGATCAACATACTGATGGAGCTTCTCGTAGACATCGGGATCTGTCACATCCATGGAAAGGATTTGATTCCATCGAGGCCCAGGACTGCCGAAGTCCTCATTGATTTCCCAGTCCTCGGGAGCACCCCCCAAATGATCGGCGAAAAAATCCTCTGCCAATCGCTCCGTCAGGTTGTGCAGGCCAAAGTACAAGCCGTTCACATAAAGATGCACGAACGATCCATGGCTGGAGGGCTGGCCCATGTCACGGAGGGATTCCTTCATCCATACATCGCGGATGTATTGAGAATCATTGGGACGATA
>Ga0163109_10001986_pt1 | contig 16075 bp, 14 predicted proteins | sample CRUFie1St13metaG_FD_108704 | JGI IMG/M metagenome (GOLD analysis project Ga0163109, IMG submission 108704) | Marine microbial communities from the Costa Rica Dome - CRUD Field 142mm St13 metaG | ecosystem: Environmental > Aquatic > Marine > Oceanic > Photic zone | place: Costa Rica: the Eastern... | reverse complement strand
TCAGGAAATGGCATTGAACCTTCTGAATAAAAGAATGTACCACCATCTTTTCGCTTAACTTTTCTCTTTTTAGCACCTTTTAGTTCTTTCCATTTCCAAATTTGCGCTTCGTCACTAACAAAATACTTATCATCAACAGTTTTATCAAGTATATCTCCTAAAACTGTCTGTTTTCCATCATAATCTGGAAAAACCTTCTTTGTACTGATTGTGGTATTAAATAAAAATCCAGAATTCAAAAAATGATATGAGAATGTGTCGCTTATAGATTGCGTATCAGCTATATTTTTAACCTCATCAAAGAGGTTGAGTTCGAATGTGTCGTCTTGTTTAACTTTAAATTCATCACTAAAAAATCCTTTATTGTGGATAAAATCAGCTTCTAAATGCCTTTTTTCCATATTTTTGTACCATTTAGTACCTTTTTGAGCTGCAAAGAAGAAAGTTCTGCGTCTTTTTTGAGGAAATCCATATTCAGCGGCGTTAATAACTCTCCACTCAACACAATACCCAAGATTATGCAAACATGACAAAATAACACCAAAATCACGTCCTCTTTGCTGTGTTGGAGATCGTAATAATCTGTCTACGTTTTCAAGAAGTACATATTTAGGTCTTTTTTCTCTTAAAATTTTCTCAATTGCCCACCATAATACTCCTTTTTTACCTTCAATTCCCTGTGCTTGGACAGTGGCAACTGAGTAATCTTGGCACGGAAATCCGCCAACGAGTAAGTCATGATTGGGTATTTTATTGTAATCAACTTCGTTGATGTCAGTATTTAAATCTTTAAATGAATCATTAAAATGAACGCTGTAACAATCAAATGCATGCTGAACTTTTGTTTTTGGTTCCCATTGATTAGCCCAAATAGTTTTATGACCTGATTTCTCAAGGCCTAATCGAAACCCTCCTACTCCGGCAAATAATTCTACAACTTTTAATTTTGGCATTCGCTAAATTAAATAAAAACTAAATACTTATGAAGAGTTTAGAAAACTATTTACATATGGCAAAAAAATTAGAGGGAAAAAAAGTCAAAGACTCAATTGACTCTCTTTATAATTATCGAAAACAGCTAGATATATTTAATGACAAACCAGAACTTCATAGAAAGCTAACAAAGGGTGTATTTGCAAGATTTATCGAAGAAGATTTTTTTGGTTTAAAAATCAATTCTAGATCTGAGGCTGATTTCAATGACGTAAATCTAGAGCTTAAAGTTACCGGAATAAAATATATTCCTAAAAATAATTTATACAATGCTAAAGAAAGATTAGTTCTAACAATGATAAACTATGAAGAGTTATGCTATTATGAGAATTGGACAGATAATAAGCATCTTTTTAATAAGCTAAATAATATATTGCTAATCATTTATTTATACGAAAAAAGGCCTGTACAATTCGAAGATTTCAAAGTTATCCATTCTTTTTTATGGAGCCCTAATGAAGAGCAAAGAGAAATTATTCAACATGACTATACTATAATTAGAAATAAAGTTTTAAATGGTGAGGTTATTAAGGAAAGATATACGAATTTCTTAGCAAATTGTCCTAAACATAGTGGTGGTTTTAATAAGAAAAATCCTTCATTATCAAAAAGACAATCCATAGACAAAAGACATCCTAATTTAGATTTTGCCGAAAGAAGAGCATTTTGCATAAAGAATAAAGTATTAAGTCAATTAATTGCTGATTCTTTGGGAGTTCAACTTAGAAAAATTGGACCTTCAGTAGGGCTTTATAAAGAAGATTTTCCTAATTTTATGTAAATCTAAGAAGTAATCAATTCAAAGAGTTCTTTATAAAAAATTTCTGCAGATTCAGATTTTAATATTAGATTATAAAATTCTTCAGCACCTGCATTAGCGTACTCTTCTGAAATGCTTTGTATATCATTTGTTGATTCTTTTAGTATGTCTAAATCACCTCGATCTTCAACTGCAATAGCTAGCATGAGTGTAATTGCATTATCGATTCTTTCTTCATTTTTAACTTTATTTTTTTGACTTTTTGATAAACTCTGTAGCCACCCACCGTTTGTATTAATCTTTGATAGTTGTTTTCTGTCATGTTTTGCTTTTTTAAAGGCATATGCTGCAACCATCAAAGAAATATCAATATTATCAGTTAAATATTCTTCAATGTATTCATGTTCTCTAATTTTTTTCCAAATTGCATCTTCTATTAAATCATCTGTTCTAAAATTTCTCTCTAAAAAAAGTGCCATTATATTACCTTTTTAACGGTTGCATTATCATTTTCATCAATACCAAGCTCATAATGATTTGAAACATGTCCATCTATAGCTTCAATAACATTTTTATCATATTCAGAAGGTGTAAACAAGAAAGTTGCATGTGAATTAGTCAAATCTGAAGTTAAATTTGCAAATAAAGTCATTATTGATAATCTATATTCATCATCGCATGAAGCAAGTGGTGTATCTATAATAAAAGGAAAATTATAATGTGTCATTGTTTTCATTGCTAACATATATGAAAAACCAGCTAAATATGTCTCTCCTTCACTTAATCTTTTAGAGTTTGGCAAAGCCAATTCTTTATACTTATCATTTAATACACTTATCTTGAAATCGTCATTTATTGATGCTTGATATGGTTTGTGACAATTTTTTTCGAAAGTACTTCCAAAGTAGTCACTAATAGATTTAAGATTTTCTTTTCTTGCTTGATCAATTGAAGGGGCTAGTATACCTAAACAATCATTTATGAACTTTAATTTTTTCTCATCATCAGAATTTAAGTTTAAGTTCTTTTTTTCTTTTTCTACCTTGTCCTTAGCTCTTTCAAAATCATTTTTTTTATACTTTAGTGTTTTTTCGTCTGCATATAAATCTTTTTCAAGCTTATCTTTCTCTTCAATAAGTTCAATTCTTGTTTTAGCTGCATCTTTAAATTTGTCTTGATCGATTTTGTCTAGATTTCGTGTGTGCTTACTTCGCTCACTCTGAAGTTTTGTAATTTCATCTTTTTTTCTATTTACTTTTGAATACCCTTTTATACAAGAATCTTCGAAGCTTTTTAAATCATTAGCAGCTATTAGTTTATTTGATACCTTATATCCGCCTTGAGCTAGTTCCTTATAGCTACTATCCCTTTGTTTTTCAGCAAAAAGATTAAAATCTTTTATCGCTTTTATGAAATCTTCCTTGTTAATACCATTTTTCCAATCAACTGTAGCATATATATTTTTTTTATTTTTATCATTTGGATCTATAATAGACAGTTGATTATCGTCATCAATCAGAGCTTCTATAGCTTTAGCACCTTTTATTTCAGGAGGAGGAAGTTTGTCATTGTCTATTTCAGTTTGAACTGATTCAAAAAAGTTTTGAAGAGATTTTTGCAAAGTTAGCGTAGAAAACTTTGTAGCAATATCTTTATTTAAGTCACGATTTATTTCCTCAATTTGAATTTCTAGTATTTCAATTTTTTTATCTATTTCATCTATGCTATCGTTAAGCTGTTTTGCTATATTGTCTGCTTGAGCAAATTCTGTCAACTCATCAATTTTAGCAGGTAATTCTTTGAGTCTTTCTTTATAGCCATTTATAATTTTATTGTAAGAATTTATATCACTGTTCAGTCGACCGCATTCTTTCTCGGCTTCTCTTAATGCATCTCCTTTTTTCATAATTTTTGGTATAGATTTTTCTACATTTTTTTTCCAATTTTGAAGATTAATTCTTGTTTTTTCGATATCAGAAATTCCAGTCAATACATCAATATCACTCTCTATAGACTTTGCCTTATTGTCTTGAATGAATTCAGACAATTCTTCACCATCGAAAAAGAAAAAGTTTTTAAGGTTGTCATTCAAAATATGTGCATCAACAAATATTTTAACTTCACCATCATTGTTAATAATTTCTTGACCTTTATTTTTTGTAAAATATTTCAATTCAATTTTTCTATCTGCTAAAATCGATTCTGAAGACATATTTCCTGCTTGGTCACTTATTTTTAAATAGCTAGCTGTTCTTTTAATAGTAATGATTTTGTCATCATTTGTTTCATCTTGAAACTGAATTTCAACGAACATTTCATTTCGATCGCCTTTTTTACTAATGAACTCAGCATGATCATTTAGTTGAGTCAAAGTATCTGTTTGACTTTGTTTTATTCTTGGTTCTTTGTTAAATAAACACCAATTGATTGCTCTATAAATAGTAGACTTACCAAAACCATTTTTGGCAACAATAATATTTATTCCCTTATTATTTTTTTTGGAAAAATCAAACTCATGAAGCGAGAAAAATTGTCTGTAGTTATTTAAAATTACTTTGTTAAGCTTCATCTTCTAATTTGTTAGATAATTGTTTATATAAAAGTTCTGCAGGAGATTTAAATTGAACAATGTTATTAAATTTTTCCCTGCTTTGTTTATTAATCATTGCAGTTATAAAGCTTTCATGTACTTCCAAGCCTTTTTCTTTAGATAATTTTTTTAATATTTCCAGAAATTTTTTATTCATCTAATCTTATATCCCATTCATCACAAATTTTTTCTAAAATTTTATGATTGTCATTTGAGTTCAAAGCTATACTAGAAAATTCTTGAAATCTTTTCAATTGATTTTTAACTAAAGTTTTCTGCATACGATTCGTTTTATCGTCATCTAATCTTGGAAAGCACACAAAATCATATATTTCTGCAATCTTATTTGGATCATCAGATGTTCTTAATACTCTACCTCTTCTTTGAATATATTCTTTAGGATTTGAAGAACTACTTAATATAATAGCTGTATGAGCACTTGGGACATCTATACCTTCATTCAAGCAATTGATTGCAACAATTGTTTCTAAAGAGTTCTTTCTAAAATTAATTAAAGCATTCTTTTTATCTTCATCATTGTCGTCAGAAATAAATCTTCTCCAGCTTATATTTTTTTTACTTAATATATCACCAATAGATGTTAAAAATTCGCCATCTGGACAAAATATAAAACTACCTTTCAAGTTATTATCAAGCTCTGAAACTAAATTATCAAACTCAACAATCTTATTTTGAGCTTTTTTTACAATCATAGCTCTTTTTCTTGCTAATTGATCATACTTATCAGATTGATAAAAACCCTTCTTTTCATCATACTCAACAGCCATTGCTCTTGATAATTTTGAATACTCAAACATTTCATCTTCGTTTAAATCAACTTCAATTGCATGATAGTTATAGGGGCTTAGCTTGCCATTCTCAATACCCCATTTTAAATCTCTTTCAATAACCACACCTGAAAAATAATCAACTAAAAGGCTACTGCCCTCTTCATCAAAATGTCTTTTTGGTGTTGCTGTTAAGCCTATTCTTGAAGAATAAGTTTCTAGTAAACCTTTCCTTTGTTCTGGAGAACCAGCATTATGAACTTCATCAACAATTAGAAGTGAATTTCCTTTGTATTTAGAAATTCTTTCGATAAATCTTTCGTCACAAAACAGTTTCATTGACACAATGAAAATTTCATGATTTTCAACTCCAAAGTTTAAATTAAATATATCATCCTTGAGTATCTTATTCCACTTATCACCAAGTGATTTTGTTTGTAATATTTTTGAACTATATCCGAACTTTTGCAACTCTTCTCTCCATTGTTTAAGTAATGAATCAGAGGGAGCAACTATAACAGACATAAACTTACCATCATTTTGCATGTCAAATTGCTGTATACCAAAAATAGAAGTCCACGTTTTACCAAGTCCAGTCGCAAGTGCAAATATTCCTTTTTGATCATTGCTTAACCAGTTTTCTAAAGATTCTTTTTGATAGCCTCTTGGAGAAGGTTCATCGCTAGATTGTTCAATTTCAACATCTGTCTTTTTATCTTCTATTGTTTTTAATTCTTTAATTTTTTTATCGTTCTCTTTTGCAATTTCAATAATTTCTTCTTTTGAGATGTTGTCAGTATTATTTATTAAAATTCTATCATTGATGTCCGAAGTAAAATCTACAATTTCCATTTTTTTGGGAAAATTATTGCTCCAATAAGAATTAAATAAATTAGAATATTCATTGAACTGAATCCTTTCAAATTTATCCTCCGTCCAATTTCTAAATGTTGAAGTTGAATTAATTTGATTTCTCCATCCAGTTAGTGATTCATTGATTGATCCCATAAATACAACTTCATTATTATCAGAATCTTTCAAAATACCAACTTTTGAATGTTCAAAAGAATCGTCTGGTACTTTAAATGCAACCTTTATCTCCAGTAGATTTTTCGCAATCATCCATGACATTACTAATCGAGGATTTTTAGTTAAATATTTATCTAGTTCATCAACTGATAATTTCAATAGTTCTTCTTTTTTAATTTTACCATCAATAATCGATTGAACTGTTTCGTGACTATCGACGAATTTGTTAAAAACTAACCTATATTTGGTACCATTGCGAATGAATGCAGACATACCTTCTGAGGCTGCCAAAATTGAAAATGGTGTAAAATAACCAGCTAAACGATTATATTGATCGCACTGTTTCAAAGCAGGAATATAAAATTCATTTAATATATCATCGTTAGCATTATTGTAAACAGGTTTGATATTTATCTCTTTTAAACTCATAATAAAAATTAATAATTAGTTATTATACACTCCTTAGCTTTTTTTCTGGTATTTTTATCAGGTCCTAATGAATGATAGACTGTTAGTGGTTTTATTGTAAAATCTCCGTAAATATCATATGTATAATCGTTTTCTGCATTAGACATCATAAACCTTACACCTTTTTTGGATAAATCTTTACAATGTGTTGACAAAATTTTGTGATCCTCAATTGAAAAACCATCTTTTGAGTACTTCGTAAATGAAACATCTGTCTGTGGTAAGTATGGCGGATCAAGATAGACAAAACAATCATTGTTTAAATCTTCTAAAGCATTGTCGTAGGGTTTGCAATGCAGTTCAACGTCTTTAAGCAAATCTGAGCAATCTTTTAATACTTTTTCATCGCAGATAGTAACAGATCCTGAAGTAGTTCTTCCCTTTGGAACATTAAATTCACCCTTATTATTAACTCTATACAATCCATTAAAATTCGTTTTATTTAAGTAGATAAAACCTGCTGCTAATTCTTCAGATGATTTGTAGCCATCATTAAATTGTTTTCTTACCTCATAATAATAATCTTCGCTAGCATGATTTGATTCATGCTTTTTTAAGTGAAAAATAACGCTCTCTACGTTATTTTGGATAGATTGATAGGTAATGATAAGTTTTTCGTTAATATCGCTTAAAATAGCTGCTTTTGGCTGCAAATTGAAAAACATACCAGCTCCACCTAACATGGGTTCTACATAATTGAGCTGATTAAAATCATTTGGCAAATGTTTCTTTAGCTCATTTGCTAAGGCATACTTTCCACCTACCCACTTCAAAAAAGGTTTAACAACTTTAACCATAAGAGATAAATATCCGTATATTATTAATCAAATTCAAAATGATTCTATGTTTTCTCATTTTTAGTACCATAATCCTTAAAGTTTATTTTTATTTCAAGAAGTGCATCAAAAAGTGTTTTTACTTCATGATGAGTTAATTGAGATAGTCTCCTTCTCATTTCATAAAAATCAAGGTGTCCATGCAACAACTCAGAACGCTTATAGTGAAGCACAAGCAACTCTACCATTCTCATGTATTCTAAATTAGGAAGTGGATCGTCCTCTTTAAATACATGTGTATTTGTAGGGTTACACTCTTCCTTATTTTCTGTTTCCTTATAAAAGAATGATGATAGATAAGTAAAAAATGACTTTAATTTTTTCATGTATACTCTCCTTAATAATTAATTATTTTAACTGTATTTATCTGGTGCGTGTCCATAATGGATGCTAGTACTAGTTAAAATTTTAATTTGTATTAATTCGTATACTTCCGTCTTTTTTTATTTTAATACCTGTGCTTTTATATATTAATTCAATTAAGTTTTTTTCTTGATACTCTAATCTAGAAATATTGTCCTTAAAGATTGTTTTATAAATAATAGTATCATCTTTGTGAGCACGAAATGAATTAAAATTTTTATTTATAATTTTACCGTTCTTGTCAACTTTTTTTATATGAAATATTGGTCCACCATCTTTTTTACTAGCTTTCATAAATAAATTTTTACGCTCTGTCCATCTTAAACCTCCGTAATTTGTCAAAGCATAATTATTGTGCGTTAGTCTTTCATATTTATCATATCCATACTTATCAAAATCGTTTTTATCTAAGTCGAAAAAATGAATTTTATTTTGAGAAATAAATTTTTTTACAACATCAATATTTTTATGTTGTTCTTGCTTTTCTATAAAGCTTAAAAATTCGCGTATTTTCAATTCAAAATTTTGCTGATTTTTATTATTGCCACTTTTTAAAAAAGAATAACCTCCAAAAAATATATGAGGCAGGTTATTTTTGTTTAATGTGCATTCATAAGACCAAGAACAATACAATGAAATGTATTTAAGAAGAGCTTTTTTGAATCTTGTTGCACCTCTATTATTTTTATCACCTCCAAGGAAAGTCTTACTCTGAAATAGATACTGATCATAACAAATATAATATGGGGATGGATGATGAAATCCTCTAAAAATTTGCTTATAAGAATAATCAAAACCTTTTTTAATAGATGTGTTCAAACTGTCGTAGTCAATTGAATTGGTAAAATCGCTATCATTATCAAAAATGTTATCAATTGTTATATAATGATCCATACGTTTTTTAGCTAAATCTCTTACTCCGCGATACTTAGATTTTGTTTTTGAAGTTTCATTTGTAAAAAGAGCTGACCAGTCACTTTCACTAATATCCTCTAGTTTTTGCCATTCTTGATTGTTTTGAGCTATAATATCTTGCATTCTTTTAATGTAAACAGGGTTTAATTTTCTTAAATAATCAGGATTGTCTCTATTTTTTGCAAATTCATAGATACTTTCCGTATTAAAGAAAAAGCCCTTATTTACGGATTTAAATATCTTATCAAAACCTAAAAACAAGCTTCGCTTTTTGCTGTCATTTAAATAGCTATTACCATTTTCTAGTAAGTTCATCATTAAGTCACTATCAATTAATATGTTTTTTTTCTTCATAGCTTATCTTTTTTTGTAGGTTTCCAAAGATCGGAAATAAGATTAGTGTTAATATCAAAAAATCCTGGAGGTATTTTTTTTGATAAAAATCCATCTGACTGAAGTCCAAGGTTTTTTACAGAACTTGAACCGTTCTTATCTTTATTAACATAAAATATATTGATAAGACTTTCTTCATCCGTTCCGTTATTTTTCGAAAATTTGTTTTTCATTTTTCTTGTTAATGATTGAAACTTTCTAATAAAAATTTCAGAATGTGTTTCCACAATTAAACCAGAACTATTTTTAAATACTTCGGATTTGAATTTGTTGTGTGTTCGTATACCTGTTTCTAGAGTATAGTTGAACAAGAATTCTGCAAATTGTGAAATAATTTTTGGATGTAAATGATTTTCAGGCTCGTGTATGGATATCATTTTTCTTGTAGAGGAGGTATCTGAATAAGATTTATTAGGATTATTAACGACATTAATTTTATTATTACGATCAATCCACCATTCATTAGCAAAAAACAGTTGTCCTAAAATACTGATTATAGCCATATCTCCACTCCCACTTTCAGCTAAATCTATTATTCTTTCTTTATTTTCAAATTTTAATTTGAACAATCCTGTATTTTCTGATGGTATTTTATTATCAATTTTTTTAGACATTATAGGATAAATTTTAAATGTATAATCTATTTGCATGTCATTAAGAGCTGAATTAATAAATTTTTGAAATCTTAATAAACCTTTATTCTTTCTAGAATCTTCATAATAAGGATAGTCAGCATCAATAAGTGACTGAAAATCATTACCAAAAAAATTCAATAAGTGTTTCTCGCTTACATTATCATTTTTGAAAATATTTTTAATATCCAACAACTTGGGTTTAATATAATGAACCTGATCAATTCTATTATCGTAATCAATTGAAATAGTATTTGATAATTGGAGATAATCTAACATAAGCAAATCATATGCTAATGACTGATACCAGGATATTATTCTTTTTAATAAGTATTGATCTAATATCATCATCTCCTTAACAATACTTTTTTGAGAAACACGGTATTTATTTGCCATTTTTTTAATATTTTTATGATATTTTTCTAAAATAAATTTGGGATTTGCTAATATGCCTTCCTCGACAAGATTATCTACAGAGGTTTGAACTGTTGACGACAAGATACTTAACAATAGTCCATTAGAAAATAGTGAAGATTTATCACCAGTAAGTTTTAAAATTTTTTCAAATTTCTTTTTAAGTTTTGTGATATCTTTTGATTTAAATACTTTCGATTTTGTGTTTAGTGAAATAAAAGAATATTTACTCTTACCTGATTTAAGGTTAACTACTTTAAACGCTTTTTTCCATAAGTTATAATGACCAATTTCCTTTAAAAATTTCAATATACTGTCAACATCATCATTTATAACACCTTCTAATTCTAGTTGATTTGTTATATTTAAATCAAAACTGGTTGAGTGGAAAAAATTTCCCAACAATCCTTGGTTAGTGTATTCTTTGTAATATGAAGGACTGTAAATATTGGGTTTGATGTTTTCCCCACTTGCTCTCATATAATCTGAAACATGAAAGAAAGAATTTAGACCAAGATTGCGTACTTCAAGAGCTAATTCAGGATCTCCATCTCCTAAAGAAAAATCGTATTCATGATATACACCAGTTTCTTTGGTCCACTTTTCACCTGCATGAGCAGGATAAAAAATATCTGTAAATGTTTTTGTAACAAAGTGATTACTGAAATCTAATTCCTTAGATATTTCATTAAATCTAAAAAACCTTCTTTTATTGTTATAATCTGTATATTCATTTAATTTTTTTGACTCAATAAAATTATTATTAGAACTAAGAAACATGTTGTCGCTGGGATGAAGTAAAACTATACTAGTAAAGTTAGAAAGCGTTTCACTTCCAATTTTTTTTACAATTTCATCTGGCCAATCAGTTTTTTTAACAATTTTATTAATATTAGATACAGCTGAATTGAAAATGCTATCTGATAAATCAATTAATGTATTTCTCAAAAGTTTTTGCATTAAAGATTTGTCTCTAAAAGTAAGTACGGTCCTTTTATCATCTTTAATTTCATCCTCCAAAGAGCTATACATTGTGTACCCATCTAAAAATTTATAATTAGAAGAATACATATAACCTCTCATGGCATCATTGAATACTTGATGAATTTTTCCATGATATTTATTATTATCGTTTTTTTCTAAAGAATCTGCATTAGTTCTTATAAATTTTCTAACCCAATCATTATCCGTGCCTAATAAAAAAGCACCTGTCTGGAGACTATTCTTTTCTTTATCTTGAATAGGTTCAAGAGCATAATTATAAACTCTTTTTGAAAATTTGTTAATAGTTCCAATAATATCTTTGTCATCAATTAAATCTTTTGGGACCATAATAGGAGATTTTGAAGTGATAATTTTATATGATTCATAAATATCAGAATATTTTTCAATATTTATGAGCTCGTCTTTTTTAGAAAGAACTTGATTAAAATCAATTTTATCGTTTGATAAATATGGTAATTTTTCTCCTTTAGGATTAATAAAATTCTTGTAATTAGGATCAAAAGCATCAAACTCCATTTTATCCTCTAAGGCTGAAGGAACAGATTGTAATTTCATATCGACAGTTGTTTTAATTCCTTTTTGATCATTAAAATCTAAATTTCTAGACTCTCTTTGTAAATATCCCTCCATAATATTTGTACTTAATGGGCTATTAAGATAAACCCAGCTTTCAAAGTCAAAATGTGTTTTAAAAGATTCTTTTCTGCCATTAACTATTTTAGTTAAATATTGTGGAGGCTTATCAAAGTAATTGCCAAAAGTGCATATCATCGAAAAATTTGTACTCTTACCATCAACCAAATCATTATTATGCTTTCCTAAATTGGAAAAATATCTAATAGCTTGATTTAAAGTAGATTTACCAGAACTATTGGGACCAATAATTACATTTAATTTTTTGAGTTTTAAACTCGTATATTTGTCAAAAGACTTTATATTTTTGAAGCTTATTTTCATCTGGTGCTTACCTTTTCAGGCGCAATAATAAGCAACGAAGTATAAAATGTTCTAATTGGTTTTGCAAGAAAAAGTTTCATAAAAAAATAAATTAATACATTTTTTAACAACAACTCAATTATAAAACTAAGAAATATTATGAATCCAAAGAAATATCAACAGCGCATTGTGATTCACGATCTTTTTTCTTGTCATATCTTGTAGTTAAACAGAAATCTACTTCTAATCCTTCTGAAACTTTTGAAGATTCAAAATTTATATCCCCAAAGTTAAAATAATAACTGTCAGAAGAAGATTTTGAAGAAATAAATCCTGACTTTCCATTAGGCAATATAGTTTTAACTATACCTTTAATACGCTCAAGGTTTTTATAAGGGTTTGGTTTATTTTCAATCCAGAATGGTGTTAAATCCTTAATAAATTGCTTCCCATCTTTAGAAAACTGTGTTTCTATTTGATATTTTTTCATCGAATCCACAAGGTTGTTATCTACTTTCCAGCCTTCTGCCTCTCGTGCTTTTAACGCTAATTGTAGATGTAATTTTCCATATTCCTGGTTGTCAGTTTCTAATAAATTTAGTCCCAACGCATAAAACATATTCCAAAGCATTCCTATTTTTGGCTGTCTTTTTGAAGATAAACACCCATTAATGAGATAATCCCTTTCATTGCTTCGATCGCCTTTAAGTTTGTATACTGTAGCAATTTCATTATATAAATACCAATCTTGTTTTTGTTTTAGTAAATCTTCAAATAAACTTATAGATGTATCGTGTTCCCCTTTATGACTTAATGCAATAGCTTTTCCACGCTTGTACCAAAAAGTGTTTTTATTTGAAGAAAATAAATTAGCTTGTGCGGTATTTAATGCAATATCGCACACTTCAACACATTTTGACCATTGTTGCATTCCTAAAAATGCTCTTATGAATATTAAAAAACATGCATCCCTATCTGAGTTATATTCAATATCTCCTATTTTTTTAGACTCATTATTTAAGAGGTTTATATCTATTTTATCATACCATTTTGCAATTTTTTCATTTTGATTATTTTCCTTAAAGGCGCTTAACATAGATTTAAAAGCAGGAGAAGTCCAAAATCTATTATCTCCGGTCTCACAGTTAAAAATTAATTCGAATGTTCGTTCTGAATGAGCGCTATTATAATTTGGAGAATTCTTTCTCATTCGATTCATAAAAAGAGACATTGCATATTGACTTTTTATATATTTAAAATCTGAAAATGAATCATACACTTCCTTTGATATTTCTTCGGCTTTAGCATAGTCACCTAATTTGTTCAAAGATCTTGCTAAGCCCCATCCATCCCATTGATCTTTAGTTCCTTGGTACAAGTCTTGAAATAAGGCTTTGGATTTTTCATAATTTCCTAAGCCAAATTCATTCTTAGCTTCTTCTCTTTTATTGTCTAAACTCAAAACGAATCAAGTACCCTTTGCAGTTCTTTAATCTTATCTATTTCTTCTTTATTAACGGATTCTGGTGTATTAATGAAGAAATTCTTTTGTCTTGCTCGAGTTATTGCTGTATAACACCATCTAAAATAATCTTCAGTATTTTTATTTAATGTATCATGTGTTGAAAAATCAATCATAACATTATTCCATTCTCCACCTTGAGCTTTATGACATACTATTGAATAACCGTATTTAACGACCAAAGAAGAGAATTCAGGATCAGAAAAATCATCTTTATTTAAAGATTTTTTATTTAACCTAATTAATAAATCAACATACATAGCTCTACGAGTAAGGCGATTTAAAGCTCTGTCATTTGAGTTTAAAATAGAGAGATTTAATACGATATCTTTTTCGTTTATTTTACCTGAATTATCAAAATACTGTATTGTTGCTTTTTGAAAAGTTAGCTTAACAGGTATTTTTTCAATCTTATCTGCGCTTTTACTGTCAATTCCATTTTGCTCTATATACTCTCGTTTTTCTTGTTCCGTTGGTCTAATATTTCTTGTTCTTTCAGAAAAGCTTCCTAGGCTTGTTATTGTAATAAATTCTCCATTAAAAATTTCATTGAAATAGTTATTTTCAACACATATTAACCTTTCGCCGTTTAAAAGCTTAATATCTTCATCAACATTGAAAATCTTCTTTCTTATCTCTGTATTGTAGAAATTAGTATTTTTTGTTGAATGAGTAATTAAGACACAACTATCTAAGTCTTGATTATTGTACAGAGTAGAAAATCTTTCAATAATATTGTCTTCTAAATCTTCTAAATCTTCAAAATTTTCAGTTTTAAAAGAAAGATCAAGAAATTGTTTATCAGAAATATAATTTCTGAACCTTGTTGCATTATTTAGAATACCTGACTCTTTTTCTTGTCTAAATACTTCTGTAAGATTGGAAATATTTGAATTGATATCAAAATTGTTTTCTAAATATTTTGGACTAAGAGCAGGAGAAAAACTCATGTCAATTGGAGTAAGCTGTGCTGTATCACCAATAAAAACAATTTTATTATTTGCATTTGTTTGAATATTTGAATATTCAATTAAGTCGTTTAAAATTTTACCGGAACCAAAAGATACTTCTGAAAAATTTTCTGAATTAGAGACCATAGATGACTCATCAACAAAAATTATTTTTTTCTTTTGTGAAATATCTATAAAATTCCCATCACTCCATATATTATCAACGCTTTGTAATTCAAAACTTCTTTTTTTAAAAAGTTTGACATCCTTCTCAGTTTTTTTCGAACAAATAGGACAAATTAGTTTTTTAATATCCATATATTCAGAACTATTTTGTGCTGAAATGTATTTTTCATAAGAACAAAATTGATTATCACAATAATAGATATCACCTGAAGAATGGTATATGCCACGATGAATTGTCTTTGCTTTTATATTATTATTTTTTAGCTGTTCATTGGCAACTTTTGCAGATCTGCCCGTTGGAGTTAAAAATTGTATAAACCATTCATGATTATTCAAATAATTTATTACTTGAGATATAATATAGGTTTTACCAGTACCGGCATACCCATTTAAAATAAATGCTTTTTTAGTATCATCAGATAAAAAATTATTAAAACTTAAGATAAAATCTTCTTGTGACTTTGAAAGAGAGTTATTTGAAATAATTTCATTCATACTATTACCTAAAATTCATCATCTTTATATTTATTGACTCCAGCAATTTCATCAGCTATATCGCCAAATAACGCCCATGAAATAAAATAAGCACCCCAAAGTATAGCAACCCACAACCAAAAGCCTTCAACGTCCATTATCGGGCGTAAATCAGGAATAACGTATATCGCTCCAAGTGCTAATAAAAATAATGTATTAAAACATCCCATATCTCATTCTACTCTTTTTAAGGCCCACATTCTCAAGTTTACATCAAACTCAAAAATAAAAAAGCCTAAACAAATTCCAACATGCCTACCATTCACAGTTGAAATAAATATCCCTATAGAAAATAAGCTTAAAAGTGTCAGTTTTTCCATTAAATGATCACTTTCTCTTAATCTTTCAAATTTAATAATGTTATCAATACTCAAATTTCACCTCCTTAATTGCTTATTTTATTGTTATGCTTTATTGACTAAATAGTTCCTATCTAGGCAATATATCGAACTGTATATCCAATAAAATGTCTCATATCTATTTGTACTAACACAAAATCTGAATCATAAAGAGAAAAACAATGATTACATCCTATATGGTATGTTTCATGCATTTCACCCTCTTTTGCCTTTTCCTTATCAAATGAAAAGAAGTATAAACTATGCATCTTCATGGGAAGATTGCAGATCATGCATGTATTGTTGTGATAAATTTGTTCTATTTTTTTGTATTCTTTTGAATTTGGATCAAATAAGTGTAGCGTCATATATAGGCGTTCCTTTCCCTGTTTAATTTTTGATTAAAGTTTTGCGGAGAATTGG
>Ga0163109_10001985_pt1 | contig 16081 bp, 14 predicted proteins | sample CRUFie1St13metaG_FD_108704 | JGI IMG/M metagenome (GOLD analysis project Ga0163109, IMG submission 108704) | Marine microbial communities from the Costa Rica Dome - CRUD Field 142mm St13 metaG | ecosystem: Environmental > Aquatic > Marine > Oceanic > Photic zone | place: Costa Rica: the Eastern... | reverse complement strand
TCTGAGCATTCTTAATCCCGGGAGTATTGATATCGATGTAGAGCCTCTTGATAATACAACGTATATCCTCTCCTCGCTGGGTGGCAACGGTTGTGAAAATTTTGATTCTGTTACCGTCTTTGTTGAGGGAAAAAATGCTCTCTATCTGCCTACTGCATTTTCTCCAAATGGAGATGGCGTCAATGACTTTTTTCATATAATCGCCACCCTAAACCTCACACAGATACTAGACTTTAGCATTTGGAATCGCAGTGGAGGATTGATGTTCAGTACTTCTGACATCAATGATATAGGTTGGGATGGACGCTTTAAGGGTAAGGAACAACCCCTAGGGGTTTACGTTTGGTCTATCCAATCGTTGTCGTATGATGGAGAGATTGTTTCCTACAAGGGTAACGTAACGCTTACGCGCTAATGAAGAAAAGAAGTGCTTGGTTAACGCTTTTTTGCATTGCATGGGTTATTATTTCGTGCGACGGTGTGGTGGGAAAAAGAAAAGCTCTTTCTAAGGGTCAACGTATTTATCTTGAACATTGCCAACGTTGCCATGGTGCCCATGGTAACGCTCAACTCAATGGCGCAAAAAATCTTCAGTATTCCACGCTCAATATGGAGGAACGCATTCATATTATATCCAACGGAAAAGGAGTTATGCCAGCTTTTTCTGGAAATCTTGATGCAGAGGAAATCACTCATGTAGCATCTTATTTGGATTCTTTACCTGTGGCCCCTTAACCTATGAAAAAGGCATCATCAAAGTGGTCGGTTTTGGGTTTAATGTCCGGCAGTTCCTTGGATGGTTTAGATGTTTGTCATGCTGAGTTCTTGATCATAAACGGTGAATGGTCTTTTGCTATACACTCACTAAAAACCTATGCTTATCCAAAGGAACTGGCTAATGGTTTGTCTGTGGCAGCTAAGGCATCTGCCAAAGAACTCTTTACCCTGGATGCAGCATTAGGACATTTTTTTGCTCAATCAGTTAAAAGCCATTTACGTGAAGAGGACATTGGTAACCTAGACCTTATTGCAAGCCATGGCCATACGGTTTTTCACGATCCGAACATTGGAAATTCTCTCCAAATTGGCAAGCCGAATGCTATGGCATCTGCGGCTCAATGTCCTGTGATCTACGATTTTCGATCTTCTGACCTCAATTATGGTGGCCAGGGCTCTCCCATATTGCCTTATTCTGAAGAGGCGCTGTTTCCTACCTATGATGGCTACCTTAATCTTGGAGGCATCGCCAATCTCAATATGCCAAAGTTAGGATTAGCCTTTGATATTGCGCCTTGTAATCAAGTTCTAAACCATTTAGCCCAGCAATTTGGTCACGAATATGATCGCAACGGAGAACTCTCACAAGATGGACAGGTAATTGAGGATTTGCTTAAACAACTTAGGGCATTGAGTTATGTTGCTCTTGAACCGCCCAAGTCCTTGGATAATTCGTACACAAAGGACGTACTACAACATTTTGAAAAATACTCATTAGAGGCTCTAAATGACACCTTGTTTACCTATATCCATTTCCTGGCAACGGAGATCGCTCGTTGGATAGAATTCGGTAACCTTCAACGCATCATGGTGACTGGCGGAGGGACGTATAATGCCACCTTGTTCAATAGCATTTGTCAGGCCTGTCAATGTGAGGTTATCAAGCCGGAGCATCTTGTCGTCGAGGGCAAAGAGGCCCTATGCATCGCTTGGATGGGTCTAAGTCGTTATCTTGAGACGGTAAACGCTAAAGCGAAATACACAGGAGCAAGAAAGGATACAATCAATGGAGCCATTATTTTACCCTAAAGGGGATAGTATTTTTGTTACTGGTGCCACAGGTCTGTTAGGGGCCCAATTTATACGTAAACTGTTGGGTCAAGGCTGCCGAGTGGTGGCATTGCGCAGAAAAGAAGTTCTAGATCCATGGCTTAGAGAAGTCGATGATCAAATCGAATGGCGTTTAGGAGATATCAATGATGTTCAGTCCTTGCTTGAGGGTATGAAGGGATGTCAGCATGTGATTCATGCGGCAGCGATGATTTCTTTTTTACCCAAAAGGCGACGGCAAATGATGGAAACCAATATCCAGGGCACAGCTAATATGATCAATGCTGCGCTTGAATTGAATATGGCATCTTTTGTTCACGTAAGCTCGGTTTCTGCTCTTGGCCGTTATCAAATGGACGGCATTATTGATGAATCCAAAAAGTGGATGGATCACAAGCACAATACGGGATATGCCATTAGCAAGTACAAGGCAGAGTTAGAGGCATATAGAGGTTTTCATGAGGGGTTAAACGTCCTTATTGTAAATCCTGCGACTGTTATTGGTCACAGTGATTGGAATAGAGGCTCTTCACGTATGTTTCAATTGGCGTTTAAGGGTAACCGATTTGCTCCCAAAGGGCGAATGGGCTTTATTATGGTTGAAGATGTAATTGATTTAACGCTCAAATTGCTTGAGCGTAAGTGCTTTGGTGAGCGATACATTCTGACAGCAGAGCAACACAGTTTTTCGGATATTTTAAAAATGGTAGCCAAAGGCTTTAACAAACATCCCCCAACCTTAACCGTCAGCCCATTCCTAGCTGGGGTGGCATGGCGAATGCATGCGGTGCAATCCTGGTTTACAGGCTTGGAGCCCGGTATATCCAAAGAAACAGCACGTTATACCCAATTTGATTACCACTACAGCAATGCCAAGGTTATGCATGCCGTTGATCATAAGTTGCGTGATATTGAATCGGGGATTCAAGAGGTTTGTGCAAAGTATCTGAACCAAAAATAAACTGCCATGCGCCTAGTTCATTCCATTGCCTCGTGGATTATGAAAAAACGCTTGCACTCAATTGAGCTTTTCATGCAGTATCCCGAGGAGGTTCAAGGCGATGTGCTTGAGCAACTGGTGCAACATGCCACGCCAACCTCTTGGGGAGAGACCTATGATTACGCGTCGCTCAAGGGAAGAGATGATTTTGTTCGAAGAGTGCCCCTGCAGGATTACAAGAGTCTTGAGCCATGGATTACGCGTATGATGGAAGGTGAACGGCATGCCCTCTGGCCTGGAAAAACAAAGTGGTTTGCGCAATCATCAGGTACGTCCGGTGGACCAAGGAAGTTTATTCCTGTATCTAAAGAATCCTTGGAGAATTGTCACTTCAAAGGCGGTAAGGATATGTTAGCACTCTATTTAGCAAATCACAGTCAATCCTCGCTGTTTGCAGGAAAAAACTTAATTGTGGGGGGGAGTGCTCAAGTTCATGAGTTAAATCCTAATGCCTACTATGGGGATTTGTCTTCCATTATTATTCGAAATTTTCCATTCTGGGCCCAATTCCGTCAGGCAGCTCGGAAATCCTTGACCCTTCTACCCGATTGGGAAAGTAAACTTCAGCAAATCACCGAAAGGGTCTGTGAAGAAGATGTTACCATGTTAAGTGGTGTTCCAAGCTGGAATGTAGTGCTATTACGACGTGTTTTGGATTACTCCGGGGCGAAAACTATAGCGGAGGTTTGGCCTAATTTAGAACTCTATGTCTGGGGTGGAATGTCTTTGGAGATATACAAGGAGCAATTTGACCGGCTATTAGGTAAGCCCATTAACTACCTCCAAACCTACAATGCATCGGAAGGATTTTTTGGGATTCAAGATTGCTTTACTCAAGGAGTCGATGACATGTTACTCATGTTGGATTATGGTATTTATTATGAGTTTATACCAGAATCTTCTTGGAATGATGAGCAGCCAAAAACGTTAGCAATTCACGAGGTGGCCCTTGAAGAGCGCTATGAGCTCGTGATTTCTACCAATGGGGGATTGTGGCGCTATAGAACAGGAGATGTCGTTCAGTTTACTTGTCTTTCTCCCTTTCGAATCAAGGTTAGTGGCCGTACAAGCTATAGTATAAACCTCGTAGGTGAAGAACTCATGGAGTCCCATGTACAACAGGTCTTGCCTCGAGTATGCAAGCAATACAATGCCGAAATTGAAGAATATACAATGGGTCCATCGACTCAGGTGTATCAAGGAGTTGCCCGCCACGAATGGCTTATTGAGTGGAATAGAGTGCCTACAGATCTAGAGGGCTTTGCTAGAGACCTTGACGAAGGCCTCATGCAGGCTAATTGTGACTATGCGGCCAAGCGGCACAATGATTTAGTGTTAGAGGAACTTCATATTAGATCTTTGCCACAAGGCCATTTTTATCAATGGTTAAGTCGAGAGGGTAGACTCGGAGGGCAGGTGAAAGTACCTCGAATGCGCGGTGATCGCAGTATTTTAGATAGCGTGTTAACATCGCAAGCATTATGATGGTATTATTATCTCCATCCAAAACCATGGAGCTTACAAGTCATCCAACACTTACTCCTTCTCAACCCCTTTTTGAAGAAGTCACCAAAGAGGTCTGGAGCGAGATTCAGGCGGTAGATAAAGAGGAGCTTCAACAATGGATGAAGTTGTCACCGGCATTAACGGAGGCGGTATATACTATGTACCACACTGAGAATAGACAACATGGTATCGCGCTTTGGTCATATACAGGGACTGCATTTTCAGGGCTAGATGCTCAAACGCTTCCTCCCGATACTCTACGATACGCCCAAGATCACTTAGGAATTCTGTCAGCAATGTACGGGTGGGTAAGGCCTTTAGATAGTCTTTGCCAATATCGATTGGAAATGGCTTTACGAAGCCCCAAGACAAACATAGCCTATCACGATTTTTGGCGTCAACGAATTACAGAAGCGCTGAATACTCATGTCAATGTTTTGGATACGAAGTGTTTGCTCAACCTTATGTCTGCTGAGTATAGTAAATCAGTGGACTGGAAGTTGTTTCCAATAGATGTTGTTAGCTGCTCCTTTTTACAAAAGTCTCCCAAGGGATTAAAAAATGTGGCCGTTCATAGCAAGCGAGCCCGAGGACTTATGGCACGATATGTCATGGAACATCGCATACATGAAATCCATCGTCTTAGGAAGTTTTCGGCTGAAGATTACCAGTTTTCTGAAGTTGAGAGTTCTGAAGATCGATTAGTCTTCGTTCGATAAGCCGTAGTGCTTTTCCATAGCCTTTAATTGGCCAGATAACCTACCAGTAACCCAATGGAAGTACATGATAAAATCACCTGCTAAGCTGTACAAGGGGTAGGTAAATGTTGCGGGTTTATTGCGCTCAATAAGAACATGTCCAACCCAGGCAAATCCATATCCAACAAGTGGAATAAAGGCTAAAAGGATCCAGTACTGACATAGAATACTTAGGATAAGCAAGGCAATGACTCCTGAAGTCCCTACATAGTGGAGCACTCGATTTCTGGGGTGGCGATGCTCGTAGAGATAGTACAGGTAAAAGGAGGACAACGAGGTGTGTTTTTTATCGATGTCTAATGAATGCTTTCCCATAAATACTAATCTTGAGTTGATGTCCAATGCATAGCACGTTGTGTTGCCTTCTTCCACTGTGCATAACCTTCTTTATAATCCGATGCACTTGGAGAAAACAAGGAGGTTTCGTGTTCACTGCTCTCGGCAAAGAAGTTGTTGGGTCTTGCCGCTAATTTTGCCGCTCCTAAGGCAGTTTGTTCTTGATTGGAAGGAAGATGGATGACTATTTGGCAAAGGTCACTTTGAAACTGCATTAAAAAGGAATTTGCCGTCATGCCCCCATCTACATATAGGGCGGTAGGTTTTAAGCCGGATGCATGCTTCATGGCAAGCAACAGATCTTGATTTTGGTAGGCAATGGACTCGAGCACAGCGCGTCCAATGGCCTCCTTGGAAGTGTTTCTTTCTAAACCGATAAGAAGTCCACGAGCGGTTGAATCCCAATAAGGCGCACCTAATCCCGTAAAGGCAGGGACAAATACCAGCAGCGGATTGTGAGGGGTTTTCTCTGCACTTTGTGCTGTTTCCTTTACATTTTGGATTAAGCTGACATCCTCTAACCAAGTCATAGCACTTCCCGCATTGAAAACACTTCCTTCCGCAGCATAGGTAATCTTGCCATTGATTCGCCATGCGACTGTCGCTAGAATTCCAGAGCTTGGGTCAAGGATTTTATCTCCGGTATTCATCAACATAAAACATCCGGTTCCGTAGGTATTCTTAAGCATTCCTTCTTCTATAGCATCATGCCCATACAGGGCTGCTTGTTGATCTCCTGCAATTCCTCGAATGGGAATAGCTCCTCCTAGAACATCAGGGTGGGTTATGGCCAAATCGCCACTAGAATCTACAACCTTAGGCAGCATAGACATAGGAATGTCAAAAAGCTTACAGAGTTCTTCGTCCCAAGATCCATTCTTAAGATTAAAAAGCATAGTTCGAGAGGCATTGGACGCATCGGTGATATGGGATTCTCCCTGAGTAAGCTTCCAGATTAACCAGGAATCAATGGTTCCAAAGCAAAGGTGGCCTTCCTCTGCGCGCTGACGGATTTCTTCAGAGGAGTTTAGAATCCACCGCACTTTACTTGCTGAAAAATAGGGGTCGATAGGAAGCCCTGTTTTTTCGCGAATGCCATCTTCTAGCCCTTTTGATTTTAACTCATTGCAATACGACAGGGTGCGACGATCTTGCCATACTATAGCGGGATAAACCGCCTTTCCATTTCTTCTATCCCAAACTACGGTAGTTTCCCGTTGGTTCGTGATGCCAATGGCCTCAATAGAGTCCTTTACGTCACCTAAAGTCTTACAGGCTTGTTCAAAGGAGGTCAGAGAAGTCTGCCATATTTCTTCAGGATCATGTTCGACCCAACCGGAGTTAGGAAAAAACTGTTCAAAAGGCAATTGTCCACGACTTACCTCTTCCCTTTGGGCATTGTACACAATGCATCGACTACTCGTTGTTCCCTGATCAAAGCTTACAATGTATTGTTTTTTCATCCGCCGTGCATTTTAACCCATCTAACCGTGAGGTTTGTCATTTTTCTAGAGTAATTTACAAAGAACCAGTTTATGAAGTGGACACAGCACCTAGGCCTTCTTTTTTTACTCATGGCATCTCTTGCTAAGGGGCAGTTTAATCCAGCTATAGAAGATAGCACGGAGTCAGATAATGTGTTTATTTACGAGGATCCAAAGGGCTTTGGGAAGGTACTTGATTTGGTAAATCTTCCTCAAAAAACCAATCGTTCTATTTCGGTGAGAGAGGATTTCCTTCCGTTTGAAGGTATGGAGATTGCATCAATAGAGGTGATTGTCTTTGACGAGAAGAACCAAGTAATCGAGGATACAGCCCAGTGGAATCCCAATGTTCACTTTGTATCAAAACCCAACCAGTATCGATGGAATGCAAAACTTGTAAAGCGTCAGCTGATGTTTCGGGAAGGGGACTTAGTAAACGCGCAATTAATGGTTGATAATGAGGTAATTCTTCGGCAACGCACCATTTATCGAGATGCGGTTATTCAACTGCATAGGATTGATGATCATCGGGTGAAGGTCAATGTCCTTGTTCAAAACAACCGGCATTGGCAGGTACTCTTTGAAGGAGGTCCTGGGTCAATTCAGCTGGGCTTTGGAGTCTATGATATTTTCAGCATACCACAAACGATTCAAGTAGCTGCCAAAGGAAATTTCAATAAATGGAATCCATATTCTGCCTTTCTTCGACATGATCTACGGAATGTCTTTAAATCGGGATTAGACATCAATACAATCTGGTTTCATGAGAATACAAGCCAAGAATTTGAGACGAAAGTGCAACGAAAGTTTTTAGCCTTCAATACAAAGTGGGCCTTTCAAGCCAAGGCGAACTTCAATAAGTCGAAGTTGGTTGATCGAAGTTTTGAAGCGCCTTATGATTTGACGTCAAACCGGCAGAGTCTCTGGTTGGCTAGATCCTTTAGTGCACGCCACCTAGGCAAGGCTTTTTCGTTATCGCGTTGGACGGTGGGTCTTCGTTACATGCGCAGAGGATACAGTCGAATTCCCGAAAGTCAGCCCTTTTACGAAAGTGAGCAATTTGTGGCCTTCGGCATTGGCTTGGTAAGCAGAGACTTTTATGAAGTGGAAGAGCTTGTTCATTTTCGAGCCTATGATTACTTGGTAAAGGGTTGGAATATTGCCTTAATCGGGGCATATGAGATGAGTGAAAACAGAGGGCAACGTATCGGTTTAGCACTGAAAATGAATGCCTCTACAATCTATCCAAGATTGGGTCATATGACAGCGGGTATTCATGCGAATATCTACCTCAAGTCGGCCTCTTATGATCAAGCGTCTATTAGACTTTTTGACCAATATATTTCGAATCCTGTTGCTTTGGGTAAGTTGAAGTTTCGGCAATTTATAGCCACATCAGCCACGATGAGTATGGATCGAACACCCAATGATTTTTTTAGTTTCAATGCGGTGCAGGGATTGGATGGAAGATTACTTAAGTACTCGAGCAGCTTAGTCGCCAATTTTGAGTCTGTTTTTTATACCCCGATTACTTGGTGGAATTCAAGAGGCAATTTCTACGGATTTGCTGATTTTGCCTTAACGACTTCGGGCGGTCCTCGTGATTTTGATAAGAGCATTTTACACCATGGCTATGGAGTAGGCATTCGTTTTCAGGCACGTAACCTTGGGTTAAATTTTGTTGATATTGCCTTTGGATTTTATCCAACCTATCAAATTGCGGATGCTCCCTTTTTCAATTATCTCTTTTCAACTACTCCTCGATTGTATGATGTAGGAAGCCTTAGGTCACCCGGTTATTACAGTCCTGATATTTAGATAGGCTACAGGATTTATTCCTCGTAGGCTATAAATAGTACGGCTCCTATTCCGTGCGAAACAGCCTTTAGCGTGCATTGCTTTCCACTGAGTATAAAGGAAATTGGGCCGACAGTTCCTTCTTTATTCAACGGAGCCAAAACCCCATTGGCTAGATCAATATCTGGAAACAACGCCTTATTGGCTTCTTCAGGAGAATAATGTGATTCGCTCAGGGAGAATACAGCTTGTAAATGTCGAGAGGCCTCATAACGGTTATTTTCTTTCCAATACAGCACAAAACCAATGTTTTGACTAATCATCATGGCATCTAAAACCTCATTCAGTAAGGAGGTTTCATCATTGATTTGGTTAAACTGCTTATTGAGGTCTGAGCGTTTGCTTGCATACTTGATTGAAGAGTCTAATATGGCTCCGTCAAACCGTCCTTTCACTAAAAAATCTTGAGCTCCCTTGCTCACGGCATTTTCTCCGGTCTTTTCATCGGATAGACCCGTCATAACCACAACAGGAACATCGGGCCGGGATTCTACTATGGTATCTAAAATACCAAGCCCTGAAGCATCGGGTAGATGAAGGTCAAGAAGAATGACATCAATGGATTCACTTTCGAGAAGCTCAAGGCCTTTAGCAAGACTTCCAGCATCATGAATCACATAGCCTTCAGGATCAATTTCTTCAAGATAGAATCGAATAAGAAATGCATCACCTGGGTTATCCTCGATGGCCAAAATATGTAGCGGTCTTTGTTCACTCATAGCGTGCAATTTTTGCTGTACTTAACCAAAACGTATGAATTGCTGTTATCGTCTTTATATAGTCTTCAAATTCTATGGGCTTAACCACGACAGCATTGGCCAGTTGTTTGTAGGCAGATCGGACATCCGAATTTAGGCTGGATGTGGTCATGACAACAACAGGAATCAATTGTAAGTGCTCATCCTCTTTGACCTTTCCAATAAACTCAAGGCCATTCATTCCAGGCATGTTCAAGTCTACAATCAATAAATCGGGGTAGGCGTCAGGACTTGACGCTTGCAGTCTTTGCAGTGCCTCCTGTGCATTATCTATATAGGTTAAGTTCACATCGAGATTCGTGCGCAAAATGGCTTCTTCCATTAAAATGGAATCCCCCAAATTATCATCAATCATCCAAACCTTGTTTTGCTCCATGACCCTTGTTATTGAACAATATAGTGAATCTTTACGCCTTCTAATGTGTAAAACTGCGTTATCCGTGCACTTGGCTTTTTTACCCTCGACAAGTATCTTCCCTAAACGATGGCAGCAAAGTATACTGAGGATAATATTCGGACACTTGATTGGAAGGAACACATACGCCTTAGGCCTGGGATGTACATAGGAAAATTGGGGAATGGTCAGTCTGCAGATGATGGAGTCTACATCTTGATAAAAGAGGTTATTGATAACTCAATTGATGAGTTTATCATGGGCCATGGTAAACGCATTGATATCCAGGTTAACGAGGACAATGTTTCAATTCGTGACTACGGACGGGGAATCCCACTCGGCAAAGTAGTGGATGCGGTATCAAAGATTAATACTGGAGCGAAGTATGATAATGCGGCTTTTAAAAAGACAGTGGGTCTAAATGGAGTAGGAACCAAAGCGGTCAATGCGCTTTCTTCTAAGTTTACTGTGGAGTCAGTGCGTGACGGCGAAGCGCTACAAGCCACGTTTTCCTGCGGTAATCTTGAGGAGGAAAAGCGGATTAAAAGTGACAAGGAAAATGGAACTTCTGTTCATTTTATACCCGATGCTAGCATCTTCAAGAATTACAGTTTTCGCACAGAATTTGTCGAAGATCAAATTCGGCATTATGCCTACCTCAACAAGGGCCTTGCCCTGTATCTAAATGGTCAACGTTTCGTTTCAAAAAACGGCCTGCTCGATCTTTTACAAGACAAAACGGAGGCAGAGCAGATTCGATACCCGATTATGCATTTTGAGGGAAATGATATCGAAGTTGCGTTAACGCATGACAATCATTATGGAGAGTCGTATTACTCCTTTGTCAATGGTCAATATACCGTTCAGGGGGGGACTCACGAAGCGGCGCTCAAGCAGTCCATTGTGAAAACGGTACGGGACTTTTACAACAAACAGTTTGATCCTCAAGATATTCGCGCATCCATTGTAGCGGCTATTTCTATTCGCATGCAAGATCCTGTTTTTGAGAGCCAAACGAAAACGAGGTTAGGCTCTACGCAAATTGAGGAGGGTGGAAGCTCTATGTACTCTTTTGTGCTCGACTTTTTGAAAAAAGCCTTAGATGATTTCTTACATAAAAACCCGGATTCTGCAGAGGCGCTCTTAAAACGAATTACACAAAGTGAAAGAGAGCGCAAGGATATGGCTGGCGTCAAAAAGCTTGCTAAAGAGCGGGCCAAAAAAGCCAACCTACACAATAAGAAGTTAAGGGATTGTAAATTCCACTATAACGACAAGGGCAAAAACATAGAGGACGAGGATAAACAACGCACAACGGTCTTTATTACAGAGGGAGACTCGGCAAGTGGGTCCCTGACCAAGGCAAGAAATCCTCACTATCAGGCGGTCTTTAGTTTGCGGGGGAAACCGCTAAACTGTTACGGACTAAAAAAGAAGATAGTCTATGAAAATGAAGAGTTTAATCTCTTACAACATGCTTTAAATATTGAAGAAGGCCTTGAAGGACTTCGTTTCAACAACGTGGTGATTGCCACAGATGCTGATGTTGATGGCATGCACATTCGTCTTTTGCTTTTAACCTTCTTTTTGCAGTTTTTCCCTGACTTGGTGCGAGAAGGGCATATAAAAATCCTTGAAACACCGCTATTTAGAGTACGGGATAAGCAAACTACGATCTATTGCTATAATGAAACAGAAAAGCAAGCTGCTATTGAGCAGTTAAAAGGAAAGCCTGAGATCACACGATTTAAAGGCCTTGGAGAAATTTCTCCTAATGAATTTGAAGACTTCATAGGAGAAGGTATCCGCCTACGTCCTGTGCGCATTGCCCAAGACCAATCCATTGAGGAAATTTTAACCTATTACATGGGAAAAAATACCCCGAGTCGTCAAGAGTTTATCATTGAAAATCTTAGGGTTGAATTGGATGAAACCGAACGTTCCGCACTAGCCTCTCAGTGATGGTCGCAAGAAGATGGATGATTCAACTCATCTTGGTATGATGGATTAATGGGAATAACCTGGTTTTGGAACTGAGGCTTCCCAGCATTTACCCAACAGGTAAACCAAGCACAAGCCACCGCATGCACTGCTGCCTTGTAGCGCTCCTCGATGTGACCTTCGCACAACTCAGCATACTGCTTGCAAAATGCTATGCTATAAGTTCTTTTCGCTCTTCCTTGTCTATATCGGTAGCTATACTTTGGAATATTGACGTCCTCTGATACACAATACTCGGCGGAAAAAACGGAAAACAACAGATTATGACTATCGACAATGATAGACCACAGTCTATCTAAAGGATTATCCCAAACAGTGAGGCCCTTATCAATCCAATAATCATATTGCTCGAATTCCAATTCGGGAATAATGCTCTCCCAAAGCCCATGAATGCCGTGTTGTCCCGAACGCTGACCGTTGTAGTTTTGGGTAGTGTGTAAGGGGACATGCGCATCTGATAGGTAATGGCCAAGTTCTCCTGAGATTCGGAGGATGTCTTCAATATGGCCACCTTTCATCGCCTCCGTTAATAGATGCATCATAAGAAGGCAATGCCAAGGTAAGATGCCATCTTGTCCAAAATCATGACTTTTATCTACACACTGACCATGCAACTCCTTTGCTGCCATGTAGTTTAACCCTATAAATCCTGTGTCTATGGCCATATAGGTATCTAGGTCGATGAAGTGTCGAGGCCCTTCTTTTGGGTCAACGTATCGTCGGTTGTCGGGTTTTGTGCTATGTACTTTTATGATAAATTCATTGTTCTTGTATAGCGTCATAAGCTCAGGCGGAAGCAGGTAAATTGCATGGCTATTGATCTTTTTATGCATGAAAAAGCCCCACGCCTTAACTTCGTGGGGTAGTCCGTTTAAAACGAAGAACACGACTGAGATTAATCCGAGCTTTTTTGAAAACGATGATTTCATGGAATAAACATTTAATTTTTTATGCCTTTGCAATGCATCATTTAGTAATGGCCATTTGCTTTTTTGTGGGCATGGGATTATTCTCCAATGTACACGCGCAGACTGTATCGAATCAATTAGAATTTGGTGTTTCGAGCGGACGCGTTATACGCCACAATGCTAAGTTTAAACCCGTAGTTAACGGACCAAGCTTTCTTTATCAACTTTCTTGGCTTCGCCATAGAAAGGATAGCCTTGCATGGAGAAAAGCAGCCAACTTTCCTAAAGTTGGCTTGACCTTGATATTGGCCGATTGTGCCCCTAATGATGTTTTTGGCTACGGTATCGGTATCTCTCCCTTTATTGATTTTACATTAATACAGCGGCCCAAATCCCAACTCGATCTACGATTAGGGACAGGGTTGGCCTATTTTACTGAGGCCTATGATCCAGTAAGTAATCCTGAAAATAATGTAATAGGTTCACATCTTAATACGATAGTTCACCTTGGTATTCATCATCAATGGATACTAAATTCTCGACTTTCTTTGGGTCAAGGAATTGACCTCACTCACTTTTCTAATGCCCGGTCGACCTCACCTAATCTTGGAATAAATACGGTTGCTGCGAAATTTTCTGTACGATATACTTTAGCCAAGCAACCTAACCAAGATACGCTTATCACTTATCATCGATGTAGATATGCTCACGAAGGTTTTCGTCCTCATTCGCTATCGTTGCGCTATGGCCTTGGACTTACCGATCGATTTGTTGGAGGTCCTGTGCGGCCAATTCATTCCAGTATTCTACAATATATGTATTCCACAGGCCCACTTCATTCTATAGGGTTGGGGTTTAAGCATAGCTGGGATATGGGTGAATTAGAGGCATTAAATTTTTTGAATCAGGGAGATGCAAGAATTAAGTTAGGTTCAGCAGGTAATGCCAGTGTATTTATCGCCGATGCCTGGCGCTTTGGAACTATGGGTTTAGAATTAGCCGTGGGGGCTTATCTATACGACCGGTCTATGACCTACGATCGTCTCTGGTTTAAGATAGGCATTCAGGGCTTTATAGGTGGGAGAAAACGTGTCATGCAAGGAATTGCAGGTTGACACATGAAAAGCCATTATGCGGTAGCGGAATACGTTGAGTTTCAATCGGGCATTCAGTTTATTTATGGCAAAACAAGGCGATAGACTTCCCCTTTCTGATTGCCAAAGTAAAAAGTATTTGTGGTCATTGCATATTGAACTGAAGTCCATTGAGCGGAAGGTAAATCTATTTCAATCCACGACTTTCCAAAGTCTCGCGTCCACAGGCACAGACTATTATCGCCAACTGCCGCGCATGTTCCATCAGCACTACAAGACATAGATCGTATACCAGTTATTCCTTTGGACATACCGCCATTTAGTCTAATAAAGGCATTGCCATCATAGATATATCGTCGCCCACTAAATCCGAGGATTAAACATTGTCCTTCCTGACATTCGATGTCAATAAATACATCTCCTTGTATTGGAATGGCTTCCCATGTTTGTCCTAAATCTTGGCTTAATAGGCCCGCTCCAGCCCCTACAGCAATTAAATGTCCTAAAGAGGCTTCCCAACCAAGGTCATAAAGTGCAAAGTTTTGTTGTACACTGTCCCATAGAAACCAAAGAGAGTCTGCGGTATGGCAACTTCCGCGATTATATCCTTCCCCGGCCACGGCAACAAAATGCCTATCGGAAAACCATTGCCCTGCTTGCAAAGGAGCATAGCTTGGATCATTGGCGCCTTCCCATGTTGTGCCTTGGTCAAATGAAACATAGCGCAAGCCGTCGTAGCCAACCACCAACAGGGAGTCACCATCTCGTTGGATTAATTGTTCTAAAGCTTTACTTGTGGTAAGGAGCGTGTCAAAGGCTACATCATCATCGGATTTCAATACAAATCCCGAAGTGTAGGTGTTTCCCCCGATCACCCATAGCGAGTTATTGGAAGGGGACATTTCGATATCACGAATCGGTTCACTAAAAGCTAATATTTTTTCGGCCGAAAGAGGAAGTACTCGCTCTGTTTGACAAGAAGCCAAAACCCATAGGATGGTCCAAAAGAGGCTATGCCATTTCATGACAAACTTCTAGAATAACCTCAGTGGCAAAATCGATTTCTTCATTGCTTATAGGCAGGGGTGGGGCGATTCTCAGGGCATTTGGGGCAAATAAAAACCAATCGGTTAACAAACCCTTATCAAGGCAACGCTTAATTACTTCTTGATTAAAATCAAAGGACTCAAAATGAATAGCCATCCAAATGCCTTTTCGTGATATACATCCAAGTGGTAATTCACTCAAGTTGTCCTCAAATCGTTGTCCTTTTGCTTCTAAGGAAGCCAATAATGGTCCTTGATTTAGTAGGTCAAATGCCGCAAGACCTGCCGCACAACTTACAGGGTGCCCGCCAAAGGTGGTTATGTGACCAAGAATGGGTTTTGATTGAAGAACTTCAAATAAATGCTTATCTCCTATAAATGCACCGAGGGGCATTCCGCCACCCAGCGCTTTGGCTAATAGTAGAATGTCAGGACAAACGCCGTGGTCATCAATCGTAAAACGATGCCCAGTTCGTCCAAACCCGGTCTGAATTTCATCAAAAATCAAAAGACATCCCCATTTATCGCACGCAGCGCGCAGCGCAGGAAGAAAGTCTGGAGGAGGTACTCGGATGCCACTTTCAGCCTGGACAGGTTCTACGATTACGGCGGCAGTAGAAGTGTTGATCGCAGCAACACCTTCATCGGCTCCATATTCGTAAATGTAATGACCAGGAATAAGGGGTCTGTAGTTTTGCTTAAAGTGCTCATCACCCATGGCAGAAAGAGCACCTGCGGTGGATCCATGATAGGAATTCTTAAAAGAGATGATATTTGTTCGACCTGTAGCCCGTTTGGCAAGTTTTAGAGCGCCTTCAGTTGCTTCCGTACCTGAACTGACGTAGTATACGGTGTTTAACTTAGACGGCAAGTGATCGGTAAGGGCCTTGGCATAAGCGGTTTGACTATTTTGTATCAACTCTCCATAGACAAGCACATGCATATGTTTTGCTGCCTGGTCTTGGACAGCCTCTACAATCTTGGGATGGGAATGTCCCATATTGCTTACGGAAATTCCCGAAATCAGGTCTAAGTAAGACTTTCCTTCCTTATCGAATAAATAACTTCCTTTGGCCCGTTCAATTTCAAGGGCTAAAGGAGCATCGTTTGTA
>Ga0163109_10001984_pt1 | contig 16083 bp, 11 predicted proteins | sample CRUFie1St13metaG_FD_108704 | JGI IMG/M metagenome (GOLD analysis project Ga0163109, IMG submission 108704) | Marine microbial communities from the Costa Rica Dome - CRUD Field 142mm St13 metaG | ecosystem: Environmental > Aquatic > Marine > Oceanic > Photic zone | place: Costa Rica: the Eastern... | reverse complement strand
GATTACGTCGTTGATATAGTGAACAACAGTCGCTGCCACGCACTTCTCCATGGCCTTGCCCGCGATCTCCGCTTGGGCTGCAACTACCGCTTGTTGGGAGGCCGACATGCTGCCGCTATTGGTTGCCTCGCTAATCACGTGTCTGCCTAGCACGAAAGCGTCGAAAGCTTCTTTTGACAGATTGGTTTCACCAACACCGTCGTCATCGATGTCCAATCGGTCGCGCTTTGCACAGTTTTGTGAAATGCCAAGGTTGTACTCGGATCGCACATCGATGGTGCCGTCGCCATTGATGTCGTTATAGCCGTATTTCCAGCCGTCGCGGCCGCTCTTACCGGCAGCTTCATTGTCGGTGAAATCGTTGTTGTTTCTGGCCGCTCCGTAGTAGCCGAACGCCTCGTCCCAGTCATGCTCGCCTGCGCCGTATTTTTTCGTGCCTTCTTGGCCCAATGTATTGGCGAAGTCTGTTTGCAAGTAGTCATTAGTAGTTTGTGACAAGGTGACCGCGCCGAGCAAAAACTTTTGCAGCAGCTGTCGGTAGTTTCGACCGTAGGCGTCAGTTTGAGCTTGATCGATGGACACAGTCGCAGGGCCGGCAACAGTAGATATAGAAATATCAGTGCCGTCTGTCGCTTCGGTGGCGAGTTTGTCTATCCACAGATCCACCAGTTCAATTGGTAGAGGTGTGGAGTCCATGCCTTCTGTCCAACCCAAAAACTCGTCATTTATAAGTTTCTTGGTTTCGCCACCGCCTTCGCCATTACCGCCGGCGATTTTGCCGTCCAGATTCTTGCCGGTGCTGATATCCCCGACTGTAGCTGCGTCAGTTAACGCCTCACCACCTTTCGGGCTCCAAACCACAGCCAGTGAATCATCGCCTTCAATCCAGACGTTCATTGCCGTTTTGTAATTGTCGTAGGTATCACCCTGCTCGGTTACAGACGTCATGGTGTCTACTAGACCCAGTATCAGCATATGGCGGGCAGTTTGTCCGGTGTAGCTAATAGAATCGGTCGCTGTTGCATCATAGGCGCTCGGGAACCCCGCGTAAGTTGTCGGGATCGCTGTATCACAGGCGTCGCCAGTACCGTCACCGTCAGTGTCGGTTTGATTAAAGTTGGCTGCGTTTACGCAGTTATCACTATTGTCGCCAATGCCATCAGTATCGGCGTCACTGGACTCGCTAGCGTTAGTTGGGAATGCGTCGAGCGAGTTTTTCACTCCGTCGCCGTCAGCGTCCTGTTGAGAATAGGGCGTGGCATCATCCGAACACGCCGCCAAAAAACCGAGGGTGAGGGCGAAAAGGATCCTCGTAAACCCGAATTTAACTATGCGACTAGTCACATCTTTCTCCTTATTGGTAGCGACTATTGCGAGACGCTCTTTCTTTCATTGGTAATTTGTGCCGGCGCTTTGCATCGGCTTGTCTTAACGACGCGAAAAGGTTCGCGGACGCGAAAGCATAACACAATGTCAATGATAATAAGAATAGTTCTCATTTTCAAATTGTTCGTCGAAGTGCATTCAAACCCTCCGATTGTCACGCTAGCATCTGGCCGGAGAAGTATTCGGCCCTCGGTGACCCTGCATGCTAGGGGGTTTTGAAAAATCGAGGCAGCTCCTTTTTAGTTGACTCAAAGCGGCTAAAGCGCTTAGCTTTGCCGGACAAGGTTTTTTTGGAGAGAAATGTGAGCGAGGCGGTAGACGTCCTAGAGGAGTCGACAGGGAGTTTCGAGCGCCCGGGCGCTGAAATGGATAAGTTGCGCGGGCCAATTCCAAATGTAGACGATCTTGCACTGGAAGACATAAACCCGGTTTGGAACCGATTGTTTGCCGAAAACCGCAGCTTGGAATATTTTCGTCGGCTGCGTCATGAAGATCCTGTACACTTCAACGAGACAGAATTGGCGGGACGCTATTGGTCGCTTACTAAATATGCCGACATCAAAGCGGTAGATACAGACCACCACAATTTCTCAAGCGCCCATGGTATTACTCTCGGCTTCCCAATAGACCGCCCGTTACCCGAGGGCGCGCTCGATGTAACAATGTTCATCGCAATGGACCCTCCTCGACATGACGCAGAACGGAAGACCGTTTCCCCGGTGGTTTCAACGCGAAATTTGGCGGGTATGGAAGCTCTCATCCGTGAACGCACGGGAGCCGTGCTTGACTCACTGCCGGTGGGTGAAACGTTCAATTGGGTAGACAAGGTCTCAATCGAACTGACGACCCAGATGCTAGCAACACTTTTTGATTTTCCGTTTGAAGAACGCAGGAAGCTAACGCGTTGGTCAGACGTAGCCACTGCCGCTCCAGGTAGCGGTATTATTGATACGGAGGAACAACGCAGAGAAGAACTCATCGAGTGCCTTGTTTACTTCACGCACCTTTGGGAAGAGCGAAAGAAAAACCCGACCGGTGATTTTGTTTCGATGCTTGCGCACGGAGAGGACACCAAAGATCTGGAACCGATGGCGTTTCTTGGTAACCTCATCTTGCTGATTGTAGGCGGCAACGACACGACCAGAAACTCGATGAGCGCTGGAGTGCACGGGCTGAACCTTTTTCCGGCGGAATACGACAAGCTACGAGCTGATCCATCATTGATCCCGAATATGGTAGCGGAAATCATCCGCTGGCAGACGCCGCTTGCATACATGCGTAGAACCGCAAACAACGATTGCGAAATTGGCGGGAAACAGATCAAAGCGGGCGATCAAATTCTTATGTGGTACCTCTCTGGAAATAGGGATGAGGAAGTCTTTGAGAACGCTGAAGAGTTAATAATCGATCGTGCAAATGCCCGAAACCATATGGCTTTTGGATTTGGCATTCATCGATGCATGGGCAACAGAGTAGCTGAATTGCAACTTCGCGTTTTGTGGGAAGAGATTCTAAAGCGCTTTGACCGTGTCGAAGTGGTAGGAGAGCCGGAGAGGACTTTTTCGTCCTTCGTTCGTGGGTATACCCAACTGCCAGTTCAGCTTCACAAAAAAGCTTAAATCTGAAACAGGCCTAATAATATCCGACCTGGCTCGCTAGGGGGGTACGTGTTCGCCCTATGGTACCAGGACGACCCTGTTCGAAGGGCGCTATAACCGCGCTCTTCGGGGCTAATGTTTGTTGTGAGAAAAGTATGCGACTGCCCGGAAATGGTTCGTATTGCATTCTGAAAGTCGTACTAGTGTTTGCTTTGGCGCATGGCGCACAAAACGCCTGGGCTGCACCGACTACTGAGGCGATTTCGTTATCCCAGGCTCCGCAGCTAGACGGTGATGTAGTCGACGATCCAGCCTGGCGGTCGCTCGTCCCAGCAACCGGCTTTCTGCAAGTTCGTCCGTTTGAGGGTGCGGCGGCGAGCGAAAAAACTGAAGTTTTCATAGGGTATACAACAGACACTCTTTACATCGGTGTAATTTGCTACGACCGTGATCCCGCAAACCTAATCATTTCCGATGGGGGAAGGGATTCTATTACCCCGGAGGTAGACAATTTCGCCGTCATAATCGACTCATTCAAAGATCGGCAAAATGGTTTTGTGTTTTCAACCACGCCAGGAGCCGTCGAATTTGATGGCCAAGTCGTTAAGGGTGGTGCTGGGGGTTTTGGATCAGGCGGTGGCGGATTTAATCTTAATTGGGACGCGTCCTGGGATGTTGCGGCAGAGGTAAATGAACTGGGGTGGAGCGCAGAATTTGCCATTCCTTTCAAGTCTCTTCGATATGGCGGTGCCAACGTCCAGGATTGGGGTATTAATTTCCATCGTGTGATTGCCCGACGGAACGAGCTATCTTTCTGGGCCCCCTTAGGCCGACAGCACAATCTGTTCCGGGTCTCTGAAGCAGGAACACTAAAAAACGTTGTGGTGCCGACACAGCGCAATTTGAAAATCACGCCTTACGTTTTGGGCGAACATAAAAGCGGCGGCGAACTAACCTCCAATGCAAAGCGCGAAGCGGACTGGGGTTTCGACGCCAAGTATTTATTGACCCCTAGCTTGTCACTGGACCTCACATACAACACGGATTTCGCCCAAGTAGAAGCCGACGAAGTGCAAGTAAATCTCGACCGATTCAGTATTTTTCTCCCCGAGAAAAGACCCTTCTTTTTAGAAAATGCCGGGCAGTTCTCCGTCGGAAATCCAAGAGAGGTAGAATTATTCTTTAGTCGTCGTATCGGCATCGGCGCTGGTGGGGTTCAACAGCCTATTGCCGCTGGTGCTCGCTTGTCAGGCAAGGTTAGTGGCTCCACTAATTTGGGTTTGATCCACATGCAGACGCAATCCGTCAACGCGCTCGCTGGCAACAGCTACTCGGTAGTTCGTGTGAATCAGGAACTTGCTAATCGCTCATCATTCGGTGCCATTTACGTGACTCGGCAAGGCGATGGCGATGGCGACTATAATAATACGTTTGCGGTAGATGGACGTTGGGGTATTGGTGACGAGATAACGATTACAGGTTATGTGGCGCAAACCGAAACGCCAGGCAAGCGCGGCGACGATCAAGCTGGCAGCCTTCGCTTTAATTGGGACTCTGAATCTTGGACCAATCGTCTTGGCTACGCGACGGTTGGCGAAAACTTCAATCCAGAGGTGCGCTTTTTGCGGCGCTCCAACTATGAAAAGTTCGACTTCATGATTTTTAATCGTACTAGGCCGTCTGATTTGTGGGGTTTATTTGAGCTGCGTCCCCATATGTACCATCGAAGTTATTTCAGCACTGACGGATATCACGAGTCGGGATTTACACATATAGACAATCACTTCGAGTGGCATAACGGTTTAGAGATTCACACCGGAATAAATCTCACCCATGAGGGTGTGCGCGAACCGTTCGAGATCAATAAAGGCACATTCGTCCCGGCTGGAGAATACGACCACAAAGAATCGCAATTAGTGTTCATGACGGATCGCAAAAAGTCGCTTTCTGGCTCGGTGACATCCTTTATCGGGGGATTTTACGGGGGCGATCGCGTTGCTATAGAGACAAAGGTGAATTATCGCTTGGGTGATGCGTTTACAACTGCGCTCACATGGAGCTACAACGACATAGAACTGCCCCCCTTACCCGCTCTGGATGGTAATCCTGCCAGTGCTGGCGATTTTCAAGTGAATGTAGTGCGATTGCGCGTTGGTTACTCGTTTTCGCCAAAGATTCTTTTCCAAGCGCTGTTGCAGTCCGACGATCGTTCCAATCTCGTTGCGACGAATTTTCGTTTTTCTTGGCTTCAAGCGGCGAACGCGGGATTGTTTTTGGTATACAACGAGGTTGACGATAACAGCTTTGTGGGTGGGATCGAGAAACGTCGCGAGCTAGCAGTGAAGTACTCTCGCATCATTGATGTATTTCGGTAACCGCAGTTGCTTGATTTCTGCCTGCAGTGGGCATGCAAGGAACGTTTTTACGATCCAGCAGCTGCGCCTTGAGATGCAGGGACGCTATGCCTCATCAGGTAATCTGATGCAGCTAGCGAAGTTTTCGCGCCCTCGCCCATGGCAATAACGATTTGCTTGTACGGTACGGTGGTGACATCTCCACAGGCGAAAATACCCGGTTGTGAGGTTTCTCCGTGCTCGTTGATGATAATTTCGCCATAGTCGCTCAGCTCGACAAGATCATTCAAAAACTCGCTGTTAGGCTCCAGACCAATCTGCACGAAAACGCCTGCTATTGCGACTGAGTGTTCGGCATCCGTCGTCCGATCGGTGTATTCAACAGCACTCACTTTTCCTCTGTCGGTCGAGATTCTCTTACACGCTGCATTGGTAATAATCGCGATGTTTGGCTTATCTAATGCGCGATCGACTAATATTTGATCCGCTTTTAAGGTCGGCAAAAACTCCAATACCGTGACGCTTTTAGCAATGCCTGATAAGTCTAAGGCGGCTTCCATGCCCGAGTTGCCTCCTCCGACGACGGCAATGTCCTTACCCTTGAAGAACGGTCCATCGCAGTGCGGACAAAACGCTACGCCGTTGCCAATATTTTCTTTTTCGCCGGGTATGCCCAATTCCTTCCAATTTGCTCCCGTCGCAATTATGACTGCTCGCGCTTGGAGAAGTTCGCCAGAGGACAGGCGCAGCCGTTTTGGTTCGCCCTGCTCGATGTCCGTTACGCTTAGGTGTTCGCGCAAGGTGATGTCGTATTCGCGCAAATGCGCGTGGAGATTACCCGTGAGTTTTGTCCCTGTGGTCGCTGGCACCGAAATTAAATTCTCGATGTCCATAGTGTCTTTCACTTGGCCGCCTAGTGTTTCTGCGATTACAGTGACGCTTAATCCTTTCCTGGCGCTGTATATTGCAGCGCTGATAGCGGCCGGCCCGCCGCCAATGACTACAACGTCTTGCTCTGGCGTTGAACGTTCGAAGGCCGTGTCTGTTGTGATGGCCATCGGCCGCAATTTGTCAATGATGCTGGCGGTGTCAACTTTGCCATTCATGAACAGCTCGCCATTCATGAAGATACTAGGCACACCCTGTATCTCTCGCTCTTTGATTATTCCTTGAAACAAACCGCCGTCTATCATCTCTGTGCTGATTTTTTCATTTAGCAATGCAAACTTATTTAGGGTTTGCACTACGTCCGGGCAGTTGTGACAACTAAGGCTTATGAAAACTTCGAACCTGAGAGGTTGGTTAACTGATCGGACGGTTTCGATGATTGAAGCATCAAGCTTCAAATCAGAGGCGGCTCCGCTCTGCAGGATTGCCAATATCAATGAGTTGAATTCATGACCGCTAGGTATACCCGAGAAAATAATCCCGGTTGCTTCTCCGTCAGCCTCCAAGGTAAAGCTGATTGGGCTTCGCAGTGATCCTTGTGTGTCACGTTGCTCAAGGTCTAACGACGGAGAGGTCGCAGCGATTGCCGAGAGAAAATCCACCAGTTCTTCACGCTTCTCGTGTGTTCCGGTTTGCAGCACAAGTGTGACCGACTTTTTCAGATCCGCCACATAGTTGGTAACCGCCTTAAGAATTTCGCTCGACAGTAGTTCGCTGCTCATTGATCGTCCATGCTCTTTGTTTCAGATTGATCGCCTGGGTGATGTCAGCTCTAGATTTTGCCGACCAGGTCCAAGGAGGGTGCGAGCGTTTCCTCTCCTTCTTTCCATTTTGCTGGACACACCTCATCTGGGTGGGCGCGAACATACTGCGCTGCCTTTACCTTGCGCATCAGATCGTCAGCGTCGCGCCCGATCCCCTCAGCAGTAATCTCCATTGCCTGGATGATGCCATCAGGATCTACGATGAATGTGCCGCGATCCGCTCGCCCTTCGTTTTCTCGCAGCACCCCGAAATTATTGGATATCTCAAATGTGTTATCGCTGATCATGGTGTATCTGACTTTGTTAATGGTCTCAGAAGAGTCCCACCAGGCTTTGTGACAAAAGTGACTGTCGGTAGAAACCGCGTAAACATCCACATCGCGCGACAGAAATTCGTCGTGGTAATCGGCGACGTCTCCCAATTCGGTCGGACAGACAAAAGTAAAATCGGCAGGGTAGAAGAAAAAAATTGCCCATCTCCCTTTGAGTTCATCACTATCAACTGTGACAAATTCGCCATCTTTGAAAGCGTCTGCTTTAAACGGCTTGACTGGTGTGTTTATTAAGCCCATTCCAAATCCCACTTGTTTTTTAAATGAGTATGAATCGTATTTCGATTCGTACTAATGGTAAATTTGTATAATTTGGTCTATATGTTTTGTTTTTTAAAACATTGAGGTTCTGATGGTCTCGCTAAAGCAACTGAATTACGCGCTTGAAATAGAAAAAACTTTGAACTTCAAAAGAGCCGCGGACCGCTGTTTTATTTCTGCATCAACCTTAAGCAATTCGATTTTGCAAATAGAGCGCTCACTTGGCGCTAAGATATTTGAGCGAGACACCAAAAGAGTATTGGTGACGCCCTTTGGCCGCTTGTTTTTGGAAAAAGCAAAAAGAGTCCAGTTGGAAATGAAAGACATTGCCAAACTTGGCGATGTTTTTTCCGGACCTCTTACACAGCAGCTGGCCATAGGCGTAATACCGACGATTGCACCATTCTTGTTGCCACTCGTGCTCCCCGATCTGCAAAAAAGTTATCCTGATTTGACTTTAAAGATTACAGAATCCACCTCCCAATCCCTTGTTCACAGCATAAAGTCCGGTGAACTCGATACGGCCATCCTTGCCTTGCCTTTTCCGCAACAAGGTTTGTTGTCTTTTAAATTTTGGAGTGAAGATTTTTTCTTGATCAGTCACCGAGATCGGGTGTCCGGTGGGCCCGGTCCTGTTGGTGCGAAGGAAATAGACCCTGAGGAACTCATGTTATTAGATGAGGGTCATTGCCTTACTGATCAGGCCCTGGAAATTTGTAGCATAGCGTCCGAAAGCACCCTCAACACAGGCGCTTCAAGCTTAACAACTTTGGTGGGTTTGGTGGGTTGTAATCTTGGCCAGACGCTTGTTCCAGAGATGGCGTTGGTACCGCTTGTGAATGCCAATCCCGAGCTCGCTTCGTTCAGACTTGCCGACCCTGGTCCGCACCGAGAAATCGCTTTCTTGGTTAGGTCAAATTACGCCAACATGGCCAGCATTGAACTGCTTCGGGATTTCTTCTTTGATTGTTTAAGCAAAGCGCGCGGGAAATCGTCGTTATGAGCAGAACTCCTAATCAAAGGGATCTTTTAGGCCCGTTGGAGCCGCGTTGGGGTGGTGTCTTTTTCGAGTTCCCCAAAAGTTCGGATCGGTCTTTCAGTCGATAAAGTGGACGAGAATTCCTGCGTTAGCGATGACCAGTTCATCACTGCCGTCTGCAGCATCGATATTTAAGCCCCCAGTGCTCGGTTCCACCGTCACCGTACCGTAAGGAACCTGTTGGGCGACGGTTGCACAGTCCACCAAGTGGGGTTTGGCGACGCCGATTTTTACCGTGATGTGCATATCGTTGTGAGATTTCCCAAGTGGTTCGAAAAAATTTAACGACGAATGGCGGAGCGCGTCGGCAACGGCACGGCAGGCGGCTTTCGTATAATCACCGCCGTGGACATCCACACCCATGCCCATTTCGGTCAGGTAGCGTACCTTGGTCATGACGAACTCTCCTTAGTTTCGCTCATAGCAACAGCGACGGTTACCGAGCGATCAATCAATGCGTCGACGTTTATAGTATCAGTGCCCGCTAGAGACAGGCCGACCTGCCCCTGCCAGGGGTCTGACCAGAAGCTTGGAATTTCTTTGTCCTGCAAGCCCCACAATGCCCCAACTGTCGCGCCATTGCAGTCCGTGTCGAGGCCGGCAGCGACCACGTCGCCGATAGCGGCACTAAAGTCGTCAGGATGACTGAGCAGCGCCCAGACGACTAATGCCAAGTTATTGACCGTATGCACTACGCTCAGATCAGGGTAGTGCTGTCTTATCGCGTCACCGCCGTTTGCCTGCCCCTTAAGTTCTTTAGCCAGGGCTACCGCCGCGGCACAGTCACTTTCATTTGGGATATAAGTCAAGGCTTGGTCTAGAGCCTGCTCCAGAGTTTCGCATACAGGGATGAGGGCACCCCAAACGGCAACGAGTACGGCGCCGTATATGCCTTCATTGCGATGAGAAAGTTGCGCATCTTCAGTTACCAGTCTTGCAGCGAGATCCGGCTCGCCAGGACATACCCAGCCGTAAACGTCGGCGCGGATTTGTGCACCAATCCAGTCGTTGAATTCGTTGTCAGCGCATTCCAACAGATCAAAGCCTGGATCCCGCCCCTCGGGAAACCACTCGTGGGCGTTATTTAATAATGTCCGATAAGCTGCACGTTCGGCAGTGAAGGTGCTGGCCACGGGCAAGTATTTCATCCAGCTTCTGGCGACGTCCGCGGTGGTAAGCGCGCTGCCAAATTTTTCCAGCATTAGCAGCGCCAAGGTAGAGTAATTTATATCGTCATCAGGGCAGCTTTGCTGAATATGGCCGGCGCAGCAGCGTTGGTCGATCAACTCTGATGCGTGTTCGGCATCGTATGGGATGTAGTTACGCAGCGGTAGTGCGTCGACTTGGCGCAAATACTCCTGCAGCGCTGATGCGCCTTCGCGCATAGAGAAGAGCTCTACAGCCTTACCTAGCATGCACCCGGAAATTCTGCCATGCCAGGCCCGTTGTAAGCGCGCACTCAGTTTTTGTGTATCGGTCATTTTGAGCCCCCAACTGATAATGAATATTGAGCCATTTGTGATGAAATTTTTGAAGCTTTTGCTGCACTAATTTGGCTATTATCGCGCTCGCTGGATAACACAGCGGAGCAACAATTAGTAACAGTATGTTGGGCTAGCGTGTCTATACAAACCGAGCACTCGTTGTGTTTTTGGTTTTTATTTCGAGCCGCCCCGGTTGCGATGTTGGTCCGGGTTTATGCAGGGTTTGATTGCTGAAAAATTTAACGTGCACAGAGACCATTCCATTGCTTCCCGATAGCGAGGATGGTTTTGGTCTTCTTGGGTATAGCTGTAATTAAATTGAGATTCGAATTATGTCTGGTGAATTAACGATATTGGACGGCGGCATGGGCGGTGAACTGATCCGGCGCGGCTTCCCCTCTGGAGGACTTTGGTCGGCGAAAGCTTTGGTGGAAAAACCTGAAGTAGTTCGGGCGGTTCATGAGGATTATGTAAAAGCTGGCGCGCGCGTGATTATTACGAATTCCTACTCCACAGTGCCCAGCTACCTAGCTAAAGAAAATATGCAATCGCGATATGTCGAGCTCACGACTATTGCAGCGCGCTTGGCCCGCGAAGTGGCCGATGCGGACGCTACTGGGGTACAGGTGGCTGGCTGTCTGCCGCCGCTGAGTGAAAGTTATCGTCCTGACTTGGTGCCGGATGATGAGACGTCGCGGCCGATCTACGCGGAAATTGTCAAGGCGCTGTCTGCAAATGTAGATTTGTATATCGCCGAGACTATGTCCTCAGTGCGCGAAGCGGTGAATGCCGCATCAACTGCGCGCCAAACTGACCCCGACAAACCCCTATGGGTCGCGCTAACTCTCGCGGATCAACCTGGAGGCGGTCTTCGTAGCGGTGAAACAATGCAGCAGGTGGTTGCAGGACTCGAACCCTACAACGTCGATGCGTTTCTATTTAACTGCACGGATCCCGGCGCTATTTCAGTTGCTCTGGAACAATTGGCACCGCTTACCGATAAGCCCACAGGCGCCTACCCGAATCGTTTCCATGTGCCGCCGGGCTGGACTTTAGACAATGAGATCAAGACAGAGCCTACTGAGATGACGGTAGAGGAATATCTTGATTTTGTGGCTACTTGGCGTCGCTCTGGGGCGACCATTATCGGTGGCTGTTGTGGCGTTGGACCAGAGTTCATAGCAGCTTTGTCGGCCTAACTGGAGGACTCAACGATGGCGATCCCGGTAATACTTGATACTGATATTGGTACCGACGTTGATGACGTCTGGGCGCTGGCGTTTTTGTTGCGCTGTCCCGAGTTAGACATTCGCCTAATCACCACGGCAACTGGAGATACTCAACATCGTGCGGCCTTGGTCGCTAAACTACTGGGTGTTGCTGGCCGCGAGGATGTACCCATTGGCGTTGGTTTGCCATTAGACCCCGCACCCCTGGGGCATACCGGTTGGTTGGGAGAGTACTCGCTAGATGACTATCCCGGGCCGGTTTATGCGGATGGCGTGGGCGCCATTTGCGACACTGTAATGAGCAGTCCGGATCCGGTGACGATTATCGGAATTGGTCCGCTGCCAAATATAGCTGCGGCTCTAGTGCGCGAACCGCGGTTAACCGAGCGCAGTAGCTTTGTCGGTATGCACGGCAGTCTGCGTAGGGGTTATCTGGGTGCGCCTAAGCCAATGCGCGAATACAACGTTAAACAGCATGCGCTGGCTTGTCAGGCGGTGTTCGCGGCACCTTGGCACAAGACCATTACGCCCCTAGATACCTGCGGCAATATATTGCTGCAAGATCAGCACTTTGCCGCAGTCGCCGAGAGTTCCTCGCCGCTTGCCCAGGCAGTGATGGCGAATCACCAAGAGTGGTTTGAGGTGGCCTCAAGCTGGCCCATGTTAGGGGATTTGTTGCGCGCTATGGATCCGCGTAAGCAGTCGTCGATACTTTATGACTGCGTTGCCGTTTATCTGGCGTTCTCGCGGCACGGGCTGAAAATTGAGCAGTTAAATGTACTGGTCACCGACGATGGACGTACTTTGATAGATGATATGGGCCACCCAGTGGACTGCGCGACTGAGTGGGACGATGTTGACGGGTTTTACCAACTGTTAAGCGAACGTCTGTCTTAATCAGAGGTGTGTCACCCCAAGCCCTGCTTGGGATGTGGCAACTGGCGGGCTCTGGCCTAGTAGCGGTTTACGCTGCCAAAGACCGAAATTGTGAAATCCGCTGTGGCTCTCGGCGACCGCCGAGCATGATCCAGCAGTAGCCTTGCGACGAGCAGGATCGAAGCCTTTGTAGAAATGCTATATCTCCGTTTTTGCTATTTGGTTAACGTTGCTCTGGGGTAAAGTGGTTTTATCAGTCAGATGAGGAGAGAGGGATGCGCAATCAACAAGTGTTAATCGACAGTTTGCCCCAAGGCAAACTTAGTGCCAGCAATTACCGTTTAGCGGAATCCGAGATTGCGCCGCCGGCCGCTGGCCAAGTGCTGGTCAAAACAACGGCGTTTGCCATTACTGCGGGCACTCGGGCGGGCCTGCAGGGTAGCGCCAGCTACGCTGGTGCGCCGACTACTGGGGTGGTGATGAACAGTACCGGAGTTGGCGAGGTGGTTGAGAGCACTGTCGCAGAATATGCGGTAGGAGACGCGGTGGTTGCGCCTACCGGATGGCAAACCCTATCCCTGCACGAGGCCCGGGCACTGACCAAAATCGATCCTTCCCACGACCCAGTACATTACCTTGGGCCGCTCGGCGTGAACGGCTTAACGGCATACTTTGGGCTCTTGCATGTAGGGCAGCCAAAGACCGGTGAGACAGTTATGGTGTCGGCGGCGGCCGGGTCTGTTGGGCATCTAGTTGGACAAATGGCGCGCCTTAATGGGTGTCGGGTGGTTGGTGTGATGGGTAGTGACGCCAAGGCGCAAGTGCTGGTAGATCAGCTGGGATTCGATGTGGCAGTGAACTACAAGGATGCTAATTATCGGCAAACGCTGAAAGAGGCCACAGCAAATGGCGTTGACGTCTATTTCGATAATACCGGTGGCATGATTTTAGGCTCGGCATTGTTCCGTATGAATGTTGGCGGGCGTATCGCATGTTGTGGCGTGGTATCCCAGTACGATACTGACTCACCAGAGCCCGGTCCGCGCGGCATTCCTGGATTGTTGGTCAATAACCGCATCACCATGCGCGGGTTTTTGGTCTTCGACTTTGCGCAACACTACGCTGAGGCGCGGCAGCAAATACACACTTGGCTGCAAGCCGGTGAACTCATTAGTTTGACTGATGAAGTCAGCGGCCTAGAGGCAGCACCAGAGGGATTTGTAGATCTACTTGCCGGTGGCAACGTGGGCACGCGAATAGTCAGAATCTAGGCGATCGCCATTGGCGCAGATGGCATAAAGGGTGGGGATGAAGCCAGCGGATCTGTTGATTATGGTGGTGGTGATGCTGGCTGTGACCTATTTGGGGCACCGGCTTAGCGGCAGCATCACCAATCGGCGTGGCTTTTTTCAAGCAGATGGATCGCTACCTTGGTGGGCGGTTTCAGCAAGCATCATTGCTACTGTGGTCAGTGCAGTGACCTTTGTATCGGTGCCTGCTGCGGTCTTTGCCGATGGCGGTGACCTCACTTATTTTCAGGTCATTCTTGGACTTGCTGCAGGTAAGGTTGTGGTCGCACGCCTACTGGCAAAACCGTTTTACTTAAGTCAGGGGATCAATACCAGTTACCAATACATTGGTGCGCGGATTGATGCGCATACCGGCGAGTTCTCGATGTATCTGGGCCTGCTACTGAATTTGATCAACTCCGCAGTGAAGCTGCTCACGGCAAGCTTGGTACTGGATGTCATTAGCAGCTGGGGGCTTCCTGGATGTGCATTGTTTGTGGTTGCAATCAGTATCGTTTGGAGCGCCTTGGCAGGCATTAAAACTGTCATCTGGACTGACTTTTTGCTGTTTGTCTTGTTTTCCTTGGGTGCGGTTTTTGCACTGATTTTTGTCAGTTTGAATATTCAGCAAAGCCTCGGCGACGCCATCATTTGGCTCGACGCGCAGGCCAAATGGGTATTATTCGATTTTGATACGGACCCGACTAAGCGCTACACCATATGGGCGGGGATTATTGGCGCTGTCGGTTTGAGTATTGCTCAGGCCAGCACTCAGGGCACTTGGCAGAGAGTGCGCGCTTGCCGCAGCGTTGGCGACGCGCAAAAGGCTTTTGACGTGGCGGCGCTCTTTTATATCGTACATGTGGTGATTCTGGGCGTTGGGCTGGCGCTCGCCGTATTTTACGCGGAGCGGGGGGTACCGGCGGAATTGGCCCAGCAACTCAGTGAGTCGCCGGACCGAATTTTCCCATACTTTATTGTCAACGAACTGCCGGTTGGCATTTCTGGGTTATTTATTGCGGCGATTTTTGCCGCTGCAATTTCGACTCTGGATTCGGCGTTAACGGAAAGTTCGGACTTGACCGTAAACCATATCTACCAGCGCGTACTACCGAATAAAACTGAAGCGCACTACTTGCTGGCTTCGCGACTGCTTATGGTGGTTTGGGGACTGTTGTTTTTTGCCGCGGCCATGTTTTTTAGCCGCTATCAGGGTGTTGGGCTTTTGGAATTGACCTTTAAATTACCCAATTATTTCTACGGTGCAATTTTCGCAAGCATTGTTCTTGCGCGTTACGGTATCGGCAGATTCTCGACCATTATTCTGGGGTTTGTGCTGGCCACAGTGAGCGTGCTGATTATGGCGAATGCCAATATCGCATTCTTTTACTGGTGCCCCGTGTCGGGCCTGCTGATGGTGGGTACGGTGTGGGCACTGCATGGGCGCCGTTGGGAGACCACAGGCGTCGTAAACTGTTAACGGCTACTCTTACCTTATCGGCCTCGTCGGTGCAGCCGGTTGGTGTTTGTGCATGATGGCTTTTTTCTCTGGCGTATAACGCCGTTCTGATTGTTTTTTACGGTCGTGTGCAGTAGCGCGTTTGGGTTTGCCGGGCTGTGCCGGTGGCCGCGTGGTCCTGGGTGTAGTCCGGCGATTATTCTCAAACATGGGTTGATTGAACGCGTTCACGCTGTGATGCCTGCGTGGACTTCGATGATCGGTATTCTTCTTAGCCGCGATTACCTTGGTTTGGCGACTACGGTGTTTTCCTTGCGGGATAACATCTGAACCATGCCGGTTGTATGACTTATGATGGCGCCGATGCTTTTTGTGCCACCAACGATGGGCCCGAGGATGATGCCTATGGCGATCGCGCCAGGATAAAAACCCGTGTCCATTTATTCCCCATAGCGGGTCGTTCCAAAATGGGTCATACCAAAAGGAGTCATGCACCGATTGGTGGTAATAGTAGGGGTCGAAGCGCGGGTAAGAACGATAAACTACGGGCTGGTATTTAGTTCGATGGATGATCCTATGGGTGGGTGCTGGGCTTACTTCTACGACGTTGCGCGGTTGGTAATCCGGCACATGAATCAACTCAGGATTGCGTTGGCGGATGCGAATAAAGTTACCATCGTCCTCCACAACCACATGCTCGTTGCTGGATAACGCCTGACTCTCTGTAGCACTGCGGCGAAAGGCCTGAATAGCAGTAAGCACATCATTGTTTTGCTGTGCTACGGCCTGATGCAAGCGTTCAGTCCATTGCAGATCTTGATCGAAGCGCAATAGCGCCTGGGGATAGTGGGTTAGCGCTACAACACTGGGATGCCAGTCGGATTCGTAATCGATTGAAGTGTTGTTAGCGCTTTGTTGCATAACCCGGCGCGCGGCGCTAATCGCCTGCACTGGGTGTGCTACCGCGCCCAAAACCAAGGCCAGTAAGTCATCGGAGTAAAGGGCGATGGGACCCACGAGTTCGGTTAGTTCGGCCCTGTCGAAATATTTAGTTTGAGGCGGCT
>Ga0163109_10001983_pt1 | contig 16089 bp, 23 predicted proteins | sample CRUFie1St13metaG_FD_108704 | JGI IMG/M metagenome (GOLD analysis project Ga0163109, IMG submission 108704) | Marine microbial communities from the Costa Rica Dome - CRUD Field 142mm St13 metaG | ecosystem: Environmental > Aquatic > Marine > Oceanic > Photic zone | place: Costa Rica: the Eastern... | reverse complement strand
CGGGTTGTGTTGAATGCTGAAAGCAGCTAAAATAAAAACAATAAATTGTTTTAACACAAATTCCCACAATATCGCTAGGGCACAGGACATCCCAATGAGGGGCCTCCACGACCGCTGCATGATACCACCAATGCCTGTAGCAGTAGACTTAGCATCAGCTAAGTTAATATCCATTTGTTTGGAATTTATTTCGTTCTCTAATTCTTTGAGCTTGTTTCTTGCGGCAAGCTTTTCCTCTTCTGAGGTATGGACACTGTCGATAACTTTACCGACAGTGTCTACTAAAGATCCGCCTAATAATTTAGATAACATTAATTAGATAACTTGAGCAGCTGCCCAACCAATTACTAGACCTACGATTAACCATTTCTTTTTTGGATGGTCGTTCCAAAGTTTTTTAATCATATCCATTAGAATACTCCTTTAAATGGTACCTTCTTCACTTGCACTGCTTTTTGACCCTGAGTCTTAGATTTAGCAGGATCTGTTGCAGGAAGTTTGTAAGGGACTTTTTTACCGTCAATAACGGTACTATTATCTGTAGCTTTGTCCATTACTATTTCCCCTTCCTTTTTTTAATTAACGGGCTGGTGCCTTTCATTTGTACCCCACATTTAACTTGTCCACCTCTTTTTGCCTCTAAAACTGGTCCACCAGGTCCTGGCTTTAAGTCTAGTGGAGCACCAAACTTTGGAGGTTTTTTATAAATTCTCTCCATCAACTTTTGCATTCTGTCGACGTCTTTTAGAGCGTTCTCTTCGTCTTCTTGAAACTTTTTATCTAAATCTTTTTGATTTTTCTTTTCTCTTTTTGCCTGATCTTTTGCTAATTGTTGTACAGCCATGATTACCTCTTTTTAATCAAAGGACTTGTGCCCTTCATTTGCATACCGACTTTAGCTTTTTTGATAACACCACGACCAATAAGAATATCTTTCATTGTTACTTTGCCATCATTATTTAGGTCTGGAAATTTTTTCTTTTTCTTCTTTTTCATTTGACCACCTTTTTTCTTTTTATCAGTTAAATCAAGTTTACGAATCGCATCTTCATAACCTTTTTGTGAGAGAGTTTTGTTATCTAATGACTTTTTTAAAATAGACTCAATGAGTGGTCTGATTGTAGGACCTAGTTTTTTTGGTTCAGTAGTCATATTGAAAAATTACACTATTTTGTTTCTAATGCAAGTAAGCTTCTTTCGCTTTTGGATCCATGTTTATCTTAGCCCACTCAAACAAAGTTTCTGCTTCCTCTTTTTTTAGATAAAGCATATAGATTTGTCTTACAATGGAGAGATAAGCACTTGCCACGATTAAAGGATCAAAGGAATCTGCAACATAGGCCAGACTACTGGCCGTTTGCTCTCTAATTACAACTTGAAGATCCTCTAATTGTTCAGGTGTTATGCTTTCTAGACTGTATTTAAGTCCTTTTGGCACGAGATTTTCCTGCTTTTGAGAGGGCGATTGCAACTTTTTGTTTTTCTGCTCTTTTTTTGCCATATTTTTTTGCCGTTTTGCTTAAAACTTTAGGTGGGTTCTTTTTTACCTCTTTAAAGGCCGCTGTGACAGACATTTTTCCGCCATTTTTTGCTCTCAAAGCTAAATTTTTCATTAAAGCTGCTTTATAGTTGTCAGGAGACAGTCTTTTTTGACGAGATTGGTTCTTTACCAGCTTTTGAATCTGTTCAATTTGTTTTCTTGACAGTTTTGTTGGGTTACGTCCTATGCTCATCCTCTACCTGCCTTCAATTGATCACGTTTAATAGCCATTTCCTGCCTATATTCTGTCAAATCCTCTTGGCTTTGCAACTTATTTTCGGCTAAGGTTCTATCTTGATCCAATTTTTGCTGATCCATTTGGAATTGCATCATAGACTCTTGAGCTTTTCTTTGAATTTCAGCTGCTCTCAAGTCTAGTTCTTTGTTTTTTAATTCAATAATTGGATCTTGAGCTTGTTGAGACATACCTTCTGTTTCTTCTTGCACCATTTTGTTTGTTACGACGGCAACAATTTGTGCAACTTGTGATTCTGCCTCGTTCATAATTTGTTGTTGTACCTGTTGAGGTATTTGTCCTCCATATTGTTGAGATAGTTGCGCTATCTGTTGCTGTACAACTTGCATGATAGACGCTCTTGCAGCTAAAGATACGTGTTCAGAAACGTGTCCCTGTAAGATCGCAAGTATTGCTACCTGAGATCTTACAAGTTGAGACGACATGAACGACCGATGAGCTTCAATATGAGCATCATGGTTTTGTTGAGGAAAAGCTTGTAGCTGTGAACCCTTCAATGCTTTTGAGTTTTCAACACCAGGATCTTCTGGTTGAGGTTGTGGAGGCACAGGTAATAAAGTTTCAATCTGTTGCACACCTAATGCTTCGTACATTCTTCGATACGCTTCATACAAGTTGTGCATTTGAGGATTGCTTTGAGCAAGTTGTAATTGCATTTGAGCCATCGTCACTCTTTGTGAAACTGAAAAAATATTAGGATCAGAAACAGGTAGAACATCCACTCTGTCATCAAAGTCTTGTTGCTTTACGAAGTAGTCTCCGTTCGCTGTCATGTATTGATAGTTCGGTGGTAAGTAAGAAGAAAATATTTTTGATAATAATTTAAACTCAATTCTCTGAGCGTTATGTAATCTTTTATGAATGGCTGACATCACTTTCGTTCCCCGCTCAAGAAGTGCCATTGTTGTTCCCACAGGCATCTCTGAACCACCCTCAGGCATTTTCATATCAGCAATAGCTGCGAACCGTCTGCCAGCATCAACACAGAACCCTAATAACTGAAACAATGTGCCAGAAGGCTCTTTATATGGTAAAGGAAGAAGGGAATCTCTTAATACCCCGTTAGGTGCGTCAACGTCTCTAAACTCTCCTGGTTGGATTGGTTGATCGTCATCTCTGATTCTAAAACCACGAGACTTGAACCCAGCTGGTAGATTTGACAATGTTCCTGCATCAAGCAACTGACGAAGAGAAGCAGTTGCAGTTCGTGTAAGACCACCCAACATATGTATGAGACCAAAACCATAAAAACCAAGACCAGGTAAAAATTTGTAATGAACAAAATACTGAGTTTTCTTTTTGAGAGGATCGCCTTTACCATAGTTTCTGTAAATCGATAAAATCTTTCCTGAGCCTTCATCAATAGTGACAATGTAAGGAACTTTAATCCCTGTTTCTTCACCTTTTTCATCAACATCTCCAAATCCCTCTAAGTCTAACAAAACGTGCATCTCAAGCAATGTGTAATCTTGATAGTTCTCTTCCTTTTTGTTTCCTTCGAGTTCATCATATTTTTCTTGAATATCACTATCCACTTCATAAGGATTGATTTTTACATCTCTATAAAAACCTGAGACTTGTTGTTTTCTAATTTCATTTTGTGTCATCTTTACGAGATGAGTTACACGCTCAGCAGATTCTAAATCAGATGTCATGTAAGGAACAATGAGATCCTCTGCTGCAACAAACTTTGATACAGCTCTATTCATTGCACCGTCGTAATAAACTTTTTTAAATGCAGATCCTGCTAAGGGTAAGTGAAATAACATTTGATCCATTTCAGGATCATACTCTTCCATTACATTGGTAATGTAATAGTTCATAAACTCTTTGACTCTATCAGCCTGTGCTTCTGACTGAGGTGTTCTAACGCCAACTAACTGTGTTCTAACAGGACCACCAGCAGGTAGCATTTCTTTGTAAGCTTGTGCTTGAAACTGTACAACAGACTCTGAGAGTAGCGGGTGGTAAACTCCACTTGCACCATCAAAAGGTCTGCTTCTCTCTTCGTACTTAAATCCAAGAAGATCTAGTCCTTTAGTGTAACCTAACTCCCATTCTTCACGAGAAGCTTTGTCTTGATCATATTCAGTTCTTAGATCATTAGATAAATTTTCTAATTGATCATCGTCCATGAACTCAGCTAAGTTTGAACCAAAGTCAACTTGCTCTTGAACTTCTTCAGGATTGATAACGGCAGAGCCGTCTTCTTCTATTAAAAATCTGTCGTCAGTTGCAGGACCGTCCATTTGAACTTCTGTTCCTACTTTTGCAACTTCAATTGTTTCGTTTTGATTGATGCCTTTATCTATTGCCATTAATAACCTCTTCTAGTGAAACTAAACTAGGACTGCTCACTTGTCCACCTTGTTTATAGGATGGAAAAGTTTCATGATTAATTTCACCTAATTGTTTTTTCTGATTGTCGTTTAAGGAGTTTATCATAGGAGAGAAATCAATAAAACCATATCCTGATTTTATAGAGGGAACCTTACCTCTTGTTTGATTTTTTGAAAGCATTGGTTGATTATCATACTGATTACCTGTACCAAATTGATCTCCTTGAAGATTTAAAAATTGATTTCCTTGAGCGTAAAGAACAGGTGACTCATAATTTTCCCATCCCAAAACGTCTGCTATCTTATCGTATTTTTTAATTACGTTTTCTGCAGCTTTGTACATTGTATTGTTTTCAGGATTCTTCATAGAACCATAAAAATTATAATGTCCTTGAGCTTGTTTAGGATGTTTTGCTAAAACTTCTTCTGTGTTTGAATAGTCGCTTTGACTACCTCCGTGTTGAACCTGAGTCTGCACTTCTCCAGGTAACCAAGATAAATAATTAACCCCTCTTTTAAGAGAATCTAAAGATGTTTCCCAAATAGCTTTTTCTGCATATTGCTGAAGATTAGAAGCATATGGCAAGTAGGCGCTAATATCACCTCCTGCTTTTTTTTGAACATTGTATAGTTGATTTTTTAAACTATAGAGGGGTTTAATTCTTTTATAAAAACGATAGATCTCATCTCTCCTGGCCTTATCAATCTGACCGTTTACCATTTGCTCAGCTAGAAAATCATTAACGTATTTATCAAAACTAGGTAGGTTCACTTGTTTACCTTCAGCTTCACTGACTTGTGTTTGAAACTCGTCCATCATTCTGCCGTAAAGACTCTCTAATGATTGTAAAACACTTTCACCTATGTTTCTTTTTTGCATCTCAGGCAAAACTGAACCTGCTGTATAATCTTGTATTTCCTTAGTTAATCTTTCAATTTTTAAATCGGCTACAGGGTCTTGAACTCTTTTATCCCTTCTTCTAGATTTTTCACTATCTGATTGAACCTCTTGAATAATGGCCACATCTAAACCTGAGACGTCTTTGTAATCAGCACTTCGAACATGAAACGTTTCAGGTCTTTTGAAATTACCTGAAAAATGAGTTGAACTTTCATAGCCCTCTACAAATCCAGCAACATCTCTTGGATTAAAAGTTAATCCTTTAACTTGGTAATTTCTACCACCGCCTATTGTGTAAGAACTTTGTCCAGCAGATAAATATGCTTGAACAGGAGTATCAAAACCAGTGTTCTCGGCCATTCCTCTTACAACAGCTAATAAAGCATTGAGTTCTTGATTTTGTGTTTCTAAATACGCTATTTCTCTTTTTCTTCCAGGAATCATTTTAGTGCTATCCAAACGAAGTAGTCTCGAATAATTTTTTTTAATTTGATCATAGATAGGTTTACCTATATCTCCGATCATCTTACCAACAGCCTGTGCTTTGTCTTCATCGTTAGGAATGTTTCTTAAAATATTATTTAAATTTTTAAACTGATCTTCTAAAGCTTGAACCATTTGAAATTTAGCTGCTCTAAATTCTTTTGTGCCTCCAGTTTGAGCTTCTAAGTTTTCTAAACCCACACGATAGTTTTGTAGTAAAGCATCTTGTGATGAGATGTTTCCTTCAAACCCTTGAAACCTTGTTTTAGGATCTGTCTGATCAAGCATTTTTAAATAGTCAGCAGGAGACAATGCTGCGTTTGGATCTTGATTAATCATTTTCATCAATGAAAATTCAAAACCTGAGTTTTTTAATTCTGATGGATTATAAAATTTACCAAAAGGAGTATCTGTATATTTTTCTGTGCCTAGTCTTCTCAACTCACCCAACAGGTCTGATGTTTTAATTTCTTGACTTTGAGGGAGCATCTGTAAATAAGCACGGATATTGGAAAAACCTGTGCCTTCTTTTGCACCCGCAGATAAATACTCTTCATTAGTAAAAGCACCTTTTGAATAGGCTTGATTATCTAGAGACTCGGACCATTGAACAGGAGTAGGAACGCTCTTGTCTTCTAAAGGAAGAATGTTTTTGAAAAAGTTTTCAGCTTGGTCTAAAAACTGTGGACCATAATTTTTGATAATAGATTTGGTTATGAATTTTCTAACTTGTCCAGCAGGAGTGCTGTTTAAAATATTTCCAATTAATTTTTTATCTGCCTCAATCTTCGCTGCGTTTTTCTTTCTGAACTCGTCTACTGAACCTTTGTTGGAAAAGAAATCACGAATTGTTTCTCCGAGGCTTCGAGCCTCATCTTGAGTTATCCCTTCAATTCTGTTTTCTGCCATGTCTGTGACAATGTCAGAAGTTTCTTTGAAACGATCTTGTTCTCCGTTAACTTGATCTCCATTAGCATAGCCTCTTAAAAAATCTAAAGAGTTTAAAATTTCAAAATTACTTGGCATTAGTCATCCTCATATAAAGGTTTATCTATTAAATTTTTAACGAGTTTCGGTCCTGTGTCTAGTTCAATAATTCCTGAATCAGATTTGGTGCCTGCTCCAACACGTTTGTTTCTCTTTATCATTTTAGCTATGAGGTCTTGTGTTCTTTTTAAAAATTTATCTCTACCTGAGCCACCTAAGTTAGGATTGTACATACCTCCTCTACGTCCATCCTCAACAGGTGAGTTAGGAAAAACATAAAGCACCCCCATTCCGAGTGGATGCATACTACCTCCCCACCTTAAATGATATCGGTTATTAGGATCTTGATAGGTTTTACCTTTTTCATCTTTCAACATACTGTAATCTAGCTTTAGATCTGTTTTAATGTTTTGAAGCTGCTCCATACTAAAAACGTTTTGTTTCGTTTTAGTGCCTGGAATTGTATAAAACTGACCTTGATTCTCTATCATTAATAGTATTCCCTTTTTCGTTTGCCTACTGGCTCGTCCTTAAAATCGTCTTCCAATCCTACCCAATGACCTTGTCTAAATCGCATCAAGGCTTGGGTCGTTGAGTCTACGAGGTCGTCATATTCTCCATAAGGAAAAGCTGCACATTCCTCAATTAACTCTTCCGCCCAAGCTTCCCCTTCTGGGTACCATACGACCCCAGATTGAAATAGAGGGGCTACTGAGTTTACTCTTGACAACTTATCATTGCCTTTGCTTGGTGTAAAGTTGATAACAGGAATACCACGCATGCGTAGTTCTTGTGTTAACGGCGTACCGCTGGCTTTTGCTTCGATGACCACGGACTCCGGTTCCCAATACTTGTAACTTTCATAGGCGATCTCTTTCATCTCAGGAAAGTCCCACCGACCTTTCTTCATGTCTAACAAAATTATATTCGGCGTTTTCTCATCAGGACAAAAAACTCCCCACGTTGTAATCGCACTATAGTCGGCTGTTTCTTTTTTGCTGAACGCTGTATCGTACGATTGTATCACGTGTGCTAGGCCAGGCATCTTGGAACTCTCCCACGGTTGCCACCATTCACGTTTGATGATCGCACCTTCTTCGGCTGTGGGATTCTGTTGCCACTGCGCATTCCACTTGGCAATAGAGATTGACGCTTTGACGGATTCTAATTCTTCTAGTTTCCAATACTCAGGCCAGACTGGTTTTTCAGACGGCATGATCGCTGGAAACTCAATCACGTCCCATTGATCCGCTTTCGGTTGTCCTTGGGCCTTGATCAGTTCTCCAGTAATATCTTTTGTATTCCAACGAGTCATAACAATCACAATTGAACCACCTGGTTGTAAACGCTGACGAGGACCAGAGGAATACCACTCCCACGCATTCTCTAACGCCGTGGCGCTCAGGGCATCTTGTTCAGAATGGGGGTCGTCGATAATTAACAAGTCCGCACCTCGACCAGTTATTGCTCCACCAACACCCGCAGAAAAATATTCTCCTCCTTGATTTGTTTCCCAACGACCTGCTGCTTTGGAGTCCGCCGATAATTCCATGCCAGGAAAAATATTTTGATAGTCTTCGGTGTCGATTAAGTTTCTCACTTTACGACCGAAGCGTTGTGCAAGTTCCGCTGTGTGAGAGGTTTGAATGATCTTGAGCCGTGGTTCACGGCCCATCATCCATGCAGGAAAAAGATAAGATGCAAATTCAGATTTCGTGTGTCGTGGAGGCATGTTGACAATAAGTCTCTTAATTTTCTTGGAGGCGATAGCCTCAAATTTTTTTGCAATAATTTTATGGTGTCTTCCAGCAATGAACTCTGGCCACACAGATCGGACAAAGGTCAAGAAATCTTCTTTCTGATCTTTTTGTAATTCTAAAATTTTTTTTCTCAAGAGGAGTTTCTTTAACGTCTCTTCTTGTTCTAAGGGGGTCAGCCCCTCAATATTGATTCCCATTGACTTTGTATAGCAAATTGGGTCCCCTTTTTCAAAACTTTTTGTGGGAAGTTGTGTATGTGCAAAACTTGGTCTTTAGCTCTTTCTGTCCTATGCAAAGTAAAAAAGGGGGGTGTGGGGTGCAAAAAATGACCTTTCGAGTTTCGGAATCCAATGGGACTACTAGATGTAGTATTAGCTTTCTATGATGTGGATATATATAGTAGGGGATTTAATAGATGGTGGGAACTACCTGTGCCAGATTACCAGCACAGGTATAAATGAAACATGGTGGGAATTAGGACTGAAAATGAAAATAAAGGATAATAACCCACCATGCTGAAAGTTAATTGTTAAGATGTCTGTCTAACTGTTGCATTACTTGTTCAGTAATACTGTCAGACTGATCTGTTGGTTTGTTTTGAATAATAGTCATAAGAGTCTTTAAGAACTCTTGTTTTGACATATCATCACTGCCCAACCAAGTCATAATGGAAGACTCTAATGCAGTGGCATAAACCCAACCTAGCATCTGCTTCTGCCATTGATTATTAAGGTTTTTTGTTGATGATTTCTCACCACCTTGAATAATCTGTAAGACTTTTTCTAGTTCTGATGACATACTTACATTCTCCTTTCTACCTATTATTAGATCAAATGTTGGGATAAATTACAACAACAAATTAAAAAAAATGTTAATTGTTTTTTACCCCAACTTTTTCGTCATCAGAAACGAAACCAAAATTTTTTTTGCAACTCTGGCCTGAGCTGCGGGGGAATTTTCTATTAGTGGATTCAATATCAACAAGGAAACGAATCCTTCGGATTTTCCGAGCGCGGTCGCGAGCGGGGAAAATTATTTCTAATACGGTACTATATCAACGGGGATACAGGTCCTTCGGATTTTTCAGAACAGCAGGTTAAGAAAGCCTCCAAGATCTTGGATCATTCCCATGAACCCTGCTATTATTAAAAAACTAAGAAGGATCAACGTTCCCCCTTTCATTTCAAATCCGATTGCCAGTAAGAAGGCCCATATAAGGGCAGCAGCTGCTATTAAATTCATTACTTTCTCCTTTGAGCTGACCATCCGGGTCGACCAGGCGTGATGCAGCTTTAATAAATATAGTGATAAACCCTGAATTATCAAGCTTTTTCCTGAAGATAATTGTCAGCAACTCTGCTGCGCTCCTGACTTATTTATATTATATGCAATTCTAAAAGTGGGGAGACAGCCTCTTCGGATTTTTCAAGGATTTCAGGGCTTTTCAGGAAGGCAGATGGATCTTGATTCGTGGAAATGGTGCTTTTTCTTAGCTTCGAAACTCGCGAGCGGCTCGCGGGTGTCGTTGTATATTATATACGATTCTAAAAGTGGGGAAACTCGTGCCTCGGATTTTTTCGAGGCACGAGAAAAATGTTATTCGCCTATCTCTCCTTTGGCGATTAGCTTGTGGATACCATGACCATGCCATGGCTCTTGCCAGACTTCGAACATCTCCTTATCGTCTTCGAGATAAAGGCGTGTTCGAATCGACCCTTTCCAACTAGCTGCGATAGTGCCCAACGACCGATGACCTCGTGCCGTTGGGGTTGTCTTGCGGGCGGACTGATCAATCAGTCCATAGAATCTACTCATCATCGCCTCCTTTTTTTGTGTATTCATTCATCCAATCACGGATATGCTCAACGTGATCAGACCCATTTACCAATGATAATAACAGGGCTTTTGCTTTCTGAGGGAAGCTTACCCCCACCACATTATTATTGATAAATTGTTCTAGTTGCTTTTCGCTGTAATCATAATCAAACGACATTTGTCCTCCTTATTTCTAATATTAATATAGTAACTTATCCCAACTTTTCAAGCAGAAAAATTCCTGGCCACTTCGTCAGCTGCGGGCGTGAACCGGGGCCAGCTCTTTGTATTATATGCCATACAAAAATTGGGGAGACAGATGCCTCGGATTTTTGACCACGAATCACGGCACAGCTGCCATCAGGACGCCGGGCCCTGCGCCCAGTTTTTTTTATACCAGCTCAATCAATATCTAGCGTTAGTCGCTTCGGATTTTTCAAGATGTGGTATTGAATCGTGATTCAGGAGAAAAGCTGCTCGCGCTCCCGCTCGCGCCGGGATATTTATTCTATAGGCATGGTATGGTGTGGGGAGACTTGGATCAGGGATTTTTCCAGCGTGGTCCAATCATAGGGGCTATCGAAGCATGCAACATGGCTCATGGACTTAAAACCATCGGTTGCCGCATCCTGAACCCTGGTTCCTGGAAATATTTTGAGCTGCCGCCGAGAGAGGCTTTCGGCAAGTATATAGTTCGGTATGTTGTACTCAGATAGCTTGAGATTTATAGCAACTTGCTGTGGACTCAGTCCCAACTTGTTAATTTTTGTACACTTGAGTTCCATCCAAAACGTACCTGGTTCTCCTGTATCAATATGATGATAAAGCCCATATAAATCAGGCATTCCAGGTGTAGACCAAGAGTCAATTTTTAAGAAGTGTATTTTGGTAAGATTAGTTCTAACTTTTTTGGATAATCTGCCCTCAGGTGTCGATGCCATTGCCTGTATATCTACCTTTTGAATCTCTCTTTTCTTTCTGTTTTTTCAACCACTGACCTCTTTCCATCTGCACACGACAGCTTCCATCGTCAAAAACATACAAAAGTTTTACTCCTAAATCTTTCTGTTCATCAGACAAAGTTCTGTTGATTAATTGTTTTGAGCCCTTTGTATCTTTATTATTTCTAAATCCTGCTAGCTTAATATCAAACAGTTCTATGTCCCCCAAGTCATTGATTGCAACCACGTCAACAGGACCATAACCAAAAACATTACTGAAGACATAATATCCTCTGTCTAACAACCACAACAAAGCAGCTTGATGTGCCCAACTACCCTTGAGCTGTTTCTTGTTCGTCACTGGCATTTATCACCTTTGCCGATTCACCAGATAATCTCTTTTCAAGCTCAACAATTTTAGCATCGACCTCTTCCATACTCATACTATCAATAGTTCCATATTTAATTTCTTTTTTATCAATATACAGTCCTGCCACCTGGCCTCTGTTTTTCTCAGCAGCTACGGCAGCATTCCAATTACCTGCTTCTTCAGCTCTTGTAGATAGTTCAAACATTCTTTTCAAATGCTTATCATAACTCGTTTCATATTTTCTATAGAACTGAACTCTGTAGTGTTGAATTGCATCGACTACTTTAGGAAACATTTTGGGATTCTGCATATTGCTAGCTTGTTGTCTTGCGGTCTTCTCAGAAAAGCCACAATCTATAGCTATTTGTGTTGCAGTTTTCCTGCCTTCGTACAAAACCATTAGCTGAGCAAACTTAGCTTGTTTTGGAGTCAATCCTGGGAAGTGATCAAATCTTTCTTGGAGCTTTGTTGTTACGTCACCTGTTACGTCTGTTACGTCTGTTACGTCTGTTTTCGTCATCTGAATACACTTTTCACATATTCATGACAAAATCAATCCTAAATATTCCCACTGTTACGTAACGTTGGGATACTCACGTAACACCCACGTAACAGCTAAAACGATTGATATATATATATTATATTAAAAAATATATAATTTTAAGAAAAAATTTAACCAATTTTTTTTTTTTTTTTTTTTAATTTTAAAATAATAAACTATATACGTTACAGCTTGGAAGCACAGAAGCTTGACATATAAATATTGCCTGCTGATTGCAGATCTTTCCAAAGATAATGAGCCCTATATTGACACTCATACAGTGTTTCATATGGTTCCTGATCCACGGTCAATTGTTGACAGGTATTCTTCAATTCTATGCTCGGGTCATTAATACAGATCCAAATCATCAATACGTATTTCATATGTAAATCATACACAGAAAATGATATATTTATACCATGATTTGTGGGGCCGTTCCTCCTAAAAACAATGTCTCCGCAAAGACGTCAAGTCCCACAAATCTCCAAGAAATGAAATACAAAGATATAACAGTGACGGTCAAAGACCATAAAACCGGAGAAAAAGTTTCTTTGACCTTGATTGGTTATGGCATTAGTATCAGACGAATATTAGAATTTATAAAGGACAGAATAAAATGAAACATACTTACTTTAAGATACCTGGTTGGTTCAATATGCACGAAGCATACGACCAGCTTCTAGAACACTGTGAAGACGGAGACGAGATCTTAGAGATCGGCAGCTTCATGGGTCGTTCAACATCTTACCTGGCCACCAACATCATCAACTCAGGAAAGAAAGTTCACTTGTACGCACTGGACACTTTCGAAGGCAGTGCTGAGCATGCAAACCTGGATATCGTTGGCGGGTTCTATGAAAGGTTTCAAAACAACTGTAAAGAATTTATATCAAGAGGCATCCTCACTCCTGTAAAATCAAGATCAGATGATGCTAACACTTTAGCACGATTTCCAAACAACCACTTCCAAGGTATCATCATCGATGGAGCCCACGAGTATGAGCCTGTAATGGAAGACATTATTAACTGGTGGCCCAAGCTCAAAGATGGCGGGACCATGGTCGGCGATGACATGTCCTTGGCATCCGTTCAACAAGCCGTAACCGATACATTCGGTAAAGATAAATTTCCTGAAGCAAGTTCAGTAGATTATATCATGGGAAAAGAACAATGGTTTAGTGTATCAAAAGGAACAGAGCTTACAAAATGTTCGAAGTTAGTGCCTGGTCAAAATATCTTACAAAGAAGCCAATGAAATTTAACCTGAAGACTACGCCAATTGTGATAGTCCGATGGAAAGATGCGACTGAGCCATTCTCAGGCTGGGTCGAGTTCAAAGATATTATTAAGAAGACTGCGGCTGGCTGTTTCTCGATCGGATGGCTCGTCAAAGACGATGATGAAGAAATGTCCTTAATGGCGGACTGGTGTGATGACGGCGGACAAGAGGGAGGAAGGGTTGCAATTATTCCCAAAGGTATGGTAAAAGAGATAAAGTATTTAAAATACCATGAAGCTAAAAGATATAATTAAACAGCTGAAGGTGTTTGAACAGCAGACTGACTCGGGCGGTCATGACATGATCTACGAGGTGGAATACAAAGATGGTTCAACAGAACGTTTTAATCATCGAGAGTGGAACATCATCGTAGCAAATGGAAAGGCTTTCTGGGAAAGACACAAAGCAAACAAATACTTTGAACAGGGACACGAAGGCCTGTATTAGGCCTCGTCATCCTCTTCTGCTGCTTCATCATCACACTGACAGTGCTTTACTGCTAGTAATTCATTGTGTAGGTAAGCTATCGCTTGCAGCGCTTCTTGATATTTCTCTTCTATGTTTTCCATTGTTACCTCCTTATAAAGTGTCGAAAGGCTAGAATACTAAACTTCAATCCCAACCTCAAAAGTTTTTTTAAAATTGTTTGCTTGACTTTCTTAAAGATGTCTCTCCATCAGTCACACCACCAGGGGTTTCGTTACCACTACTAGGCCAGCCAGGTGTCGGCTTTCTTGGATCTAAGTGGGATAAAGAATCCACTTTGAAGTATAATTATTTTATACTCTTTTCCAAACTTTTTATGTACCGCAGAACCACATCCCAAGCTGCGGTCACGTTCGATGATGCACGGTCAAATCTTATGTAATCATTTACAACCTGCATCGCTTTAATTTTATCGTCCATGCAAAACTCCTTTCCAGCCTCGCCATACCTACACCACTCCTCGCCTGACAGCGCCTCACCCCACCTGCCTCACCAATCCTGATCGTAACTAAACTCAACGTAACAGACCTCGCCTGCCGTGACCTACCCCTCCGCAACTAACCCGACCTCACCCCACCTGCCGAACCATAACAGTACGCAACAAAACTAACCGAATCTTACCCCACCGCGCCTGCCATTCCACAACGTTCGTCGCCAAAACGCAACTCACCTGGCCTGCCACGCCAATCCCTTCATGACCTGTCCCTAACTTGCAACACCTCGCCTGCCAAACCGCTCGTAACCATTCGTCGACTTAACTTACCACTCCTGCCACTCCTAAACTAATCTCACCTCACCATAACTCACCTAGCCTGCCTTAACACACCTTGCTACCACCAGAACGTAACCGACCTCACCACGCCTGCCTTGCCTAGACCGTCCGGATCATACCAAACCTGGACATACCTGGCCTGCCTATTCTATGGATGATCCGTCTTCAATCACCGATAGAAAACTTTCTAAATCATCTATCGTGTTCTTGAAGTGTTGTTGTTGAAGAGTGTCTAAATAAAGAAAAGCTTTTAAATCTTTTGCTTTGTTTAATGCAACGACAGCGTCTTCAACTTTATCATACAGTTCTCTGTATTCGTTCATTCTTTCTTGCTCCTCCCAACCAACTTTACTTACCATCTTGACCTCTTGGAAGGAATAAAGGAACTCTTATCCATCCTCCCTTACTTAATAAAATACGAATAATGTGATCATACTTGTATTCCATCTTTCTCTCCTTTCTACTATATATAGTGTTGCAAAAATGCAACACCACTAAATATAGTAGCGTGCTAGTCCAGTAAATTTTGCAAGAGACACTAGATCTAACGATAATCTGCAAAAGATATAAACTCATACCCTTCATTGATTTATTGTTAGTTAATTCTAACACGCTACCTATCATTCTATTACTTAATAGAATACTTTTCAATGAGGCGATCAGCCTGGGAGAAAATACTATGAAGTTCTTTCAACTCCGAGTATTTTTTCTTCCAGGAAGCCAAATCACGAAACGCTTGTTGCAACAAATAGTTTCGGTGATTAGGATCATTGATCGCCACGTCCAGTGAAACATAACCTCGAGCCCTCTCATCGTCGGACTTGATAGTTATAGGAACATTGTGAAAAGCACGAACAGGCTCAGATGTTTGCTGAGTCACGACGAGAACTGCTCCTGTTAGAATCCTGGCCTCGTACTTCCTATACTTCTCAGCTGCTTTAGTGTCGTCCCACTCGAAGCACGTATGAAGAGGCGAAGTCTTCTTTCTAGCCTCCCGCACAACCAGTTCTGGGGTGAGAGCCCCGTGCTTATATTCCAAAGACTCAAGCTGTTCTCCAACAACTTGAGCATCCACTGAATACCTTGCGCCTTCTTTCCAGACGAATTGTTTATCAGTTACTACTTTTACTCTAGGCAATTTTTACCTCCTCACTGTACTCCATCTTTTGTACTTGAGTGACTTGGAACATACCAAAGTTACCATTCTTTTGTGGTCTCCACTCGCCTACACCAGATGCAAAGCCCGCTACGTTGAAGACGTTGATCAACTGTTCAATGGACCATGCGTTTGAGTTGTACTTGACAGGAATGTCTGCTTCCCAATCAGTGAACTCACCTCTGTATCTAAGATCAGCGGCGCCCATACCCACACGAACCATGTCTTCTCTCATGATCGGAGTTCCCTTAATAGGAATAAGATCACAAGGAATGTGAAATGATCCACGAGCCGAGACTTTTGTTAAACCCTCGATGTGCGAACACGCATTGACTGCAGCTGCTTTGAAGGCGATCGCAGGAAAGCCGTAACCTGAACCATCAGGCATCTTGTACAAAGAGTCGTTGAAACATTTTTCAGGATCCTTTGCTTCTCTACCTGCGGCTTTAGCCACCTTCATTTG
>Ga0163109_10001982_pt1 | contig 16090 bp, 32 predicted proteins | sample CRUFie1St13metaG_FD_108704 | JGI IMG/M metagenome (GOLD analysis project Ga0163109, IMG submission 108704) | Marine microbial communities from the Costa Rica Dome - CRUD Field 142mm St13 metaG | ecosystem: Environmental > Aquatic > Marine > Oceanic > Photic zone | place: Costa Rica: the Eastern... | reverse complement strand
GCTGTAAACCACCCACATCTCAAATCCTTAGAAAGTACCTTTTTTTCTAGTTATAGCAAGGGATCTCAGCGATTGTGCAAAACCCTTGACCCTTACTGCTTACCTATGCGTTACACCTGCCACCAGATATAGTGTTTAGTCTATTCTCAATAACGAGTTAACCTTGAGTTAACTATTGTTAACCACAGTTAACCGTACTTACTTAATTTCCTTGCTATTTCAGTTTCAAACCTTTGTTTCATAAACTTTGGAAATTCTTGTTTAACTGTATTACCTAAAACTATTGGTAAATTTAAACGCTTTTGTCTTTGTTTTGGATTAGGACTAATAACAAATACCCTGCTAGTTTTATTTTGTATTGTTGAAGTGCGACCAATTAAAGAAGTTTTACGTTGATATATAGCTTTAACGCTACTACCTTTCTTAACTGGCGCTATGTAGTATGCGCCACCAATTTGTCTAGCTCCACCTACTACAGTCTTGTAATTACCTAACGTTATATTTCCATAACGGTTTAATTTAACAGGACTTTGCTTTGATGGTACAAGAACGCCCCTATAACCAGCTAATTTAGATGCAGATAAATCAACACCCTTGTAAGTAGGCTGTCCACCTTTTATAACGGATTGTAGGTAACGTCCAGCACCAATACGACCTCCACGCCCTTGCGTTCTTATACCAACTTCCATAAATAAGTTTGATGGTTTAGCAAATTGAACAAACGTACTACGCATTGTGTATGGTGTAGGTCTGTCAATAGCTGTTTGCATAGCCCCTTGTAATTTCTTTTCTGCGTATTGACCAGTTAATGTCATTGCTTTAGCTACAGCAAACATTATATTTTTTTCGTCTAAGGCAGTTAAACCTTTTAAGGCTTGGTTTATATCGCTTGTTACATCAAATGTAGCCATAAATAAAACAAAGAAAGGGTCATACGGGCTGTAGGAAAATGACCCTGCTTTGCTAACCAATCATAGCAATTTTGAAAGTATCAACTCGTATCATCTAAATCATTTTAATATTTTGAACCTTTTGAACCTGTTTGATCCGATTATTTAGGATCATAAGGTATCAAGTTTAATTTTGAACCTTTTGAACCCTAAAAGATACCCTTTGAACCCCCTTGACCCCCTTGTAACCAATGTAACCATTTGTAACCAAGTTGGTTACACGCAAATCCATTCCAATAACTGAGAAAAATTATATTTGTAACCATGTAACCATTTTTTTAAAAATATAGATACATATAAGGGAATTTTTATTTAAATTTATTTATTAATTATTTTATTTATATATATATGTCTATATTTTTTTTTGGTTACAAGTTACAAAAACCTCAAACTTGTGTGATAGCAAGGGTTTTCGGTGTAACCATAGCGGTTACAACGGTTACACTACGCAACTTCCTCAATATCTAAGGCTACAACAGGGATTTTAACGGCTTTTGCTACTGAGCCTTGTCCTTTAAATCGTGTTGCGGGTGCTTTTTCAGCATTTGGTAGTCTTGTAAGAACTTGCGACCAAGAATGTTGCCAAGAAGTGCCATTTAATATTTCTCGTAGTGCTTCGGACGTATTACTTACCATTAATGACTCGGAATTAACTTTTAAACCATGCCTTCCAAGTGTGTCTTGTGCTTGTTCACTCTCAATAAAAGTATGATATTTACCACCTGCAATCTCAACTAATTCCCCTAATAAAAGTTCAGTTTTATCAATTTTGACAGGATGTTGCAATATAGTTTGTAAGCAACGTCTTTCATCAGGTAATTCAGTTGATTCGCTGTAACTCTCCCAACTAACAGACTCAATCATTTGTTCTGCAGTTTGTAAATTAACCAATTCACTTGACATTAAACTGTACGCCCCAGCCAACAATGCACCATATTGATCTCCTAGTCTTTGGCTGTCAAATTTCTCACCAGCTAAACGGCTAAATACTTTAATATTTTTTTTAATTGTGTTAATTAATGAAAAAGTCCGGGAAATTAATTTTTTAGCTGTTGTTTCATTAATTTTGTTATCCAAGTCTTTTTCTAATTGTTCCCAATGAAAAGCTCTTTCATGTTTATTAAATTTACTTGTTGTCTTTAGGGTTAATTGAGCAAACCTTGTACGATCAGCACCTTGTTTTAGGGCTGTTGATATAGAACTAAGAAAAAACATACTACGCAAATGAAACCTAATAACTTCACCATTTGGTGAACCTTTTATCATTTGTGCGTTTGTTTCACTACTGGCAACCCTTGCTAAAGCCAATATTGCTTGCATACGTTGTTGATCGGCTTTTTCATTTGATTCTGCTTCATCAAAAATAATAGGTAAAGCATCACTTTTTAAAGTTTGCCTTAAACCAGCTTCTGTTGTATTACCTGAGACATGAACACCCATGTCAGCCAATAAAGGAGAAACAAATCTATCCAGTATTGCGGATTTACCTGTACCTGCTCCACCTGTAAGCCAAATATGTGGCCGCCAATCTAACGCACCGCATATTGGTGCCAATGCAACCCAGCCAGCAAGTAACATTCCACTAGCTTGTACATCCCATTGAAATCGTTGTGCTAATTCTAAAATTTCGTATGCTTGTGAGTCACTTAATGGTGGTTCATTACCGCAACCATATAAATTAGCACTTCGTTGATATATGTAATTTGTTTTAAATGGTAATTTTTTTAATATTGATAACCTTTCACCATTACATATTATTTCCTCCCCTAAGTGCAAAAGCGTATGTTTTTTATCTATATAAGCACCACGCCCTCGAATCCTGTTAGGGCTATAAACACCAACATTTGCAGAAGCTTCAAATAGATTAGATGCTGCTTGTGTCCAGTTTGCGCCAGTTTTGGCGGGATAAAGTGTTTCCCAATAACTAAGGGGAGCAATAGAAACTAAATTGGTAGAAGTATGACCTGACCTTGATAGTTTAGTTACTTGGCCTGTTGCTCTTGGTTGATAAAAATACGTTTCACCGTCAAAACCTAAACATTGAAAATATTTGTCAACTTCTACAGTTTCATCAACTTCTGGTTCTCCCAAATCTGTAACAAGTTCATCTTTATGTACTACAAAAACATTATCCTTCGCGTATTTTGTTGCTTCCTGTGTTGTCCAAGTTGCATCAGCCAAATCCCAGCCCTGTTTAGCATCTTTAGGGGGATTTACTTGTCTAACAATTTGTGCTCCCCTTAAGTAAAGATTTTGAGCTAAACGTTTCATTGCATCAAAACCAACTTGGTCATTATCAGGCCATAAAACGATTCGCCTGTTAACTATTGGTTCCCATTCAGTTTTATTAATTGCCTTACAACCACTCGCCCAAGTTGTACAGATTGTATTAGGAAATAATTTTTGTGCAGCATCACAAGCTTTTTCACCTTCAACAACTAATACTGCTTTTTTCTTATCGGCATTTAATTCCTTTAGGTTTAATAATGGTCTTGGTGCGGGAGGTGCTTTATATTCCCATTTTTTACCATTAAATGATAAAGGTCTTATTTTTTTATTAGGAAACCTAGCAACAATAAAAGTATCACTATAATTCCAATAATTTTCCGCACCTTTTATTGGTGGTTTTGGTATGTTTTTTACTACACCTAAATAATTTTCAATATGCTCCACCGCTTCTTTAAAATCCCAATTTCGTAATCTCATTAAAAGCGATAATCCATTACCCCCGCCACCTGTACCAGATTTCCCACCGCATTTGTTACAAAACCAAGTGCCTTGATTATTAGCATTATCAAATCTATATCTATCTTTACCGCCACAACAGGGACAAGGTTGATGTTCGTTTGTTAATTGCTTTGATGTTAAATTACCAAGTGTGCTTAAAATTCCTTCCCACCGACCTTCGGCAAGATCATAAATACTGTCCATTCAAGATATTGGGGTGTTTAATTACAGTAACGCAAAAGTTACAATCATCAAGCGAGTTACACTATATCTAGTATTTTTTTAGCTTCTGTAACATCTCTAGCAACACCAGCTAAACCGCCTGATTTGGTTATTACATTAATAAAATTCCTTTGGTCTACTGTTGTTTTACCTTTGTCTTTAACCTCAATAGCGGAAAAAACTGCAACTTTGCTACCTACCATATCTGGCGTGATTGTTATTGTTTTAAAACCAATTAAATCACTTGAACCCTTACATAAACCAAATTTAACAAGCCTACCCTGTTGATCCATTAATGCTCCTGTATTGTTTCTAAACAACCTTACATTCCCGGAACCAACAGCAAGTCTTATTTTATTTTGTACATAGGCTTCGTTACTCATTAACCAAATAGGTTTGAGTTGATGCTATATCAGTTTTAGGTTTTAGTCCAATATTTAATTAATTCCTCTAATTCTTTAATTCTTTTAAGTGCGTGTTTTATTTTTTCTTGCCTTGTCATTAATAACCTTTTGCTTTTCTTATAGCTAGTTTACATTTTTCTGGATTATATGAAATCCCCCTACCAACAGTTCTTATCCAATGTATATTTTCTTTTAATACACCATTTTTTCTGTATTTAACTAAAGTAGATTCCGATTTTAAACCCATCATTTCGGCAGCAGGTAATTGTTGATAAAAACCTTTGCTTGCGTAGTATTTTCTTTTATAAGGATCATACGGATCGTTTTTTGGTTTTTCTAATTTATTTTTTTCTTTTTTTCTTACTTCATCAATGTAATCATAAATTTTTAAATAACTTTGTATTAGCGGATGGTCGTCAAAACACATCTTTGTATTATTTTTTTTTACATCAAGTTCTAGTTTATGTAAGTAAATGAGAATAGCACAATTAATATCCCTTAATTGGCGATCTGTTAACTCAATTTTCATTAATAAAACCTCTTGTTCTGCCTACTTGTCCAACGGTAATAAGCCCACCCTTGTTTATAGCCACGCTTGGCAGCTAAGGCTTGGAAATCTTCTAAACTTTTACATTCACTTATTTCTTTGTTTAAAGATGGCCTTACATAATTTTCATGTACTAATAAACGGCTCACCCCTTGCTTGTTTCTTATGTGATAATAAACCCCACTTTTTTCTTGACTAATGTGCATAATACGGAAACCTGATACCCATTTTGAATCTTGTAAGTGTTGTACATAATCACCAACATTTAAAGTTCTTTCAATTAAATCACCCTGTATTCTTTTTAATCCACGTCTTTCTTTAACTTTAAAAACATGACCGCAATCACTACATTCTTTAGCACTTATAGGGTTAACAGCAAAACAAGCATCACAAACTTTTAAAGGAGGTGCTTTTACTTTGTCTCTAACTTTTTTACCCTCAAGCGACCATTCTCTAGGCTGGTTAGGTAGGCCGTGAGTAATACTGTTTCCAACGTGGTCATTAATAATTGCATATTGTTTACCTTTCGCGGGTCTTAAACACCTCCCCACCTGTTGTAGATAAAGACTTAATGATTGTGTCGGGCGTAGTAATATTGCACCCCCTACTGTTGGGACATCAGTTCCTTCACTAATTATCTGGCAACTGGTTACAACTTTAATTTCACCTGTACCTAGTTTTTTTATAATATCTTTTCTGTCTTTACAATTGTCACCAGTTAATGGAGTGCTACTAATACCAGCGTCAGTAAATGCTTTGCTAACCGCCTTTGCGTGTTCAATAGTACAACAAAAGGCAATAGCAGTTGATGGATAAATATGTTTTTGATAGTGAGTAACGGCATCACCCATTATCCCGCCCTGCTGCATTTGCTCTTCTGCTTCTTCCATTTTGTAATCCCCACCACGTTTTCCAAGTGTTGTTTTATCTAATTTGTTTGGCGGTGCAAATACCTTTGCGGGTGCTAAATAGTTATTTGCTGTCAACCATGCAGTATCTTGTCCAACTATCATATCTTGGAAGTAATTACCTAAACCTTTTCCATCAAGTCTTTCTGGTGTAGCTGTTACTCCTAAAACTTTTGCTTTTTGAAAATGGTCAATAGTTTTTTTCCAACTACCTGCTACTGCGTGATGTGCTTCGTCTACAACTATTAGTCCAAAGAAGTCAGCAGGTATTAAATGCAATCTTCTTACTAATGTAAATACTGAGGCTACTTGTACTGTTTTAGATAAATCTAATTCCTTACCTGCTGTAATAACACCATGATCTACACCTATTTTTTTTAGGCTTTCGCTGCTTTGATCCACTAATTCAGATCGGTGTACCAATATGCAAACCCTATTGCCTTTAATAGCTGCTTGTTCTGAGATATGGCTAAAGATAACTGTTTTACCGCCACCTGTTGGTAATACATAAAGAACAGCCCTGTTACCTTGCATATATGAAAGGCGTATGTCTTTTACGCCTTCCTCTTGGTATTGTCTTAAATTAATTTTCATAACCACTCCAAACGATCAAGCTCTCTATATAGCTTTCCATAAACTTTTTTTTCAAATGCTATGTCAGCTTTAGTAATTCCTAAATGATAAGGAGGGTTTTTTAGCCAAGCTCTTTGCTTGGCTAGTTGTCTGCGTAGTTGGTTTCTTCTTTTACAAATAACCATTTCTTCTGGAGTTAAAGTCATTTCCAAAACCTCTTTGTCTTATGGTTTGCCATAACTACTGGAGCCATGCTGTAGTTGCCTTCTGGTCTAAAAACTTCAACACCATCCCAGACCATAATCTTTCTTCTACCAACTTCACCAAACTGGTTGCGGATAGTAACTGTTTTTTCTGATCTTTTAATAACCTCAATACCTACACAACTAGATGCGTTACATGCGTAACCGTAAGAGTAGGCTTGGTTTGTTTCGAATTTAATCATTTGTTTTTTGGGGTTGCGAGGTATCTCTCCTCTGTACTTATAGTATAACAAATATATTATAACAATGGCAATCAATTATGACTTTTTATTTACATTAACTGGAGGCATTATATCCAACCAATATGGATTATTTGGTCTTGCTCCATATACAGCTGACATCATTAAATGATAAGTTCTACGCAAACCGCGAATGTCACAATAGTATTTATTAATAGTTTTTATTACTGCTGGCTTATGGAATACGTCATGTTCAACAGCAAGTTTTGTAATCTCTTGTCTTAAGATTTCAGTTGTTCCGTCCATAATTTAAAGTCCTAAAACATATTGATCGGTAAGATAATTATCCCAATCAGGGTTAATTTTCCACTCCGTAACCCAAGCATCACCGACTACTGGTGCTTTAGGTGTTGATACTTGCTGTAACCAGACATATCCTTTTCTGGCTGGTCTGTGCATTGTACTGTCATCAAGTACTTTAGCTTTAAAGCAATTACCGCAATGCTCAAATCCTTTTGCGTTCATAGCCCATACTGTTTTAATGTTTTTCATCTTAAAACTCCTAATAAAAGAAAGAAGCCTAGAAAGTTTCTAGGCTGTGTAGTTTGCAGAACTCTGCGTAAGCTATCTCATTTGTTTCCCAATCCATTTCATTCTCGAAATCAGTTTTCTTTTTGCTTTCTGCTAGTTCCTCTTGTGTCCATTGTGGTCTTTCGCCAACTACATTGTATTTACCCATTGAATATGCTTGGTTGTTTGGTAAATGAGCTCTTTGCTCTTTAAGTAGTTGTAATCTTTTGTACTCTGGTGATTCCTGTAAAGCGTATTCTGCTTCGAGTATTGCTGTTTGGATTGCTTTTACTCTTTGTGGGTTTCTGTCGAAGATGTCCATTGTTTTTTTGGGGTTGTGGGGTATCTCTCCCCTGTATTTATAATATAACAAAGATACTATATATATGGCAACTAATATGACAAATACTTCATCATTTACTTATTATTATCTTTATGGTGCCGGGAATAAAAATGCCTAACCATTTGTAAAAATAAATCCTCAACAGTAGCATCTGTTAAATCTTTTCCCATTTTTTGAAAGTTATAACCACCTTCATAAGCAAGAGTATATACAGGGTTAATACTTTTAAACCCATCTGTTTGATCTATATGTTCAATCCACCTACAGGGTTTTCCCTGCTCTGCTCTTAAGTAACCATCTTTAAAACCATCACTAAAGTCAAGTCGGTGTTTATTTAAATTTTCCATTAATCTTCCTCAACATCTTTTCTATAGAACCTGTAAGTATTGGAGTCTTTATCGGACTCCAACCTTACCCAATTATTAGGACATTTGTCCAGCCATTTATGGAACTCGGGTTCCATTAGGCGATTAGGGTCTTTCATTTTTAAACCTCCCATTGTGTTATATGTACTTGATGTATTCTGCTAAATTCATCAGCTACTTCTTTGTCATTACATTCATGTAATAGCATTTCAATAACGTGGTATGAGTCATTACAATCCCATTTAATATGCTTCGCAGCAAGGTTTGCGATAACTCTTGTGTCACTTACATTTTTTGGATCTGTAAATGCTTCTTGTCTCATTAGGTCAATAGCATTTTTAAATAACTGTTGAGCTATTTTTGCGTTTGTTGTGGTCATTAGTTTGGGGTAGAGGTGAATCTAAATCCTCTATACATAAAGTATAACATATATATTTTATATATGTCAACTTTTTTTCTTTTTATCGTCTATCTCTAATCCTTTTGCCATAGCTTCTTGTATGGTTTTAAAGTAAAAGCATTGTCCCTTATCCTCTACTACATAACCCTTGCCATGCTTGTGTGATATTTTAGTCATTCGATTTCGTTGTAGTCATTAAATAACCAGCCGTCACTATTAGCTGCTTCTTTAACTTGCGTTGGATCGGGTGTAATGTCAACCCATTCTGGTGCATAATCTCCCAGACTTAAATATTTATATAACCTGTCAGTATCAGGGTCAAAGTACATATCACCCTTAGCAGGGTCTGGTACGCATTTGCTAGGGTGCATAATTACCTCCTTAATTGATCTCTAGCTTTTTTAAAAAAGTGCCATTTAACATAAGCACCTTCACATTTCCAACCACCATCATCAGTTCTAAATTCTCTACTAAGTATAGACATTTTATGATTTAAAACCGCAATAGCAGTTGATATGTCGTTTTTATTAATCATCTATTTTAATCTCCAATTACTTTTCTCAAGATATTTATACATTGGAAAGTTTTTAATTTTGTCGTAGTTTTTAACCCTCCTGTGCATATCACCAAGATCATCAAAACTAAACCATGTATAAGGTTTTTCTTTTTTTAGTTTTCGGCACTTTTGTTTAACTGCTCTTTCATAATCAGTTCTATTCCATGCACGTTTGCCATTATCTAAATAAAGATCACCATACTCTGCGTAAAATAGAAACTCAGTTGGCTGGTTTTTTTGGCTTCCAAAAACCCATACACCATTTCCATATAGTGGAAAGTTATCATACATCATTGGTTTTTCTCCTCTAAATAAAGTTCAGCCCAAATTTTAGAGTCAATTAATTTATTAATTCGTTTGCATTGTTCAATGGATAACTCACTAAAAATTAAATCAAAAATGTCGGCTTCATCACCTTTTTCAACCATCTTCCAAAATGCTTGTCTAGTTGTTTTAACTGAGAAGTTCCAAGCATCTGCAGTTTGTGTAGCAGATATTTTATATTTTGGTTTATTCATTTGTTTACCTCGTCGCAAGCTAATTGGATACCAGCATTACAATCCGCGACAGTCATATCGTAAAGGGTACTATTCAAACAAATTGTGGCTATAGAGCCAACTACTAGCCATAAGCTAATATTTTGTAGAAATCTAGTCATTTACTTAACCTCCACGATTCCGCCTTGCCAGATTTTAACTAGCTCGTTTTCGTTAACCCATACACTTGCTTCGTTACCACATAGTGCGTGAATTAAACCATTTTCGTGTCTTTCATAAATCATTACCTTAACCATTGTACGTTCGATAATGTGTGTTGGCTTACCTAGTTCGTTTGTCCAAGGTAGGTTTTTCCAATCAATTGCTGTCATTTGCTTTTGGGGGTAGTGGAGGGTTTCTCTCCCTCCTTATTTATAGTATAACATATATATTTTAAAAGTGCAACACTAATCCTGTTTCTTTTTCAAATAATTCTATTAACTGGTCAAAGTAAACATCAGTATAAGAACTAACTAATTTAACTCCAGACTTAGTTACTTTTAAAAATTGTAATGTGTAAACATCAGGGCATCTGTGATAGATAACCTTAACAGTATTTGCCTTACTGTACATTTTAAATTTAAAAGTAGCATCAACTTCTTCTTTTTCTGGTCTGTTATGGAATCCAAAGTTGTTAGCTCCTACGAAAAACTTTAATCTGTGTTGTCCACCAAACTGCTGGAAAATTGTTTCTGCTGTTTGTAGTGCTTCAGTTTTGTTCATTTGGGGTGTTTTGTATCTATATATATAATATAACATACATATTCTATATATGGCAACTAATAGTCAAAAAAAAAGTTCCTAACTCTTAAAAGGAACTTCTTGTGTGTGTGGTAAAAAGCGGGACTTAGATGCCTGCTGGTATTTCTGATTAGCTACACCCCAATGTATCTAATCGCAAGTGCTGAGTCTTACGAGTACAGCCGACCCGCTTTTACTTATTATAGTCAAAGATGACCTTTTGACCATATATTAAGTATAACATTGAAACTGCGGTATATGTCGTTTATTGCGCCACATTTTCATAATTTCATAATTGGTTGTCCATTCGTTAATCCATAAAAGGATTTCCTTATTGTTTAAACACTTTTTAAATTTATGGTTTGTAACCCTGCCATCTTGGTCAAGTATTACTATCTCCCACTTATTACCAACTAAATTATTAATCCATAGACTCTCTTTAGCAACGTCCAAAGCAAGGTTTGCTAATTCAACTGTTTTTTGTAGTTTTGTCTGTCTCATATACTTATATTCACTTATTTTAAAAAAATAACAAGTTTAGCAATCTTTTTTCTTTTGTCTACACTTTCTTGTCCTTTCCCTACCGTTTAATTTACCCTCGTCTGTTTTATACCAGCAGCGACTACAAAGTCCTCCGTGATTATTTGTTCTTACTTGTTTACCACATTGAGGGCAAGCCCTTAAAGGGTCTACCCTACCTTGCTGACGATCTCTATATAATCTTGTGGCTTTGGCATTACCCACGCCTTCAATTATTACTACAGTTAATATATCTCAGGTGTACTGATTGGTCTAGTTAGTTTAGGTTTTTTAGGTTTTAGAGCATTTTTAATAAGTACTCCAGCAGTTGTTGTTGTTAACAACGAGAAAATAAATTGGGTCATGCGGTTAGTTTAGTCTTGGGAAATACTTTTAACAAGTTCATATTTTTCAGCGAAACATTTATATCGACCAAATAAAAAGTTTTTAAATGTACCTGCGTTATATCCGTTTCGTAAAGCCCATACATCTTCATCACCTAAAATAATTTCTTCGTGTTCATTAGTTTCTTTATTACTAATAACCCATCTTGGAGCATCCTCTTTATAGCTTGGCTCATCTTCTATATTCTTTTTAATCCACCATAAAAGGATTCCGTTTGAAGAATGGCCACTATAACAGATAAAACCTTGTTTTTTTAACCTAATAAGACTTGCATTAAAGTTACTCCTTGATACTTCTAATTCCTTACAAAGTTCTGGCAAAACGTATTTGCCAGTTCCAAGCTCTTGTAATAGGTAGAAATTTAAAAGATCAGCATTACGACCAAGTTTGCTTTTCAAATAAACATAAAATCGTACTTGTTTGTTAATTTTCATAATTTAAAAAGGAATTTCGTCTACTTCGGGTACTACAGGGTCATTACTGACATAAGTTGGTGCAGGTGTTGGATTTACTGCTGCTTGCGGTGTAGGTACAACAACTGTATCTTTATCTTTGTTGTTTTTAAACAACTCAATCCTTGCGTACTGTAAAACGATCTTGTGACCTGCTTCACCATTTCGGCGAGTAAAAAATTCTTCTTTAATAGTACCTTGAGCATAAATTGAATCACCTTTATCAAGATAGTTAGCTGCGTACTCTGCGGACTTGTCCCAGAGGTCAACTTGTACCCAAAATGCTGGAGCATCTTTGTCTTGTTGTCTTACTGCTACCCTTAACTCTGTTTTCATTTTACCTGAGTTAAAAGTTTTTAATTCGGGTTTCATACCGAGATTGCCTGTTAGTGTGCCTTGAAAAGCCATTGTTAGTTCTCCTGTTAGTTAAATGGATCGTCGTTATCTAATTCTTTTTCAATAGAATCAGATATAACATTTTCTAATTTTGTATTAGTATCATCAAGTTTATTTGCTTCTTCAGTAATATTAATTTTCTCTTTAACCTTTTGGTTAATTTTATCTACTGGACTACCACCGACAGGGACATTAACTTGAACGTCTTGTATCTCTTCGCTGGATTGCATACCTAATAAAACTTCCGGGCAATGTGTCCTTATAAGCCAAGTTGCTGAACGGTATCTCAGCATTTGTTCTGGCATAGTTTTATATTTATTATTTGAAGTCCAACCCTCTTTTCTAGCAGTATCCATACCAACTGTAATAGATATTTCTTTGCCAGTTTTTAAAATTGCGTGAGCAGTAACAGCTAAGTTATCGCCCTCGCCCTTACTTGTCCAAGTAATAGGCTCAACAAAGTTACCTCGTTCGTTTGCTAAAGCTATAGCAAAACTAGAATTAAAACCTACATTGCCATGTATAACCTGTAAGTTCTGTAAAGCTAATATCGGATTAACTTCTAATTGCTGTGCCATCATTAAAGCAACCATGCAATCTTCTGGTTTGTTTTGAAAATGTTTTGGAATCATTTTGCTTTTGGCAAAGGCCGTAGCAACCCTCCAAGTATGTTCGAAAGATTTACTATCAGTTAAAAAACTTGCTGATTCTGTTTTTGTAATTTGGTGTTCTTTAGTCATTGTTAAATCGGGGTAAATCTAAAGTTGTAATTTCTTCGCTGTAACCTGTCCATTTGCCTGTCTTACGACATTGTGCAAGTGTGGCTAAGTTTTTATCAGCTACCCTGTTACCAGCATTAATCATGTCAGTACTTGCGTTATATACCGCAACTAAGTATGGAGGTTTGCTTTCAACTGCTATAAAGACAAACTGCTCTGCTTCTTCAATAGACCTTAAATAAAAACCAGCTTGAACATGATACCGAAAGTTGTGTACAGACTTTTGAAAGCCTAGTTCACTAGCATCACTTGTTGTTTTTAAATCAACTATTAAAGTGCCGTCATCAGTATGAAAGTCAGGTCTACTTTTACAAATCTCTCCAGTTTGGCTATCCTTCCATTGGTAGGATTGCTCGGCAACACCACTCATATTAAGAATAGTACTGGCTGCGGGGTGGTCAAAAATTCTCTTTCTCATTATTGTCAACCGTTCATAGTCATCAATAGAGATTAAATTTTTGCCATTTGCTTTTTTATCAAACTCTTCCCAATAGGCGATTGCGTCTAATGTTTGGCTTGATGGTTTTTTAGCGTTACGTTGGGCTGCGGTGGGACGCTTAGGTGCGTTAGCAGACTCAACTAAGTACTCATTTTCAAATAAGTCAGGTTCTAAAACCATAGTGTGCATAGCTGACCCTAAAAGCATTTGTTTTGTTGGCTCAGGTATTACACGATCAGGGTTTATGTACCTATCCCAATAATGAAAGGCACTTTTGTTTACTTCGTCTAAATGACTTTTAGAAACATAATCCAAAGCGTGATATTCAGCATTGGACATTTTTTTTAAAGCCATTGGGCTTGTGTCCATAAATTAAAAATGTAACCTATACGTTACAGTAACACATACTTTTAATATTAACAATATATTTTAAATATGACATTTTGTAACTAAAGATTTGCATTTTTATAATATACATAGTATATTATAAATAAGGAAGCAAAGATGACTTCCACAACCCCAAGAGACAATGACACAAACAGCACCAAAAGCACCAACATATAGCTTCCATAAGGAACTATTTAATTGGGACGGTATGTATCTTACATACGGTAACAACTCAAGCGACTCAGTTTTTATAGCTCGTTTTAAGTACGGCAGAAAGCCTTACAAGAAGTGGATTACATTTCTTTGCAAGAACTTTACTGTTCAAGAATACCTAAACGCAGCAAACGAAACTAGCCCTTTAAAAGCAATCGAGGACAAGGGTTACGTTGATGAAAATACAATAGCAAGAATGAAAATCCAAATAAAAACTTTGAGGGAAGTTAACCAAGTGTTAACACAAAGACTTGAGGAGGCTACAAAATGACCTCCTTACCTAAAACATCTCACCCTACAGGGTTGCACTTTATGAGGCGCAACCCTAACCCTAAAAAAGAAGATCATGGTGATTGTGGGGTCAGGGCTATATGTATGGCATCAGGTTTAGAATATTGGCAGGTTAAACATTACGCTGACAATGCCGTAGCTCAAAGACATGATGGTGACGAACCAACTTGGGGCTATAAAAGATACCAAACCAGCTATAGCGGTATGGATAAATCTGAGATGCACGCAACCATACATGACCTATCAATGGGAATATATTTTCCATTTAGAGATTGGATTTATGTACCACATAAAACCACATTTAAAAGAGATAACCTGCCAACATTATGTATAGTTGAGCAAGCCACCCATTGGGTTGCCGTTAAGGACGGTGCTATCTGGGATACTTGGGACAGCAGGGGTAAAAGAACCAAGAAAGTTGTAGGCGTGTTTTGCCATAGGGATCAATGGAGAGAATATTATTTAAATAGTAAATAGTTGCCATATTTAAAATATATATGTTATACTAAATATAAGGGCGGCAGATGACCGCCCACAACCCCCATAAACAAATGATTAACGGAAACGTAACTCTAGGCCTCGACCCAAAAGTAGGAGATCATGCTCACGTTCTTTACTACTCTGATATTCACCCTTGTACCGTTGTTAAAAGAACAAAGAAATTTGTTTGGGTACAAATGGACAACTACAAACTAGCTAAGGGTGAAAAACCAAACATTATTCCCGGAGGTTTTGCTGGTCATTGTACAAACCAAAGATCACTTAAATACGAATTTACTAGAAACCTTAAAGGTGGAATTACTAGGTTCGGTCTTAGAGATAATGGTCAATGGTGTCAATGTGGAGATCATTCAGCTAACCCAACAACACTAGGCGAAGGTTGGAGGGCGTTTTATGACTATAATTTTTAATATAGTCATTTAATACATGAAACGAAAAGACCACCCATCAACAATAAAACTTGAAAAACTTAAGGAGCTTCGAATACAGAGGCTCCTTAAAAAATTATTAGACCAAGATTTAAGGGGTGTTGAACATAGGTTAAATATAACTAAAGACTTTAGAGCAGAGATATTAGCAGACGGTACTTGGGTTAACGATCATATTAGAAATGCTATTGTTAAGCACAATTGGGAAATAGCAAGACAGCAGAATTGGGTTATTAAGGATTTCGAGCCAGAATTGATTTTAGAGGTCGAAGAAAGCGAAACTTAAGTTTCATTAATGTTGTTACCCTTGCTTGTAGTGTTTTAATTCGTTTTTCTAATTCGTTTACTTTAACAAGGGATTGCATTATTACATGTGATTGACAAGCATTTTGTTTCATTAGTAAAGCAGCTAACGCCCTTAATTCATTTAAATCTTCAAGAGCTAAAATACGTCTTATTTCTGCTTCAACCTCAAACTCAGCTTCAACTGTTAAAGGTTGAGTAATAACTTCTACAATTTTTTTCATTAGTTTAATCTAGGAAATAACTGCTGCTCAAGTAAGTCAACAGCCCTATCGTCCAGAGTATTTGTAGTTTGCTTACTAATTGATCTAAGGCATTCAATTATTAAACGCTTTGCACCTGTAGTAGTAAGGAAGCGTAAAATTATAGGCTTTAAAATTTTGTACATAGTAATTAATTATTCTCTCTAACTCTAGCAAAGTAAATTAATTGCGACTTTTACCTTCCAAACGTGCAACAGCTTTTTCCATTTGATTTAACCTATTAAATATTTCTCTTATATCTCGTTCTCTACGATTACTCATATTTGATAACACCATTAAAAAAGCTGATGCTGCTGCTCCTATCATAGCTGCTTGTATCTCTGGCATTTTTTTTTAATTATGACTATAAATAAGGGGAACATTAGTAACTATTATGGCAGATACTGAAAAAAAGAAAAATCCATTTCAAAAACTTAAAGAAGGTTTAGAT
>Ga0163109_10001981_pt1 | contig 16097 bp, 15 predicted proteins | sample CRUFie1St13metaG_FD_108704 | JGI IMG/M metagenome (GOLD analysis project Ga0163109, IMG submission 108704) | Marine microbial communities from the Costa Rica Dome - CRUD Field 142mm St13 metaG | ecosystem: Environmental > Aquatic > Marine > Oceanic > Photic zone | place: Costa Rica: the Eastern... | reverse complement strand
AAGGAATGATGCTTATTTAGAGGCTTCAAAAATTCATGGAATTGATGCAAAATCTGAAAATATTATCTTTTCCGATAAATACTCCGAAGATGAAGGATCTAAATGTGCTGATCTTTTATTAGAGAGAAATTCTGCGATTACAGCAATTCTTTGCGCCAATGATAGACTAGCAATTGGCGCCCTTGAGTCGCTTGCAGAACGTGGACTTGAGTGCCCTAAAGATATCTCTATTACAGGTTTTAATGATATACCAATGAGTGATCGTATACCTCCAGGATTAACGACTGTCCGTGTCCTGCAATTTGATGTGGGAAGAATTGCGGCAGAACTTTTATTGAAAAAAATAAGTCAAACAGATCTTGCTGTTCCTGAAACGACGATAATGCCTGTGACCGTCATTGAGAGGGGTAGCGTATCACTTCGAGTTTGATATCACCTTTGCACAAGAATGGTCATAAATGTCTTATAAAAAACAAACAAAAATAATAGCGGTAGAAGAGCACTTTATGCATTCTCCCCTAACCGACCATTTTACCGAGGTTGGTCATCATCCTGAAAAAATTAAATCCCGACTTTATGATTTTACAAGTATCAGAATTGATGAGATGGATCAGGCTGGAATTGATATGCAAATCCTATCTCATCAGTCGCCAGGAAGCCAAAGGTTATCAAGTAATGTGGCCGCATCGGCCTGTCAAAAGTCAAACGATGAGTTGGCTTCGATAATTTTAAAATACCCTGAAAGATTTGATGGATTTGCGATGGTTCCTTCAAACTTACCAGATTTAGCCGCTAAAGAATTGGATAGAGCAGTTAACCAACTCGGTTTAAAAGGCGCTATGCTTCATGGATTAAGTGCCGGTGAAATGGTTGACGAGAGTAAATTTTGGCCAATTTTTGCTAAAGCAGAAGAATTAGATGTCCCTATTTATTTACACCCAGCTGACCCGGATAAAACAGTGACCGACAGATACTATTCTCCCTATCATCAAAGTCACCCCATGATCACTCGGGCTGCTTGGGGATTTGGGATTGAAACAGGAACTTTAGCAGTTCGAATGATTCTTTCAGGTATTTTTGAACGGCATCCAAAACTCAAAATAATTTTGGGCCATTTGGGAGAGGCACTACCTTTTTGGTTACCCAGAATACACGAAAGCTTAGCTCGTCCTGGAAATAAAGAAATCAATTTTGATGCTATATTCAAGACAAATTTTTGGATAACAACTAGTGGATTTTTTTCTGATAACGCGCTGGATTTATGCCTGAAAGTTCTTGGAGAAGATAAAATCCTATTTGCAATTGATTGGCCTTATGCCGACAATAAGGCTGGTGTAAATTGGTTAACTAAAGCACCTATTAGCCAGCAAATAAAAAATAAGATATTTTTTAAAAATACTTTGGAAATCTTAAAATTATAACTTTGACTCGCTAAATTTTTTACCCAACCAGCTAACTACGTGATCTATGGCGCCGATTTGAACATCACTTAAAATATATTTGCCATCATCGCCTTTAATTGGGAAAACATAACCATGGTAATCGTGATCATAACTTACCCACTCAACGTTTTTACCTGCCTCATTTAGTAGGTCAAAAGATGTTTTAAAGATGCCTTGCAAATGGTCTTCATCTCTACCCATTACTAATACAGGTGTATTTATTCCCTCAATGCGTTCTTTAGCAATGACCATATCAATTCTTTTTCGAACTTTTTCAACTTCTGCCATTTGCATTTCTTCAATATTCCTGAGCCCCGTTTCCTCATTAACAAAAGCAGTGTCATCAGGCATAAGGGCTAAATATTCATGACTGGCAGGTTCACTAGCCACCGCTGCCGCAAGCCCATGATATTCAGAAACAATTTTTAGAGCCATTTCGCCACCATGGCTCATTCCAATTACACCAATTTTATTTGGATCTACCCAAGATTTTGACTTAAAATAATCTATAATTGCTATCTCATCTTCATATTCCAGGGGTGACCTATTAAACATATCGCGACCTTGCCGCATATCGCGGACCATTTTGCCGCCGTTATTATAACCTAACTCCACTTCAGTTCTGTATCTTAACCAGGCACAAGCGAAACCTGAATCAACCAAGCGATCCATTGTATATGCTCTATTCCTTATAGCGTCCATTAACCAAGGTAAGCCTTCACCTCCGTTGCCAGCGGCCATTAGCACAATCGGAAACGGCCCATCTCCACTTGGCTTCCTTACTGCAACAGGGGTGTACAAACCATCCCAAGTTTCGACCATTGAATACTCAACCTTCTTACCTTCAACTTCTTCAACAAAACTGAGTTCACTTGTATTAATTTCCATATTTAGACCTCTTGATTGACTTTTTTTGATCCATTAATGCACGCCACATATCTTAAATCTTTTTCGCGTAATTAGATTGCTTCAATCAGTTCAAATTCAATTTGTACATTTTTTCAATAATGTTCAAAATTCTCGAATTACCAATTTTATAGTCAGCTTCATAAAACGATTATGCAATCGTTTTCGAAAAAAAACTAGCAAATGAAATAGTCAGTGTCTAGAATGAAGTTTATAGCCTATGAAGGTCTCATTTTATCGCGCTCAAGGTTAAAGATATGAATAAAAAAATTTCTGATCTACCCCATATTCCAGGCGAAAATCCTTTTATTGTAGCTCGAGGTGGATTCTATAGAAGATGGCTTCAAATGTTTGATAACATAGATGAAATTGAAGAAGTTGTTTCAGAATTAAAAACAACACTAGAACATGATTGGGTACCTAAGTGGAGAGACTTGGGAAAAAAATATGAAAATTTAGGCGATAAAGCTGAACTAATAGGAAATTATGAAGATGCTCGTCATCAATTCCTATTAGCTAAAACATTTTACGCAATTGGGCGTTTTCCATCTGAAATTACTGATCTAAAAAAAGAAATTAGTTCGGACTGTTCCCGTGCTTATAAAAAAGCTAGCCAACATCTAGATCCGGCTTTAGAAATTGTAGAAATCGTTTGTAATGATTTAAGCATTAAAGCTCACTTTAGGACCCCAAAGGAAAGCACACCTGTTCCAGCTGTTTTAATCATGTGTGGTGCAGATGTTTTTAAAGAGGATAGAGGTTGGGCAGCTGAGTTGGCCCTACAGAATGGCCTCGCAGCACTTGTTATGGACGCACCTGGAACCGGTGAAAATCAATTTCCCTGGGCACCCGAATCCGTTGTAGCATGGGAAGCTGCAATTGATTACATAATGGAAAGACCGGAAGTCGATCAATCAAGAGTTGGGGCATTTGGGATAAGTCGAGGCGGGTATTCTGTTCTCCAATTGGCGGGCACTGCTCCAAAAAAAGTGAAGGCTGTTGTTGCTATTGCAGGCCACCCTTTTCATAATGAACCTACTGAAGAGGAAATGAAGGAAATACTTAAAACTAGAAACGAACGAGCGAAGTTTCGTTTTGGCCAAGAAGATGGGCCCACTTGGGTACCTAAGTGGTCGGCTGAAAAAGAAATAGCAATGTCGAAAGATTGGTCTTTGGAATCATTGGGTTTGGTTGAAGAAATAAATATGCCAGTGCTGATGATAAATGGAGACCAAGATGGATTAGCACCAGCGAGCAATATTTATTTTATGTTGCAATCTGGAAAACCAGGCTTGAGAAGCGCCAAAATTTACAAAAATTCAGGGCATTGCGCGTTTGATCATCAACTTGAATGGGGTCCAATCACTTTTGAATGGCTGGCAGAAAACTTGCAAGACTAAACCATAAAATCTGAGGGATCTATGCCCAAATCACTCAAAACTACCTTTGCAGCATTTCGGCCTGGGTAGCCCGTTATTGATCCTCCAGGGTGAGTTGTTCCACCCGTTTGCCAAAGGCCGTCAATCGGCATTCTATGCTGGGCCCAACCAGGTACTGGCCTTTGATCACCAGAAAATGTTACTGACCGATCCCCTCCATGAGGAGCGCCATTTATCATATGAGGGTTCCACGCCTCGATATCTACTGGAGATTTGATAAGTTTATTTAAAATCACATCATCTGAAAAAGTTGGGCAAAATCTTTGTACTTTTTTAATAAGATCATTTGTGAACTCTTCTTTAAATGAAATCCAACCATTCGCTCCTACCCCGGGCAGATCATAAATTGTATGAGTGAGCAACTTTACAGTGTGATTTCCGTTTGGCGCCCGATCGGGATCAACTAATGTTGGCGTAGCGACAAGAAGCCACGAAACATCATTGGATAGTTTGCCATCGTAAATATCTCGACCCGACTGTACCAAGTCGCTTAACCAACCTGCATAGCCCGCAGAAACTGCTGATTTTGGACCACGCGGTGTCTCAAAAATAGGCGCTGTAGTCGTAGCTAAGTAGCTAGCAAAAAATGGAACGCCTACATTATAAGTGTCTACACAAAACCGAAAACTTTCGTCCCAAAAATCATTGGGAGCCATATCAATTAAATGCTTCACATGCACTGTCGATACAACTCCTTTCTTTGCCTTATATTCTTCTCCATTGGAACACGCCACGCCGATACACTTACACCCATCAAAAATTAATTTTTCAATTGTCTTATTGAGTTCAAAACGAGCACCCCGCGAAGTTAAATAGTCTACTAGCGCGTCAGTAAGTTTTCCGGAACCTCCTTTTGGTATCGACCAACTGCGTGCCTGCCTTGGCGCAGTAATTTGATAGGGAAGAAAACCTGTCCCCGCCTGATCTATTGGGACTGCAGTCTGAAAAGCCATCCAACCCATAAACGCACGCACATGCTCACTTTCAAACTCACGCATGATTACGTCACGTGCGCTCATAGCTTGGCGTCTTTGCCAAATTGCACCCCTTTTGTGGCCTCCTAATAGCTGTTTTAAAGATGGCCCCATTCCCAGTGGCTGCGACCGGGCTTTTCCCAACATTGGCTTAAGTTCATCAAATTCTTTTAAAAGCGTTAAATAGCTTTCAGCGTCCTTTTGCGAATAACGCGAAAATTCACTAGCTGTTTCTTCAGGATCTAGGGTCATTGTAATTTGCTCTCCATCGGGAAGAGCTACATGAGCAACCGGATCAGGGTGTAAATACGATAAACCAAATTCTTTAACTAAACCAAGTTCATCTTGACTAATTATCGGATTTTGCAAAATAAGAGTGTGTCCCGTCGAGCAGGTATCTATTTTATAACCTTGCCCAAGAACTTCCTCAGTTGCACAACCTCCTCCAGGGATATGTCGCGCATCAATTACTGTACAAGAAAACCCAGCCTTGGTGAGATAACAGGCAGTTATTAAACTGTTGTGGCCCGCCCCAGCTATAACAAAATCTGTCATCATTTCTTATCATTAATTATGCAAACGTTTGCAAAAATATTAACGACCGACAGGATGGTGTCAAACAAAATAAGTTTATTGCAGGAACCCACTCTCTAAGCTTCACTATTTTAAATCAAAATCAGCAGCACTATGTCGCTCCCGTAATTGCTCTGCCGGCTGTCCAGAAGTTTTATTAACCATTTGCCCCCTGACAATGGACTTCCTCAAATCCAAAATACCAGCCCATCTTTGAATGTTTTCATATTCTGAGACATTCAAAAACTCGCCAGCACCATATTGTCTACCAAGAACAAGCCGACCATACCAAGGCCAAATAGCCATATCGGCAATAGTATAGGTCGGACCTGAAATAAATTCACTGTTAGATAATCTTTGATCCAGAACACTTAATTGTCGCTTAACTTCCATAGTGTATCTATTTATCGGATATTTAAATTTTTCTGGTGCATAAACATAAAAATGCCCAAAACCACCGCCCAAATAAGGGGCGCTACCCATTTGCCAAAATAGCCAAGACATCATTTCCGTGTATTCAGATGCAGAAGTTGGAACAAATGCATTAAATTTTTGGGCTAAATAAAGAAGTATAGCACCGCTTTCAAAAACTCGTTGAGGTTCCGGTGCTGAATGATCTACTAGAGCAGGTATCTTTGAATTTGGGTTGATTTCGACAAAACCACTTGAGAACTGATCTCCCTTGCCAATTTTTATCAACCAAGCGTCATACTCCGCACCCTGATGGCCAGCTGCCAATAGTTCTTCAAGGAGAATGGTTACTTTAACACCATTAGGCGTGCCTTGAGAATATAACTGAAGAGGATGTTTTCCAACGGGCAAACCTTCCTCGTGTGTGGCACCGGCAAATGGTCTATTGATCGAACCAAATGTTCCTCCACTTTCTTCGTCCCAAGACCAAACATCGGGAACGGAATAGTTTTCCTCATTAGGCATAATCTTCCCCTTCACATTGTATCTGCCGGTTTATTGGCATAATTTTGCTTTCACAAGGGACAAAAACAGTTAATCCAAGATGAAAATTTAGACAAATTCACAGTAAAAATCATTAAGCCAGTGATGGTAACCAGAGTACTATTCCTGGGAAAGCCACGAGACCTGCAATGGTAAAAGCATCTGCAATAAAAAACGGTGTAACACCTTTAAAAACATCCTGAACTGTAATGTCATCTCTTACACCTGCAACTACAAAACAGTTCAATCCAATCGGAGGTGTAATAAGGCAAAACTCTGCCATTTTTACCACTAAAATCCCAAACCAAATTGCACACATTTCTCCGGACATACCAAAAGCACTATCGGATGCCAGCACATCCTCGCCGCCATTTAGGGCCATGACTGCCGGGTAAACTACAGGTAGTGTTAATAGCAACATACCAATAGCATCCATAAACATGCCAAGCACGGCATAGGCCAAAAGTATACAAATCAAAATCATCATTGGCGAAGCATTTAATGATGTGATCCAATCTGAAAATGCTCCTGGCAAATCCGCAAAGCCGAGAAACCTGACATAGATTAAAACTCCCCATATGATTGTAAAAATCATAACTGTGAGTTTTGCAGTTTCTATAAGAGCTTCCTTAAATTCGACCCAACGCATTTTTTTCCACAGTGCCATACAAAAGACGATAAACGCTCCTATAGCTCCGCCTTCCGTCGGCGTACCCCAAGCGTCTTCACCAAATGGATTATAAACAAAACATATTATGATCACGATCACAGCCACAATTGGCAATGCACCAGGAAGACTTTCGAGTTTTTGTTTAAACGTAAATCCTCCCACCGGCGGTCCCACAGATTTAAAAATTACAGCTATACCCACAATCAAAATACCATAAATTAATGCCGAAAAGGCTCCTGGAACAAATCCAGCCAACAGAAGTTTACCCACATTTTGCTCAACAATAATGGCATATATAACTAAAATGGCGGATGGAGGAATAAGTGACGCAAGTGTGCCACCAGCTGCAACAACACCAGCAGCAAATTCTTTGCGATAACCAATTTTAAGCATTTCCGGTATAGCTATTCTTGCAAATACGGCAGCCGTTGCTACAGATGCTCCCGAAACTGCTGCAAACCCAGCTGTCGCAAAAATAGTAGAAACAGCCAATCCTCCTGGAAGCCAGGCAATCCAACGTTTAGCCGCTTCAAATAATGAGTGTGTTAAACCAGCGTAATATGCAAGGTATCCAATTAAAATGAACGTCGGTATCAAACTTAATTCGTGACTTGCCACCTTAGAATGAGGCACTTGCCCCGCTTGTTTGACTGCCACAGTCAAGGCCCAACCAAATTTTTCAGGATCAAAGTCTTTTTTTGCCCAAAAAATCAAGATTAATCCTACAACACCCGCCAACGCTGCAGCAAAGGCAACACGCATGCCCATTACAACCATAACAAGCAATCCAGCGGTGACCCAAAGACCAATCTGTATCTGATCCATTTATCAATCAGCCTTTTTTTATGAGGTTGTCGGCTTCTGCTGCTGCCTGTGCAGCCGCGTCTCTTACTAATGGAACCCCAACAGGTTTACTCAAACCAAAAATTAATGCGTGAGCATAGCCATAACTCTGCAATAAAAGTCGTGAACACAAAACGGCGAACCCAATAGGAACTAATATTTTTGAAGGCCAAATTGGGAGTCCGATATCAATTGTACTGTCTCGACTAAAAAACGGGGCACTCCAATCAAAAGCGCGATCAAAATGAGACCAACTACCCCATACCAAAAGCAACATCACAATCAAAACTGTGCTAGTAGTAATTAACTCAAAAGCCCAAAGGACGCGTCCGGATAGTTGGGATACAAAAATATCCATCCGTATATGAGTACCATCTCTCATAGCGAAGCTGACAGCTAAAATAGCTATAAGCGGCATTAGCTGCATTATCCAATCAACATACCCACTTAAAGGCCACTCAAAAAATTCTCGCCCACCAACCGAGCGGACGGCCAAAACCATCAGAGAAAAGATAGCCAACCCGGATACTAAAGCAAAAAATTTCTCAATTTTCAGGAGTTTTTTATCCAACTTACTTAGAAGTGAATGGTCCTCTAAAACAGATGCGTTTCCAGCCATAAATCAGTTATCTTTTCCGCAAAGGTTAAAATAAAAACTATTGGTAAATGAAAAAAAGGGGGCCCAAAGGCCCCCCAAAATTCTATTTTTTGGCCGCTGCCAACGTTGTCTGGACAAGATCATACAAGTCCTGTGCGGGTAATCCCTGTGCAGACATATCAGCTATCCAAGCATCTCTTGCCGGAACCGCAGCAGCAGCTTTAAATTCCTCTATAACTGCCGTATCAATCATAATTTTCTTCACATTTTTTTCAACGAGAATACCATCCCATTTTTCAAGAAGATTTCCATAGTTCTGCAAATAGTGCGCAATTGCTTCGTCGATCGAACTATCAAGCGCTTCCCTGTGAGCTGCAGATAGCCCTTCATATGCATCAATATTCACGACGACAGGACAATTAACAGTTCCCGGATTCAAGTTTGCAGTCCACCAGTCAGCTTGGTTTATGGTTCCAAATGACAAATGTGCATGCTGAGCAAAAGCCACAGTGTCGACCACACCGCTTTCCATTGCTTGATATGCCTCAGTAGCAGTAACAGAGGTAGGAACGCCCCCTACTGCTTTAAAGGCTGCGCCCAATCCACCGGTTGCCCGAACCCGCATTCCATCGAAATCTGCCAATGTATCTCTAGGTTCGCCTGTTCCAACTAAATTGTATTGAGGCATCGGAGATGTCATTATAATCTTTGCATTCCACTGTGCCATTTCATCTTTCACAGCAGGATGATCATAAACGGCATGACTAACGGCAACTTCTTGATCTAAGGTTTCAACACCTAGGAACGGTAATTCAAGCACCGTTATCGCTCTGTTTTTATCGCGATGGTAACCAGCACAGAACTGCGCCATCTCAAAGGCACCAATCGATATACCATCCAAATTTTCACGATTTTTTGACAAGCCACCATAGCTTACATTCATTGTGAACTCACCGTTTGTTTTAGCTGATACGAGTTCTGCTAATTTCTCAATATGCTCAGTGAAAGCTCGGCGCTTTCCCCAGGTTGATACATTCCATTCTTCCGCGAATGACTCAGTTGCTAAGCCTAAGCCAAGTGCCAAGGCTACAAATTTTCCAAAATTTCGTTTCATAAATCAGTTCTCCCTTACGTGATGCAAAATTTAGCCTTTGAAGACATATTTACAAGGCCTTTTATTGTTTAGAGATTAAAGCATTTTGGAAACAAATAAACGTTTAATTTTGAAGGAAAAATATAAAATAAATTTAATGTTAGCGGCATAATCTTTCGATTGAAGCCAAAGTGTTTTAAACAACTTCGATAAAAAACAATGAACTGTGGAAATAGAAGAAATTTCTTCGTTATGCGTTTAATGCATAACGACTATGTAAAAGTTATAGTGGTTCCGTAGCACAACGTCTCCTACATACTTAATTGTTCATGATCCTCCCATCGTGAATTAAAATCACAGAAAGGTTCCTCCCCCATTCTGTGCAAAAAAACCTTCCGCCCGGAAGGTTTTTTTTGTTTCAGCATAAACTATCTAAGTATTGAGAGGATAATCTGCAGATCTAAACTTATAGCTAATAAAAACTGAATAGTAATTTAAAAAACTGGATCGAACCAACAGCGAAATGACAAATAATATTGAAAAATCAAATCTTCCAAAGCGCTTGCCAAGTTCGTTATTTGAAAGAAATCTTAAAACAACAAACCTATTATTAAGAATTGGCCTACAAACATCGGGAGATATGATCTCCGATCTTTTAATGGGTAAATCTTTAAATTTTAACAAATCACTTTTTTCAACAAAAAATATGTACTCAACAGTTGAAACCTTAAAACAGCTGCGGGGTGCAGCTATGAAATTTGGACAACTTATCTCTATAGATGATCAGTTAATATTCACACCTGAACTTTCTAAAATAATCCAGCAACTGAGGTCATCAGGATACTCAATGCCACCACGTCAAGTTAAGAAACTTTTAGACAAAAATTGGGGACAGGGGTGGTTGAAAAATTTTGATAATTTTGAGGTGGCTCCTTTTGCCTCTGCGTCCATAGGGCAAGTTCATAAAGCTACGTTAAAAAATGGATCCAAGGTCGCTATCAAAATTCAATTCCCAAATATTCGTACCACTATCAAAAGCGATCTTAAATCATTAAGGTTTTTGGTTAATAAATCGGGTTTTTTACCCCCAGATTTCAATTTAGAACATTACTTTAAGTTGTGCGAAGACCAGTTAATTACAGAGGCTGATTATAGATCAGAAGCAGAAAATATTTGCAAATATAAAGAGTTTTGTAGAGCCACGGAGTACCTACAAGTTCCTCAAGTTATCGAAAAATTTTCGACAGATGAGATTTTAACCATGTCGTTTGAAGAAGGCAAAGAATTATCTTCTGATAATATGTTGAAACAATCAGAAAAAAATAAAATTGCTGAAAAATTAATTGAACTCTTGTTAGATGAAGTTTTCATATTTCAGTTTGTACAAACCGATCCAAATCTTGCAAATTTTTTAGTTAAACCCGATGAAGAGAAAATTGTATTACTCGATTTTGGCTCTTGTTCAAAAGTATCAGACGAAACAAAAGAATTATATGCAGCCTTACTGGACGTCGGTTTAACGCTAGATCGAGAAAAAATAAAAGATGTTCTCCTTAATTTTGAATTTTTGCCAGATAAACCAGATACCGAATTAAATAATTTAATAAATGAATTGATTGATACGATAATTAACGAACTGAAGACTGATGGAAATTTTGATTTTTCCAATTCCAAGATATTTGATATGATTAAAGCGGAAAACCTCAAAAAATTCGAAAAAATGATCCCCAAAAAACTGCTCAATGGAGATTTCGTTTTCATACAACGCAAAATTTTAGGCTTCCTTTTATTTTTGAAATCACTGAATGCCTCAGTCCCTATCATCGAAATCTTAAAAAGATATAATTCAAGGATGAAAAATTTGGGTAAAAATCGATGAAGGATGAATTTAATGACCTCAAAGAGATGCATGAGTATGCTTGGCGTTTAATTACGAGAGGAACCGTTGATAAAAAGTCCCCAGCTCGCCACCCAACACTTGGAACCAACGGAGTATTTGGAATGCCAGAACTTAGGACCGTCGTTTTAAGGGGTGCTAATGAGGAGGCTGCAACTCTTGAAGTGCATACCGACGTCAAAAGCAAAAAAGTTGAAGAATTAAGACTTAACCCAAATGTTGGGGTGCATATCTGGTTTCCGACAAACAAGTTACAGGTTCGCATCAAAGCAGTTTCAGAAATAAAAATGGGAAGTGAAGTCAAAGGCCAGTGGGAAAAGGTACCCAATGAGTCTCGAGTATCATATGGAACCCTCCCCACGCCCGGCACGGTAATACAAACTTCCTTTGCCTATGAAAAACCACCAAATGTTGAAAGATTTTGCATAATAAAAATGAATATAGAAGAAATAGATCTAACTCACCTAGGTACTCGCCATACTCGGGCTATATTTGAAAAAAAGAATAAATGGTGCGGAGCTTGGCTAGCACCGTAAGTTAATTCAATCAACCTTTTGATGAACCTCGACCACATTTCCCTCAGGGTCATGAAAAAAGACTTGATGCCATTCCTTAGCGAAGGCCGTACCATAGTCAGCATATTCAATTTTGTTTTCTTTTAAAATCGTCAGAAATGCCTCTAAATCATCTGTCCTAAAGGCAATATGACCTTTTTCAACTGGGTTAATATGCATTTTATGCTTTGCAGAAACATTCAAATCTTTTTCGGCTAAATGCATTTGCATAGAGCCGTCTGTTGCAAACTTTATTTCGCCACTATAGCCAGTGTTTTTTGTTTCTTGAGGTCGCGGAAAATTTTCCATTGGTATATTATCTAACTGCAAAATTTTAGTATAAAAATCATGCAATTTACCGACATCTTTTGACACAAAGTTAATATGGTGAAATTCAAGTTTCATTTATAAAAAACAATCATAAAATCTAGTGATTAAGTTTCTAGGTTCTTTCATAACCAACTGCCAAATTGTAGTCTGTGTTACAGTTGTCTCCCGTGCAGCATTCCACAATATTTGATTTACAGTTACTGCAGGCTTCATGGCCATGAACAACAATGGTTTTTAAGGGCGCTGAGCACCTCGGACATCTCTGAATAAATTCACTATCGGGATGTAAAAGATTATCCATTTGCATCTTCACCTTATAAATCCATCCACTTTTTCTAATTTGCTCATTTGAAAGCTCTTCTGCCACACTTTTTAAAAAACTGAAAACGCAATATTTATTCCTAAAACGAAATTAACAAGAAGTAGCACTACACCCAAGAAAAATTCAATTTTCTTCGCGCTTAACTTAAAAAATTTTATAAATTTTGGTACGGCTATAACAAAGGTTAATAGTATATACCAAAGTCCATCTATCACGGTCGCTGTAGCCACCATTAAAAATTTATGCTCCAAATTAGATGCAGCATCTAAAAATTGGCTGAATATAGCTAAGTAAAAGGCTGCTATTTTGGGATTTAGAAAAACAATTAAAAAACCGTTACGGAAATATTCAAACAACGGCGCCGATGAAGCGTCAGAGCCTGTTTCATCGATCGGCACCTTTTGAAAACTATTCTTGATCATTGATATGGAAAGCAATAGCAAAAATAAGAAACCAGTGCATTCGAGAGCAATTGAAACCCAAGACGCAAGTGAAAGAAGGATTATTAATCCAGAAGCAACCAATGCAGAATAAACAAATATTCCAAGTCCATGGGCAATGCCGAAGGCTACACCTGCTTTTCGACCGTCTTTAATAACAGAATTTATCAATAAAATTATACTTGGCCCTGGAGATGCTGCTCCAGCCAAACAAACCATAGCCAGCAAAAACCAATCAGATAAAGCCATATCTTAAAACGAATATAAAATAGAGATCACAACGGCGGCAATCATCGAAAACGATAGCATTAAATTTATTATCCTTTGATTTCTATTTGACAAGTTTAAGTCGTGTAAAACAGTACCGGCATATAACCATAGTAAATGTAATGGGATCCAGATCGCATTAATAATAAAAAATTTAATTATTAATTCGATAGCAAAACTTGATTGATAGAAAGCAAAACCAGATACAAACGTAGTATTTACCACATATGCCTTTGGGTTGATCGCTTGAAGTAAAACACCAGAAGTAATTCCAGGAGGGGCTTTTGCCTTTATAAATGCAATATTTGAACCAGCTAAAGCGATTTTTGAAGCTAAATAAAAAAGATAACATGTTGATAAAACTAACAAAAAAATCCTAAGAGACGGGACTGAAAGTAATACTGCTATTAAGCCAGAAGCAACTGCTAAAAAAACCAAATTTGTTCCAAGAAACAATCCGAATACATATCGCAATGACTGTTTAAAACCATATGCGGCACCAAAACCAGCGGTACTCAAGACACCAGGTCCCGGCGTAATGATTAACAGAAATACCGAAATGGCGAAGGTTAACATACAATCAAATTCCTAAATTCTATTAATCAATAAAACAAATATGAGGGCTTATTCGAAATTTGTTTCATTATCCTAAAATCCTACAGCTCATAACCGTATCTTTTTTGAAACAAAAGCAACAATTATACTTTTAACTGAGTTTGGTTTTTAGAAAAAAACTAAATGCTAAACGTCTTTACCTTGGCCTGCAACATGCTTAGCAATATTCCGAGCGGCAGGCCGGCCAGAAATATCTTTACCCGTTGGAACCCAAGTACACACTTTTTCAGGGTTCTCCCAAATTGTTTTATAATTACCAGGCACAAAGAACTCTGCGAATACAAAACTATCAGAGATATAATTCTCAAACCAGTGCGTTTCATCCTCAAAGCTGTAAATTATATCTCCTTCTCTCACTACTTCGGAAGATCCATTAACATAGGCGGTTCCGGCACCCTCAATAACAAATTGAAAATGTTCTGCTCCCGTATGATAATGCGGCGGAGCAGTGCCACCTTTTGGATAATAAATCATTTCTCCCTTTACACAATCCAAACCATCCCAAAGGACAGGGCTAGCGAGATAAATTCTCTTTCGAGAATCAAATTCTGATAAAAGAACAGGTTCTACTGACCAATCTACACATTTTATATCTAAGGGCATTTGATCATTATTTTTCATAAAACGCTTAATCTGCAACACCGAACAAACAATAAGTTTTTCTCCCATCCGACCCTCAATCCTTAAGGAAAAGTTTGGAGGTAAAATCAGCAATGAATTCTTATCTAAATCTAACCCATTATATTTTAGATTACTCGTCAATGGCATTAACCAACTCAGTGAACCTACTTCTGTTTTAAAATCTACTTGGATCTCTTCCAGAAACTCAAACTGCTCTATTTGCAATCTTTCCTGACCCGTTTTTTCCTTTTCGAGCAGTAGCTTTTGCAAAACTCCTGGAGCAAACTCCGAGCCAGTAACTTGGTCTGATTTAATTATTAAAGCCATAATCCTTACCCAATTGAAAACCTAATTATCTGTTAAAATTGTGTCCTAAATTAAAGCTTTTTAAATTACTGCGGTAAAGTAAAATATATTTTCTGTTCAAAATCACTTATTACTTTTCCACAAAAAACTGAGCTATTCCCCGGTCCACGGAGTATGTTGCCTTTTAACTCTATCATCATGCTTCTTCTGTTGCCATTCCAGCATTCTATCAGTTACATTGCTGTCTTCAGAGTTTTTTCTAAAGAAAATGCGAACAAAAATAGGTATGCCAACAAGTAAAACAAAAATTACAATATACGGTGTGAAATTCTCCATCCGAACTTCCTGACAATTATCTATAAGCTCATTATTAAATAAAAACTTGAAAATTATCAACAAAGTGAAAAGAGCACTAAATGACTTTGCAAGGCTGAGATAGTATCAAATCTTAAAACAGTATTTTCTTAATTAGCTGCTTGAATTTTTGAAATAAGATATTAAATCAGTTTCGAATTTTGGAGGAAATAATGAATAAATATTCACAGGGTTTTGAAGCCGATACAGGAAAAATTTTAAATATAGTCATCAACTCTCTGTATTCAGATCGCGATATATTTTTAAGAGAGCTTTTATCAAATGCATCAGATGCTATTCATAAGAGAAAATTTTCAGGTCAAACAAACCCTGCTATTTTAAATAAATCAGACGATACGATTGAAGTTGAAATCAATAAAAAGCAAAAAACTATCGAGATTACAGATACGGGTATAGGTTTGGCTGAAGCCGAACTAGCTGAAACTTTAGGTACAATTGCTAAATCTGGCACGTCATCTTTTCTAGAGGAGCTATCCGGAAATGATAACAATAAAGATGCAGCAAAAACACTTATTGGACAGTTCGGGGTTGGATTTTATTCAGCTTTCATGGTGGCTGAAAGGGTCGAAGTAATCTCGACAAAGGCAGGAACCTCAAAAACATTTATTTGGGAAAGTGACGGTCAGAATGGCTTTGATATCTCGGAAAGCGATCAATCCCGAAATGTTGGCACTTCGATCAAATTATTTTTAAGGAAAGATGCCAAAGAATATCTCGATCCGGCAAAATTAAGAACTTTAATAAAAAAGTACTCTGATCATATTACTGTTCCAATAACGATTAAAGATAATGAAAACGAGGCAGAGCAAGCAAATAGTGCGCAAGCTCTCTGGACACGTTCAAGCAGCTCTATAAAACATGAAGAATATGTAGAATTT
>Ga0163109_10001978_pt1 | contig 16107 bp, 17 predicted proteins | sample CRUFie1St13metaG_FD_108704 | JGI IMG/M metagenome (GOLD analysis project Ga0163109, IMG submission 108704) | Marine microbial communities from the Costa Rica Dome - CRUD Field 142mm St13 metaG | ecosystem: Environmental > Aquatic > Marine > Oceanic > Photic zone | place: Costa Rica: the Eastern... | reverse complement strand
TAATTTTTTTTAATTTTAATTTTATAATTTTTTTTCTTCATCTAGCTCTAACCTTACATTAAATTGTTGCTGATAATAATCTATAAGACTATTTTCAAAGTCATTAATAGTATGCTTTTTAGTTTTTTCATCTCTTGTTGAAAATCTTCTTCTATAAGTAGGATTTAAATATTTTAAAATATATTTTTTTACAACTAACCAATCATTTCCTTGGTAAACGTCGCCAATTTCGTCCGCTAATTCTATAGCTTTTTCTAGTGCAATATTATCTTCCATTTAAAAACTCATCGGTAATAAAGGTGTTTTAAGTATTTTTTCTTTTATAAAAACAGGCTCTGTGTTAAATTTTGAAACTATTTTTATATTTTTTCCGCTGTCAAAATCTTTAAAAATTATATCATCTAATTTGTTGCTGTTTAAGTTTTTAAGAATAAAATGATTAAACATTAATGTTATATGTAAAATTAAAAACTGAAATATATCTTTTTCATTAAACAAAGATGTTTTTTCAATAGCATTCATATATTTTTTTATTTCATACTTTTTAATTTTATTTTGTACATTATAATAATCTTTTATTAAATAATATTTAAATTCATTATTAGATACTTTAAATTCTAATTCTTCCTTTTCTATGATTTTAAAGAATTCTTCATAAGATTTTCTATAGCTAAAATTTATTTTATAAAAGTTTTGTTGTTCTAAAAACATAAGCTTATCAGCAGCAAGATTTAAAAAATTTTCTGAAGTATCTATTTCTATAGACTTTAAATTTTTAGAAGAATATATGCCACATCTTTTTTTTGTTTGACATCTATTATACAAACCTGTTAGAAATATTTTGTTTTCTTTAAAAACAAAGTTTAAAAATCTATTTTCGTTTTTAAATAGCTTGTATGTGCTTCCAAAGTCGTTCATATTTTTGCAGTTTTGGATTTTATTCAATACACAAACAATACTATTAAAAACTTCTGATTCCTTGTCATAATAAAAACGTAAGTTATCTAAATGTATACCTTCAATATCTCTCAACTTATCAGATCCAAAATCAACTACCCATCTAAAGTGCTTTGTACTCCATCTAATTGGAATATTAATTCCTTTAATTTTTTCTTTAAATTTTGAAGTTGATATGATTCTTAAAATATTTTTTAATAAAAACAAATATTCTTTAATAGAATTTAAGTTTTTTATTTGATAAGGATGAAAACATTCTATTAAGTTAGACATTTTTTCTTAAGACTTCATAAATTTTTGTTTTATCTTGTCTTATTACTCCATCACTAACGTCTCCAATTTTAACTGTTTGAATTGGCATATTATTATCTACTTTTTTATCGTCATCAAGTTCTTTAGAAATATCAATTTTTCTTTGTGCTGATCTTCGTTTTTCAGATGAAACGCTACCTGTTTTCTTTATTGAGAACATCATATCTGAAGGCGTTAGTGCTGCTTTACCATCAACCTTCATTAATGTGACTTGAATTAATCCTTGTAGAATAACATAGAAAACTTTTTTTTCATCATCTTCTAGTTTTTCGTAATAGTCTTTTAACTTTCTAGACACCTCTTCATCTTCAAAAGAGTGTGCTGATCTAAATTTATTTAAATCATCTACAAATTTTTTATATTCTAAAGAATTAGAAAGTCTAAGTGTAGTAGGAGATTCGTCTGGTGTCTCTACTTTCTCATTTTCTTCTTCGTCTTTATCTAAAATATCAGGCTCTTCCTCTTCTTTTTTAGATTTAATTCCTTTTTTATTTTTTTTTGCAGGGGCTTTTGCACCAATTTCCGCAACTTTTTCTTCAAAATCTTCAACTTCTTGTTCTGAATTATCAGGTATTTCTTCTTCATTGATTAAGCTTTCTACAAGAGAAAACAAATCAAAGTTTGATATTGATGTTGCCATTATTTTTGCTCCCATTTAATTTGATTTTGCCATCTTTCGTGATAAAGACGTGCTCTTTGACGTCGTCTTTCGTCTTCATCAATAATATGACTTTCTACTCTTTTTTCTTCTTTAACTTGATTTTCTCTTTTTTCTAAATCATTTACAAATTTATCAAATTCAAAATTCATTTTATTTTTCCTTTTTAACTTTTAAACAAACTACATAACTATTTATATCTTTTTTAACAATACTATATTCAATAAACGAAGAAATATTATTTAATTTAAAAACTTTACAATCTTTTATAAAAAAAGAAATGTTTTTAATTTTGCTAGAAAATAAATTTTTTACTTGACTTTTTGTTGCTAAAATTTTAAATTTGTAATATTTTTTTTTAGACTTTAACTTTAAAATATCAAAATTTAAATCTTTATCGTTTTTAATTAATATTGATAATGCATTAGTTTTAGTATCTTCTTTTTCAAACAAACCTGATATTTCTTTTGACATAAAAACATTGTTGTTTGCTTTTTCTATTTGACTTTTTAAATTACTACTAATCAACTTAAAACCTTAATTAGCAAAATAATATGCTACATTTTTTCGTATTTTATCAATATCTTCAGCTGCTTCTATTTCTATTTCCGATATACTAGGAGATAATGCATGTAAAATAATTGCTACCTTATCTTCCTTAAATCTAAGTTCAATATTTGCGTCTGTTTCTCTTTTATATTTTAAAATATCAACAATAAAAGCCTCAAAAACTCTATTTGTTTTAAAAGTATATACTCTTTGCATTCTTTTTTCATGCATTTCCCATTTACTTTTTTTAACTTCTATAGGATTTTCTGTCTGATTGACAAGTTTGTTAACATTTTTTTTATCAATACTATGAGAATTTAAATAATTTTCCATTAGGTTTTGCAGCATCATTTATAATCTCACTTTTATTTTATTAAACTAACTTGATCAAAAGGAACTTTAACAAGTGTATCATCTGGTAAATAAATGTGAATTAATTTTGAAGACATATCAACATCATCGACTTCACATTTTTTACCTTGATAAGAAACAAATTCAGAATCTTCAATATTAAGATTTTTTCTTTGTTTATCAATTTCGTTTTTATAGACTTTTAAATATTCTTTTAATCTACCTAAAGACTCTTTATTATATGAATCAATTTTTTGTGGATCCATAAATTCACTAGCAGACAAGGCAGAGCTTGCATTACTTAAAGTAAAAGCTTGTGCAATGTTTTTCATAACTTCAGATTCTTTTAAAGAGTCAACCCAATTAATAAAATTAATAAATTCATTTTTATTCATTTTTTGGAAGTTTAGAAAAGTACCACCAATTATTCCTTGAGGACTAAACATGTCATCTATTAAGTCTTCCAAGTCTCTAGCATCAAAAGGACCAGAACCATATTTTGAAGGAATAATTTTAAAATTAGCACTAAAATCTTTTATCTTTTTTAATGTTTTTCCTTTTCTAAATTCTTGTTTTCTTTTACCAATCATTTCAGTTGGATTAATCAAAGTTCCTTTGCTATCTTTTATTCCAGTTCTTCCCATTGTTGCATAAATAATTGGATTAAAAATATCTTTACCTTGCTCTTTTTTAACATCTCTAGACTTAAACATTTTTTGTTTTTTACCAGAGCTAACGCTTGGTTTAGGAGGAAGATCTTTTGCTATTTCTGCAGTAGGATAGTGCTTTTCAAAATACTCTTTAATAGCATACGTTAAATCGCTTTCACATTTATTCCAAACATTATTATTATAATAATCTTTCATTAACGTAGTTGCAAATATTCTAAAAGCAGTATTTCCTGTAATCATTTCATCAATGATATCATTTGTTTGTGATTCTTTAGAATATTCATCAATATCACCTTGATTAAATTCATCCTTTAGAAACTTTCTAATATTACTTTCTTTTGTCATAGATTGTTTAACAAAGTCAAAGTAATTAGCTGCACCTGTTCCACTCAAGTCTCTTTGACCGGGTATTTTAATTACATCATCTTTAAATAAATCTAAAGTTTCAACATTTTTAAAAAATAAATCAGCTAATGTAGCATAAACACTTGCTTTTTGTGCATCATCAAAAGAATAAAACATAGATCTAAACCAGTTTTTTGTTAAAGCTTGTCTAACTGAATTTGCATCTGATGCTACACCTTCTCTACCATGAGACATAAGTGCTCCTAAGTCTCTTAAAGTCAAAGGTTTGTCTGTATCTATAAACTTACTTACAAAATATGCAAAATCTTCAGGAGTAGCTGCTGTATCATATAACTCATTGCGAATTTCTGCTTTGCTTTTTGGAGGTAGAATTTTTATGTTGATTGCTGTATTATTATTAATTGCATCAAATAGTTTTTTAATTCTTCTAACTCTTCTGGATCTATTGTATCTTTTATTTTTTCTAATTCTTCTTCTAAATCATATAAAGAAAAATCAGGATTATTTACCATTTTAGAAATTTCTGGACTTATACTATCAAGAACTTCTTTGACTTTATTATAATCACCAAAAGTTTGATCTAACATTCCAAAAGCATCTTCAGCGCTCATTTCTTCTGGATCAGGTAATTGATCTTCTTTTTCTTTAGCTGCTGCTTGATCTGCACTCATTTGAGCAACTTTTTCAGGATCAGGCTCATACAAAGGCTGACCAGTTTCTGGATCTATTCCTGCTTCAATTTTTGCCAATTCATCTTCAGAATATTGTTGTTGATCTAAAGAAGACATATCTTTTACAAAATCAGCATCAAACTCCAGTTTATCTTTTTGTGGTTGGCCTTCTCTAGGCATTGTCTTATTAAGATAAGATAAATAATCTCTTGCATCTTCTGATCTATCGCCAGCAGCTTTAAATAAAAGTTGCAACAACTCTCCTTCTGAAATTGTATTATCTTCAAGATTTAAATCTTCATAGTTTTTATGTCTTAGCAACATATCATCGAGTTGTTTTCTTAAAGATTTAACTTCATCTTCAGTTAAACCACTAGGTTTAAAAGAAAATTTTTCTTTAGACTGTGTCAAATCAGATGTACCTTGACTAGTAATTTTTGCAAGGTTTAGCTTTTGTTGGACATTTAAATAAAAATGAATTTGCTTAATGATATCAAATTTTCTTAAAGCTACGTTTGATCCTTGTAATTTTTTAATAGCTTCTTGTCCTGCTATATCTATAGCAGACAACACAGCTTCACCCCTTTTGTTTGGATCGTATTTGTCTCCAACATATCCTAATTTTTTTAAACTAATACTTTTAGGATTAGACTTAAAAGCTTCTAAACTTTGTTTTTGATTATCAATGATTTGTTCTAATTTTTTAAAATTTGTAGGGTTAGTATTACCGTTTGATTCCATTAAAATACTAGTTCTTTTTTCTATGGCAGTCATTAAAGTTTCGTAAAGCTTTTCATCTATCTTGTAATTACTACCTGTAATTAAACTTAACTCATCGTCAATAATAGATTCTTTAATATTATTTTTTTTGGAATTTAAAATATCATTATAGTCTTTAATAAAATTAATTTTTGAATTTTTATTTGATACATTTGAAATGTCTAATGCACTTTCATATAAATTTATTAAACATTCTTCAGAAGGTTTCTGGCCATTTGTTTGAATTAAAACATTTGCATAACAGTCAGCTTCTGACATTATAGTATTACTATTTCTTGCATTTGTTGTCGCTAAAGCTGATAATAAAAAATATTTTCTTTTAAATTTATTATTTTTACTTTCAAGAATCTTTTTGACTCTTCTCATTAGTATTGTTTGTTTATTCATTATTTTACCTTGTCAATGATTTTATTTAAAAGTTTCCAAGCTTTTTCAATATGTTTAGAATCAATATCTTTTTTATGATTATATATCAAAGTTTGAGTTGCTTTAGCAAGTTCATCAGCATTTGCAGGACAATAGTCTTCTGATTCAATATCAGCTTGTGGTGTTTTAATTGTATGTAATGAAGGCATTAGCTCGTTTGGTGTTATAGGTAATTCTAATGTATCTTCTTCATAAGAAGGTTTATAGTTTTTTTCTCCATCTACTTGTGGTCCTGCTTGATTATACATTCCGTATCTCATGTTTAATCCAGGTGTCATACCGTCGTCAACAGTAAGATTAGGTTGTATATTTTTTTCAAAGAGAAGTGTTTTAGCTATTTCGCTTAAATGTTTTTTATTTAATTTTTTCATTACATAACCTTAATTACAATACAATACTAATTATTATATTTGTTTTAATATATGCAGATCAATGAACAATTTTCTTTTTCTTCTTTTTTAAATTTGTTTCATCATACCAAAAATAGTCATCATTAAAGCCTTGATATTTAAATATAGTTTTTAAAAGCTCATATTGCTCTGCAATTGCTTTTGATAACAATATTATGTCTTTAGAATAAGAAACGTTTAAATTTTCAAGATCTTTAATTTTGCTTTTTAAATTTTCAATTTCTTCTTGCTGTCTTTCTAACTTGTTATTTAGTAAGTCAGAATCTTCAATAATTACATCTACCAAGTCTAAGTTGTTAACTCTATTTTTAATCTTCTTCTTTAAACGGTGAATTTTGTTCAATAACATCGTACAACTCTTTCTTGTTAACATTTTTCATGTGATTAATTTTATTATTTTTAATATCTCTAATTCTATCGTCAACCAACTCACTTAAATAAACGTCACCATCAATAAATTTTTCAGCCATTAATCTAAAAAATCCTTGCAAAGAAAACTCTCTTAAAAACATTAAAGCTCTAAGTTTTCTATGTACATCATTATTAAGATCAAAGTGCACTGACTTATTTGTCGAGACTTTCTTAACTTGATCACTATGTTTTTTATATACCATAATCCCTCTAATACTTTAAAAAGATTTTATTAAGAGATTATTATTTGTTAACCGCTTTTAACTGCTCCTTGCGCTGAATTGTATTTTGTTGGTTTCATTTTTTTATATTTTTCTGGTATTGTTATGTCAATATTGTTTTTACGACAGTATTCTTCAAACATTTCAATAAACTTTATTTGTAGCTCTTCGGTTTCTTTAGGTTTTGTAGGATCTGCTTTAAGCCTTATTGTTTCTAATTTGTCCTCAAGTATTGATAATGCTACATCAAAAGGTTTTTCATATTGTGCTTTTGCTTGATCTAACATAAAATCTAAGTCAACATCTTCACCTTTTAACATTTCATCTTTTATGTCGCCTAAACCAAATCCATTCTTTTCTTCAAATTGACTTAATACATCTTGTAAATCGGCAACAATACTTGATGAATCTTCTTGTAATAAAGAAAACTTCTTTAAGTTAAAATAACTTTTTCTAAAAGATTCTTTAATCCCTTGTTCTACACCTGTTGGACTTGTTTTACTATCAATTGCTGCATTAAGTGCGGCTATTTCTCCAGCAAGTCTATCTAATTCCAGTTTATCTATACTATTGTCGTCATCACCATCTTCACCTGATTCTTCTGTTTCATCAGGTGCTTCTGTTTCATCAGATGTTTCTGTTTCATCAGATTCTTCAGACTCACTACCTTCTTCTTTTTCTTTTGTTGCATCTTCAGCATCTAAAACTTCATCGCCCATTTCAGCAGATGTTTCATCGCCTTCGTCTTTTTCTAAAAGAATATTTAATGAAGGATAGATTCCTTTATGAGTCATCATGCTTATTTCTTGTATAAGTTTTTTTGTTGACATAATATTACCCTAAAATCTTTGCAATCTTATCAGCTTTTTTAATTCTATCTTCGATAACAGACCAGTTTAATTCTTTCATCATTCCATAAACGTAAGTCTTTCTATCTTTAAGATAATCTCTATAATAACTATGCTCCCAACAATCCATTACTATAATAGGCATTAAGCCAATCATAACATTAGAGCTATGCAAATCAATTACAGTATTCATATATCTTTTTAATTGTGGATTATAAAATGTAACTCCCCAACCATTTCTTGCTGAAAGACAGCATGCTACAAAGTCTTGTTGCCATTTATCAAATGTACCGAAGTCTCTTGCAAGTCTCATATATGATAGCGAGTCAACGGAAACTGTACTATTTAAATCGCTAATATTTTCAAAATACATACCATGCAAAAAAGCTGCATTATGGTTATAAGTTTCATCAATTTTTAAACTACGAAACTGTGAATTATTAAGGTTTGCTGAAGATTTATCTACACCGTCAAGTTTAGCAGATACATCATTTAATTCTTTAACATATCCTTCTAAAAGTTCTTGATGAGCTTTTTTTGTTTTTTGTGATAAAAGTTCTGTTCCTAAATTAAACTTACCAGCTTCAGCAACATAAGCTTCTGTAATTGTATCACTGTTATTGACGTTATTCTCTGTTTGAAGTAAATTACTATCTTGAGTATTTATACCTCTTTCAGACAAAGTCTCAGCGATCGCTTTTTTTATTAATTCATCTATATTCATTATTATACCTTTTAATTAATTGAAAATCTTTCTTCGAACTCACCCATTGGTACTAATATATATTTAGGATCTCTAGTAGATAAAGAATCTTCAGCATCTTGATCTTTTATCTTAGGTAAATCTTCAGGTAAGTCTTGACCATAGCTATCAAAAGCACCAGGAGAAGATGCATCAAACTCAACATCTCTTTTTCCACTTTCTTTATCTCTTCTAACAATAAAGCCTAAACTCTTGTTATCATCAAAGTTATCTTTTTCAAATAAAGGAGATGCGCCGCTACCTTTTTCATTACCAAAAGGCTCTTCAGGTAAAATTAGCTTAGCAAATTCTTCTTCAGCTTTAATAATAATTCCAGCAAAAGTATATCTAAATCCAGCTTTGTCGTAAACTTTTAAACCTAACGCATCTTTAATTACATTAGCACCATACTTTGTAGTAATAGTTATTTTTTCATTTAAAAAGAAGTCAAGTCTTTTATCGTATTCTTCTTTTAATACTTTTTTCATTAGGCTTTTATTTAATTCCATAATAACTTACCATTTTCTTTTGTTTTTTATCACAACTTTATTTTCAAACAAGAAATCTTTTAAACTTATATTATAAACATAAGATTCTTGTTTAGGAGAGGGTAAAGATTTTCCTTGTGGCTTATCATCAGATCCTAATAAAACAATACTTGGTGTTTCCAATGCAGGCATTGCATTGTCACTTGGACCTTCTATTCCTAGTGGTGTCATCGGAGGTAAATCACCATTTGACATAAAATTAGTATCTGTGGCAGTTGGTAAAGAAACGTTAGGATTTGTTAACGATCTTGTAGAGGTTGGTGCGCCACCTTTTAAAGCATCAAAAATGTCAACTGCTATAATTTTACTTGGGCTATATTTCTCAAAAAATACTCTACCAAAGATTCCGCCTCTAATTACTTTAAAATTACTTCTTTCATAAGCTGAATGTATACCGTTTGTTACAGCAGCATAAAGTGAAGCAGACTTTGCAGTTGATAACCAATCAGGTATTTGTGTAGGAGGTACTTGTAAAGGTGATTGACCTGCATCACCACCACCAGCAACTTTTCCTGCTCCAGCACCTGCTTCACTAGAACCAGTACCAGCACCTGCAGCTTTGCCAGCACTTGCTTCACCAGATCCAGGCGTTTTAAAAGTATAAGTTTCTTTACCAGTTTGTAAGTCTAGTCCTTGAGTAGAATCAGAAGGACTAAGTTTCTTAACAATGGTCTTTGTAATTGTAGTATCTTCTGGTGTTACAATTTTAGCAGCAGGTTCAATTTCCATAGGTTTACTTGGGTTTAAAATCGACTTAGGTTTAGATTTTAAAGCTTCAAGAGTTTCATCTAATTTTTCTGGATTTTCTAAGAAGTCAGCAAAAACTCTATTTGCCTGTTCTTGAGACATCTTTCCAGAAAAACCTTGTGTCTGCGCTCCCTTTATACCACCTTCAAATGAACTTCCAACAGGAGCGTCTGCAGAAATATTAGAAACATCAGCAGCAGGAGAAACATCAGTAGCAGGAGGCGGAACCTCAGAGACTGAAGACTTTTGAACGACTGCAGTAATTTTTTGTGTAATTGATCCAAAAACTTCTTCTGAAGCTCTAGCAAGATCTTGTACTGCTTGATTCATAGGAACTGGCATTGCTTGAGAAGATGCTGATAAAACAAATTTACCTTCTGCAACAGACTGAGCAACTTCTAACTTAAACATTTTTGCGTAGCCATATGTTTCTATTTGTTCCATTCTACCTACCATTAAATACGCGTCTTTAGTAGGATCATAAATAATAGCACTCATTTTTTCTGCTGCACTACCAGACTTGTTTGAAAAGTAGCAAATCATCTTTGTACCGTCAGGTAGTTCTAAAACTCTACTTACTGCATCTTTACCTTTTGATAAAACTGAACTTGCCTTATCTAAAGATTCATAGAAAACGTCAACAGTTTCTGTTGTAGTTGTTGCTGCTTTTCCTGCTGTTGCAGCTTGAGCACCAGCATCTGCAATATCTATATCTGCTTTTGTTGTACCTTTTGTACTAGCATCTGCTAACCCTGAGAATAAACTCATTAAGCTTCTTAGACCTGCCATTGCAGGCTTAAAGAGAACTTCAGCAACTGCAAGCTCTATATCTTTTATATCTGTTGGAACAATTTCTACATCTTGAGGTTGACTAGGTTGTGGTGTTTCTAAGTTTGATTTAACTTCATCACCATCAGCTTCAAATAAAAGATAAGAAAGAGAATTGTTTTTTATTAAATTTTTATAGCTTGCAAAGTTTTCAGAAACTTTTCTGCTTTGGTATCTTTCGTTATATTCTTCTTCATTATTACAATTTGATATTTGTCTTAAGAGAAATTCATCATAGATTTTTTCATATTCTTCTCTTTGTACTTCTTGATTACCAAAAAAAGATTTAGACTCTTTTTCACTTCCAAATTTAGTGCCAAGAAAAGAATCAAGTCCTTTTTGAGTTGCAGTTAAAATATTTCTAGGTACATTAAAACTTTGATTTTTATCTTGTATAAATTTTGCTCTATTTTTTCTACTTAAATAATCTTTAACAGATTGGAATTTTCCTTTACCAATACCACAGTGATGTTTAATAGAATCATTAATAAAATCTACGATAGTAGAATTAATTGATGTTTTATCTCTTATAACTTCAAGAATCTTTTTAAGAACTTCAGAAGACTCTTTTTCGCTTAAACCTGATATACCTTCTCCACTAGAAATTTTATTAATAATGTCTTCAGGTAAAGGGTCTTCACCGAAAAAGAGTTCATTAAATAAAATATTAATGCTACCTTGTGAAATTAGTTTTGCATGCTCGTTATTTTTACTTTGAAAATGCCACGGGCAGTCTTGTAATAATTTAAATGCTCTACTAAATACAACTCTTATTTGCTCTTGCTTCTCTTCAGGTAAGCTACTAAACTTTTCTTTAGCTTTTTCAAAGCTTTTGTCTCTGCCACTCATAGCAGATTGTACATCTAAATTGCCTTTAAACTCTTTGTAAACACAAATTGTAGCCTGATAAGCAATTAAATTATTAACAATAGGTTTTAAAACTTTATTTTGATATTTTTTATCTTGAACAAAATTCTTTGAAATATATCCAACAGGATCATCACTAAACTTTTTATATTCTTCTTTGAAAGTTAAGCTGTTAGAAAGTCTTTTCATTATACTCATAGAAGCAAAAACTCCCATTGCAACAGAACCTACAGCAGCAACAATAGGTGCACTTCCTAATAAACCACCAAGAGATAAAGCAGCTCCACCAATACCTGCAGAAAGCTTTGCAGCTTTAAACATCTTACTTCCTGTTACTTTTTTAAGAGCTTTTCCAAACAAACTTTCGGTAATACTTCCTGATATTTTATTTAAACCTACTGCATCTAGTGTTGCTTTAATAACTAAGTTTTTAACCATTATATCAACAATTTTTACTTTTAACTTATCTTTACCATCATCAGTTGCATTTTTTAAAAATTGTTTTAGTTCATTTTCGTTTGCAACTTTTTTTATTGATTGTAATAAAGCTCTATCATTAAATGATTTACTTTCTCCAACTCTTGTTGTGACCATTTCATGGAATATCTCGCCACTATTTCCGCTTGCTGTATAAGCATCAAAATCATCTTGGTCAACAATTTCACTCATAGGTTTGGTTAGCAAATTAGAAGAATCAACTTGTGTAATATTATCTGTCGCTAGCCATTCTTCATAAGTCATTTTGACTTCTTTTTCACCTTTAAGATCTTCTACTTTTCTGTCCTTTATTCCTAAAGAAGCATCAATATTATTTTTAATTTGTGATAAGTCTGACAAAAGCTTTGTATATGTTTTTCCATCTTCTTTTTTTTCTTCTTCTGACTTTTGAATTTCTTCTGATCCATCTACAGGACTAACAACCTCTTCAGACTCTGTATCAATACTTTCTCCTTTAAGCATCTTATTAATATCATTAAAAATATCTGTAAGACTTGCTTCTGATTCTTTAATATATTTTGAATAAACATCATTACAAGCTTTTTCAAATTCTGATTTTTTAATAATAACTTCTTGCTGTTCTTTATCATAATTAGCAAATTCAAATTTAATCCCGTATGAATCATTGTTTTCATTATAACTTTTGCCAATGGTCATTAAGCTGTCAAAAAATAATTCTGCTAAAGGTTTTATTTGTTCTTTTTGATCTTCACTTAAATCTTTATTACCGTCAATCGTATCTGGATGAAAAATTTGAGTAATATTTTTTGTTGCATGTTTTTCTATTTTTTCTTGATCTTTAAATATTTTGCTTTTAATATCGTTAAAATCTAAGTTTGCTGCTAGCCTTAATGCAGTTGCACCGGTTGCTAGTAATAGAGGATAAGCTTCATTAAAATATGATTTTTTATTAATTTTAGTACCGTTAATAGATAAATTAGGTGTTATACTAACAAAATTAATTTTGTCTTCTTCACCTTTTTCTTTACTTGAGTCTGAAGTTGTATCTTCTTTTTCTTCGTCAAAAATATCTTTGCTAAAATTTGCAAATTGTTGATCAGCAACAACTGAATTGTAAGCACTTAAAACGTCAAGAGCATTTTCTTTTTTATTGTAAAATTCACTCATATTCTTGGTAAGTAGTGTTTGAATTACAGCCTTACTCATAGGAAGAATTCTAGAAGTAGCTTCTTCTTTTAAAAGAATTTTAATACTTTCACCTGCAAGATAGTCTACAGCTATGCTAAGCCTTTCAACAAAATCTTTATCGTTGTCTTCAATACTCTTATATCTCTGTAAAACTTCAAAAGGTTCATAGGTGCTATTTAAACTTTTATCTGTATAAAAAGCATTAACGCCTTTCTCAAGAGAAAAGATAATATCAGCTACGTAAAGAACGCCTAAAGCTTCATTTGAGTCAGTATAAGATGTAGGCAAACCTTTTACATTTTCAAGAGTAAGTTTGTCTTTTGCTTTAGAATCACTTTCTTCTTCATCACTTCCTAAATCAGATAAAGCACCTTCAGCTTCTTCTTCTGAAACTGGTGTATCAAATAGTTCGTTTGTTGTTGAGTCAGAATTTTCTATAGCTTCTTGTGAAGATACTTCAGATGTTGATTGTGCAGTAACAGTTTTACCTTCTTCTGCTAAAAGTCTAGAAATTGCTTTATATTCTTTAGTAGACTTTATGTTTTTAACACTTATATTTTTGCCTGCAGAATAAAAATTATTAACTTGTGTAAGAATTTTTTGCATTGTTTCATTAGAAATCTGCAAGCTATTTTCACATAATTGTTTAAACAATTTAATAAAAAGTTCATCTTTTATTCGAGAAGTAAATTGTCTATTTGGATCTTTATTTTGAGTCTTCTTAAAAGAAGCTGCTGTTAAAATATATGCAACAAAATCAAATTTTTTGTCTCTTATTGCATTTTTAAATTGCTTAACTATATCTGCACTTCTACTTCCGTAAACACCTAAATTAAACTCTACTCTACTTTGTCTAAGAAATTTTTCTTTTTCTTCAGGAGTTTCTTTATCTTTTAAACTTGCTTTCAATTTAGGATTATTCATATAATCAGTTTTAAAAGCTCTATCCCAGAAAGCATCAAATGTTTCTGCAGCACTAACAATAGATTTTACTTCAGACTCAGCCTTTTCTTGCTTTTTAACTTTTCTTTTATCAGAAGTTTTAAGAAGTTGACTTATCTCCTGATCTAAAGAAGATAACAAAACTTGTAAGTTAATTCTTTTAGATTTTTCATCTTCTTTAAAAATAGTCGTTTGGCCAGATAGTATTCTTTTAACAGTTCTTATATAACTTGCCTTATTAACCCGTATGACCTTGTTTTTATTTTCTAGTCTAATTCCTTTGACTTCTTTATTTACTAAAAACTCTATAGAATCTTTAACGACTTTAACATATGCTTTTACTTTTTGTTGTTGACCTTGTAATTCATTAGCAGGCATACTTTTGTCTAGTTTATCAAGATATTTTTGAGGATTACTTAAACCTTTTCCTCCGACTTTTAAAAGTTGATCTAATCTAATTGTTTTACCAACATTTAGTTTTTGACCACCTCCTTGACCGCCTAAAGATTCTCCTGCAAAAGCCTTTTGCAAGTCTGTTTCTGACTTATCATTTATAATTGCATCAAATATATCAAAACTTAATAGATATTTTGAAGCTTGTTGCTGATCCATTGCTTTGATATCTTCTGGACTAAATATAATTCTTATACTTTTACCTGAAGAACTAGACTCGCTATCTTGTGATTTATTAGCTGTCTCCTCACCATCAGCTTCTTCTTTGATTAAAAAGCTGGAATAGTCTTTAAGCGACATTTTTTTCATATTGTAGACCTCTATTTTTTATATATAAATTCTATTTAAATGCATATAGTCTTATATATTATGTTTAAATAGAATTATGCTCTTTTGCATTCTATTATATATTCTAGAGGTTGTTTGTTAATACTATTGCTGTTTATCTTCACCTTGTTTTTCACTAGGATTTGTAGCAATTCTCTGTGTTTGTTTATTAGAAATACTTTTTAAACTTGTGAATTTTCCTGTTTTAAAAGCTTCCTTAATATCTTTTAACTCTTTTTTAGCAACATTTAACTGTTTTATTTTCAATATTTTAGAATGATAAAAATCACCCTTTTCAGGATCTGCTTTAAATTCAAATATAAACTCATGAGTTTCGATATTCTTTACTATCGCATAAAGTGCTGGTGCTAGAAATATTACAAGATACTCTTCTTTGCCTTTTCCTGCAGTTATTGTTTCACCTTTTTCATTTGCTAAAATAAAAGGAACAACTTGAAAATTAGCATATCTATCTAAATTACTTGCTGCACTTGTTTGATTATCACTAGAAGTTTCTTTTTGAGTTGCAATATTTAGTGGAATAATTTGCATTTTACCTTTTGCAGTTGTAATTTTTCTTTTTTGTATTTGAGTAATTACGTTTGAAGTTATGGCTCCCATAGGTAATTCAAGTGTAGCATTTAGCTTATCCTCAGGAATACTCTGATATGTTTTATTAAATTCATCTGCTATATCTTTTGCGACTTTGTTTAAATCAGTCTTGTTGAGTTGTTGTGTATCTTCTAACTTTACAATACTTCTTTCATCTGACTTTTTTTCATCTTCTTCTTCATTTAAAACTTCTGTAATTACTTCATTTAACAAGCTTTTAATTTCTTTTACTAACATTGCATTTAAACCTCATTCATTCTTTTAGTAATTATATTACACTTCTCTAATAATTCTACACCTCTTCTATCTCTATACTCGTCTTTATATATAACTTTCTTTATACCTGCATTTATAATTGCTTTGCTACACATTAAACAAGGCATTAATGTTAGATACATTATTTTATCTTTTGGGTTATTATAATCCATTTTCAATAAAGCGTTTATTTCAGCATGAATTAATTCACTACAACCAGGTGCTACAGAATGTGGTACGTTTTCACAGCCTGCTGCATTACCATTATACCCTATCGAAAGAACTTGTGTGTTATCTGACGTTACCACAACAGCCCCTACTTTGAAATCTGGATGATGACTTCGTTGTGCGATAGTCTCTGCAACTTGCATCCAAATTTCATTCCATGAGGGCCTATTTACTTCTATATCAATCATAAAAACTCCGAGAAATTATGTCTACTCTATTACTAAAAAATTATATTAACTATATTTTAAAAGAAAATAAAGAATTTACAACAAAGCTTCAT